>ERZ856578.4150-NODE-4150-length-20163-cov-143.890471_pt1 | contig 20163 bp, 29 predicted proteins | sample MGYA00514384_ERZ856578 | MGnify/ENA primary metagenome ERZ856578 (study PRJEB29103, sample SAMN06111958) | human gut metagenome | biome: human gut; feature: ankylosing spondylitis patient; material: healthy_person | host: Homo sapiens | place: China:Hangzhou... | reverse complement strand
AGCTTGGCACAACCCATCACTGGAGATGCACCTTATAGTAGGCTACCGCTGACGGAACAGCGGGTTAAATCATGCAACTAATATCACTGTTTAACAATCAATTACGCGACTTTACAGGTCACACCCACGTCTTATTAAGGTTGAGCATGATGGTGTAGGCACTCTCGTAAGCGTCCGTTATATCCTCCATAAAGTCGGGGTGAATGGGGTTGCAACGGTGCGAGCGACGCGGGTCGTCGAAGTTTATCACGTAAAATTTCGGCTTTACCTCGTACCCCTCCAAGTGGTTCAGCAGGTGGTTGTAAGCGATGGTCGAAAGGTCGGGAAATTTGAAGTCGTAAATGTATTGACTGTACCCCTTTTCGATCTGCTGTTTAATGTAGGAATTGACCACCGCGTATGATTTTCCGCTGCCCGGCGTGCCTAACACGATGGACGCTCGCTGCGGCAAAAGAATATTGATCCAGCCGTCGTTCCACCGCTTGCGGTAGTAGAAACGGGTGGGCAGGTTCACGGAGTACTCGTTCGTCAAAAGGCGCGTTTCCTGCTGGAACGATTCGTTCTCGTTGTTGAACGGATCGTCCATCAGGTTGTTTTTCAAAAGGCGGCTCGTCCATAACCCGCCCATCAAAAGACAGACGTACCCGGCGGCCATCGTTGCGATGTAGAGCAGCGTCGTCGCCATGAGCGGCAGCGGCAGAGCCAGCAGCCACCAATTCAGGAAAAACAGCACGAAGCCCGCCACGAGTGCTGTGCCGATACGCGGCCACGTGATTTTCTCGTCCTTTACGCCCGTCGTACCCAAACACGAAAGGGCGAGCAGCACGACGGCAAATAGCTTCGTGTAGAGTATGGAGTGAAATAACCCTGCCGTGCGGTCGAAATTCATCAGAATCTTATCCACCACACCGATATTCACACCCCACGAGAGTATCGCTTCATAGCAATACCAATAGACGTTCATCACGACTAACAATATACTTACGGCACGCAGAAAATCCATGATTTTCGCCAATGCCCTCAAATCATCTTCTTGTTGCATAATGCTTAAATTTTTAGGTTGAACTTCGTTCTTCATTTGCTCCACTCGGCATAATCCGGACAAGTCCGGTTCTGCCCTCGTTTATCGCAAATGTTGCTTCTTCTTTTTCTTTTTCCGCCGCTGCATCTCGCGCATAAAGGCTTCTTCCTCGGCATCCGTTCCCTGCGTGTCGGCGGAGAACAGCCCCAGACCGCCGCCCGCCGCTTCGTCGTAAAGGGAGGATTGTGCCGGAGTGTCCGCCGTTTCCGCTTGCTGCGGGAGCGTGATCGGGAGCGGTATGCCTGCCGCCGGAGGTGCGAAATGCTCCTGCAAGGCATTCGCGGAAAGCTCCTTACCCAGACGGGAACCGTTGAGCGCACAGCCCGTGCGGTGGTCGATAAATGTTGCGCCATAGATGCGCCCTGTGTCGGTTTCACGCAGCACGACGTCCACCCCTTTGGCTTTCATCAGGTCGATGAACTCCGCGCGGTCTTTCGTCCGGCGCAGGGCGGCGAATGCCGTCGCTTTGGTCATGTCGGCGAGTTTCTGCTCCTTGATCTGCTCCTTGCTTACGGCGCACCACCGCTCGAACGCCTCGTATCCGTACCGCTTACCGAAGCGGGAGGCTTTGAGCGGCGTGCCGATCTTCCCGTCTTTGCCGTCGGTGGCGGAATAGACGAAACCGCGATACTCCCTGCCGCGCACCTCGCCCCGGCACTCCTCGACGGTGAGGTTGTAGAGCAAGAGCAGGGCGCGGTACTCTCCGAGCGTCTGGAACCTGTACCTGCCGGATATGCCTTTGAGCACGTTGCCGACCTGCCGTTTCACGTCGCCTGCCGCTGCATCCACCGCCCGGAGCGGCTCGGTCTGCGTCTGCCGCTTGCGTTCGGCGGGGTGCAGCCCGTACTGTTGCTCCAATGCGCGGGTGATGTTCTTACTGCGGCGACGGATGAAGCTGTCGCCGATCTTGCGTCCCGCCTCGTCCACCGCGAGCGTTACGATATGAAGATGGTGGCGGTCGATGTCCTCGTGTTTGAATACGGCATAGGGCTGGTTGCCGTAACCGAGCCGCGCGAGATACTCCTCGGCGATGGTCGTCAGCTCCGCATCGGTCAGACGGTCGTCGGGATGCGGATTGAGGGAGATATGCACCACGGGCTTCGACGTGCGCACCTGCTCCGGCAGGTAGCGGGTGAAGTCCTCCACAGCCTGCCGGATGTCGAGGCGTCCCGTCCCCTCGTCGAAGATTTTGTGCGTGGCAAGCAGGCGTCCCTGCCCCTCGTTTATCTTCTCGCCATTGTAGGCCAACGCCCCGTAAAGGGAGTTTCCTACGTTAATTTTGGCAACCATTGCTGCTGAAATTCGTGGGTTAAGTCGAGAATTTGACGGCTCAAAGCGGCCAGATCGACCGTCGCTTTTTCCAATTTGAAAAGCAATGCCATCGCCTTTTTCTCCGAAAAGCGGCTTTTCAACTCCTTTACGGTCTGGTTGTAATTCACCCCGACGGCACGGTATTGAGCGTGCAGGGAGGAGAGGCGGGTGTAATAATCGACGAGCGTTTTATCGACTTTCAGCACGCGAAATTCGGCTCCGAAGACGCGGGCTTTGATAAAAACCGCTTTCGCATAGACGCCCGACTGCTCGTACATCGTAAGGAACCGGGCGTATTCCTCGTCCGTGAAGCGCACCATCACTTGGTGGCTGGCCTTGTCGGGTTTGGGCGGTTTGCCCCCGACATTTCTTTTTTTACTGTTCATACATCTGTGGATTTAGTGGTTGCGCGACATAAGCCACCACACCCCGGCCAACCGCAGGTTCGAGATCAGGGCTGCCCGACTTCGGAGGGACAGCCCCGCCCCCTGCAAGGGCAAGGTTTTCGGGAGTAACCCGAAAAGTATCGAGTAACTCGATACACACCTTGCTATGTTCTGACGAACATAAAAATCCGTCCGGAGACGGATTGCGGGGGAACCGATCACACGCCGCAGCTATAAGCCCGTGGTGCGCCCTGTCGCTTGGGGGCAAAGGTAGAGGCTTCGGGAGCGGCTTTTCCGAGGCCGAAAACGCCAAAGGCTGCCAAACCGACGCCACAAGCTGCCACCTCCGCCCGAAGCGGTACAAGTGCCGTTTTTTCCTTGTTTATTTGCCGCATGGATTTGAATAACGATAGAATTATGGAACGGAAGAAACAGCGGATTGAAGCACTCCGGATTTACCGGAGTGAACCCGCGCAGCCTTGCCTCACTGACGGTTCGGGTAGTCGATGCGGCAAAGACGCGGTGTCGTACAGATTTACGGATTTGCCGTCGTATCGTCGTGCTGTCGTACTGCTTCCCCGATTCACGGCCATACTTGCGTATGCCGTTCAATCGCTGGTGCAACAGGTACGCAAAGCATTGAATCTGCGGGTAAATAATGAACCGGAAACATACGGATATAATGAATCAATAACTTAAAAAAGTGAAACCATGAGTAAGGAAATCTTTATTGCATTCGCCACCCAGAAAGGCGGCATCGGAAAAACGACGCTTACCGTCCTTACGGCAAGCTACCTCCATTACGTGAAAGGTTACAACGTGGCGGTCGTCGATTGCGACGCTCCGCAGAACAGCATCGCAGATTTGCGAGCGCGGGAAATCAAAGTGATCGGCGAGAGCACCTATTTCAAGGCTCTTGCCTGCGACCATTTCCGGCGGGTAAAGAAAAAAGCCTATCCCGTCATTGCGAGCAATGCGGTGGATGCGCTCGACGACGCCGACAAGATGCTGCGTGAGGAGGCGACAAAACCCGACCTCGTTTTCTTCGACCTGCCGGGGACACTCAAAAGCGAGGGCGTGGTAAAAACGCTTTCGCAAATGGACTACATTTTTGCGCCCATCAGTGCCGACCGCCTCGTGGTCGAAAGCTCCCTGCAATTCGCCGCCCTGTTCCATGAGAACCTGATTACGACGGGTATTGCGAAGACCAAAGGGCTGCACCTGTTCTGGACGATGGTGGACGGGCGCGAAAAAAGCGAATTATACGACCTCTATCGGCAGGTCATCGACGGGATGAATATTCCCATGCTGGAAACGCGCCTGCCGGATAGCAAGCGTTTCCGCCGCGACTTGTCGGAGGAGCGCAAAGCGATATTCCGCTCGACGATCTTCCCGATGGACAATGCCCTGATGAAAGGCAGCAACATCAAAGAACTCGCCGAGGAGATTTGTTCCATCATGAAAATCTAATGCCTATGAGCAGTCGCAAAGCAGCTACCGAAGCAATAGACGAAGCCCTGCTGTTGGATTCCATCGGCAGGCGCAAGCAGGACGGCAGCGTACAGTCGCAGCCGCAGGAGGCCGCACCCGCCCCGCAAGCGGAGCAGGAACAATCCGCCGCCCCTGCGGAACCGCCGAAAGAGAGTGGCCGCCGCAAACGGCAGAATGCCGACTATACGGCGACATTCCTCAAACGCAACGAGATAAAAACGCGCCAATGCGTCTATATCAGCCGGGAAATACACAACCAGATTTCCCGCATCGTGAATATCATTTCCGACAAGGAGATAACCGTCGGCGGATATATAGATACCGTCCTTGCCTGCCATCTGGAACAGCATAAGGACGAGATAAAGGAATTATATAAAAAACAACTCGAAAATTTGATTTGATGATGAGAAAAGAAGATGCAAAAGAGATTATGGGCGATGCCAAAAAAGAGATATACCGCTCGCTCTTTCTCAAAGAGGCGACCATTCCGGCACGTATTGGCAAAACGGTCTATGTGCGCAAGGAGTACCACGAGCAGATAAAACTGATTCTGCGGGTTATCGGTAAAGACGAAGTTTCGCTGTTCAGCTACATTGACAATGTGCTGACGCACCATTTCGCCACCTTTCAGGGTGAGATTACGGAATTGTATAAACAACATAGCCGTCCGATCTTTTAGCCTATGGAAACACTCTTGGTATGCCTGCTCGCTGGTTACGGCGTATGGCTGACAGCGTATCTGCTGTGGGAAAATCGGCAGCGGAAACAATCGACGCCGCAGGCCAATGTTCCGCCGCCGTCGCGCCCGGACGATGTGCCGGATATTGTGGGTAAAAGCAGCTTCCGCATGAAGCCGACGACGCCAAACGATGCCAAACGGACGCCACAAGCTGCCACGGAAACCGGAAACAAAAAACCGATTGGAAATGTGCCTACATTCGCCCCGGAAACCGGAAACACCCCCTCGGCGCGTATTCCCGACGACAAGCTGGACGAGGCGTTCGAGCATCTGGAAATTCCCGATGTACCGCTCGAATACGAGGACGACGACGAGCCGGAGGAGGCAATGGACGAGGAGATGCCGCTCGCGACAGGTCGTGCAGGTTACGCCTCCGGCGCGAGTTTCGAGGAGATCGACCGGGCGGTGAAAACCGCCGCCGACACCTCGGCGACCGACGGGGAGCGCAGGCAGGCCGGACAGGTTTTCGGACGAATCGAGGGCACGGAGCTGTTCGACCGCCTCGTGAACAGCTCCACCTCCGTTGGGGAGAAAATAGCGGGGTTGATGGACTACTATTTAAGCCAGCCGCTCTCCAATGACGGGGACGCGGGGACGGTAGCACTCCAATTCCCGAACGGAACCGATGCGCCGGAGGATGTGGCCGGATTCGACATTCGGGATTTTGTATAACGATTAAAAACGATCAAGCGATGAAAGAGAAAGAGTACGGGTAGCTGCTCCCCCAAAAAGCAGACCACTAAATCCACAAGTAAAAATCAGTATCAACCTGCCGGACGGCCTATCCAACCGTCCGGCACAATTCAAGAACAATTTATGACGAAGAAACATTTTCTTTTCTCGGCAGCCCTCCTTATGGCTGCATCCTCGGCCTTTGCACAGGGCAACGGCCTTTCGGGTATCAACGAAGCTACAAGCATGGTAACCAGCTACTTCGATCCGGCCACGAAGCTGATCTACGCCATCGGCGCGGTCGTGGGATTGATCGGCGGCGTCAAGGTGTACGGCAAGTTCTCGTCGGGCGATCCCGACACGTCGAAGACCGCCGCCTCGTGGTTCGGTGCGTGCATTTTCTTGATCGTGGCAGCAACCATCCTGCGTTCGTTCTTCCTCTAATCGCGGCAAGCTATGGCAGAATACCCTATCAACAAGGGGATCGGCCGCTCGGTTGAGTTCAAGGGATTAAAGGCGCAGTACCTTTTCATTTTCTGCGGAGGTCTGCTCGCCTTGTTCGTCCTGTTCGTCATCCTCTACATGGTTGGTATCAACCAATGGTTCTGTATCGGCTTCGGGGTGGTGTCGGCCTCCCTGCTCGTGTGGCAGACATTCGCCCTGAATGCCCGGTACGGCGAACATGGACTGATGAAGCTGGGCGCACAGCGCAGCCGTCCCCGATACCTGCTCAACCGCCGCCGTATCACCCGATTATTTACCCGAAAAAAGAAGAAGAATGAGAAATACACTTAAAGCTACGACGCTCGAATCGAAATTCCCGCTGCTGGCCGTCGAGGAGGGTTGCATCCTCTCCAAAGACGCGGACATCACGGTGGCGTTCGAGGTAGAGCTGCCGGAGCTGTACACCGTAACCTCCGCCGAGTACGAGGCCATACACGCCGCATGGTGCAAGGCAATCCGCGTGCTGCCCGATTTCAGCGTGGTGCATAAGCAGGATTGGTTCGTGCGCGAGGAGTATAAACCCGAATTGCAAAAGGAGGACATGAGTTTTTTAAGCCGTTCGTTCGAGCGGCATTTCAACGAACGACCGTACCTCGACCATACGTGCTACCTGTTCCTGACGAAGACGACCAAAGAGCGCAGCCGCCGACAGAGCAATTGGAATACCCTCTGCCGGGGACATATCATCCCCAAAGAGATACGCGACAAGGACGCTGCGGCGAAGTTCATCGAAGCCACGGAGCAGTTCGAGCGCATCATGAACGATTCGGGCTTCATCCGCCTGCGCCGCCTCTCGTCGGACGAGATTACCGGAACGGCGACCGAAGCCGGGCTGGTGGAGAAATACTTTTCTCTTTCACCGGAAAATACGACCTGTTTGCAGGACATCGCACTCGCGGCAGACGAGATGCGCGTGGGCGACAATATCCTCTGCCTGCATACGCTTTCCGATGCGGAGGACATGCCCTCCGCCGTGGCGACCGACACCCGTTACGAGAAGCTCTCGACCGACCGCAGCGATTGCCGCCTGTCGTTCGCCTCGCCTGTGGGGTTGCTCCTGTCGTGCAACCATATCTACAACCAATACGTGCTGATCGACAACAGCGAGGAGAATTTGCAGCGTTTCGAGAAAAGTGCCCGCAACATGCAGTCGCTCTCGCGCTACTCGCGCTCCAACCAAATCAACAAGGAGTGGATCGACGAGTACCTGAACGAAGCCCACAGCCTCGGCCTTACCTCCGTCCGCGCCCACTTCAACGTCATGGCGTGGTCGGACGACCGGGAGGAGCTGAAGCGCATCAAGAACGACACGGGCAGCCAGCTCGCGGCGATGGAGTGTACCCCGCGCCATAACACGACCGACTGCCCCACGCTGTTCTGGGCGGCCATACCGGGCAACGAGGCCGACTTCCCCGCCGAGGAATCATTCTTCACGTTTGTCGAGCAGGCGGTATGCCTCTTTACGGAGGAAACCAACTACCGCTCGTCGCTCTCGCCGTTCGGCATCAAGATGGTCGATAGGCTGACGGGAAAGCCGCTGCATCTGGACATCAGCGACCTGCCGATGAAAAAGGGCGTTATCACCAACCGCAACAAGTTCATCTTGGGGCCGAGCGGTTCGGGGAAATCCTTTTTCACCAACCACCTGACAAGGCAGTATTACGAGCAGGGGACGCATATCGTTTTGATCGACACCGGAAACAGCTATCAGGGGTTGTGCGAGATGATCCGCCGCAAGACGGGCGGCGAGGACGGTGTATATTTCACCTATACCGACGAAACGCCGATAGCCTTTAACCCTTTCTACACGGACGACAAGGTGTTCGACATCGAAAAGCGGGAGAGCATTAAAACGCTGCTGCTCACGTTGTGGAAAAAAGACACCGAGCCTGCCACCCGCGCCGAGGAGGTCGCCCTCTCGAATGCCGTCGCGCTCTACATCGAGCGCATCAAGCACGACGCCAGCGTCGAGCCGTCGTTCAACACGTTCTACGAGTTCGTGAAAACCGACTACCGCACCGTGCTGGAGGAAAAGAAAGTGCGGGAAAAGGACTTCGACCTCGCGGGCTTTCTCAACGTGCTGGAGCCGTACTATCGCGGCGGAGAGTACGACTACCTGCTGAACAGCGACAAGCAGTTAGACCTGCTGCAAAAGCGGTTTATCGTCTTCGAGATCGACGCCATCAAAGACCACCCGATTCTCTTTCCGGTGACGACGATTATCATCATGGAGCTGTTCATCAACAAAATGCGCCGTCTGAAAGGCATCCGCAAGATGATACTCATCGAGGAAGCGTGGAAAGCCATCGCCTCGGCGAACATGGCCTCCTACATCAAATACCTCTACAAGACGGTTCGTAAGTTCTACGGCGAGGCCGTCGTGGTGACGCAGGAGGTGGACGACATCATCGCTTCGCCGATTGTCAAGGAATCCATCATCAACAATTCGGATTGTAAAATCCTCTTGGATCAACGAAAATACATGAACAAGTTCGACCAGATACAGGCGTTGCTCGGACTGACGGACAAGGAGAAAGGGCAAATCCTTTCCATCAACATGGCCAACCACCCGTCGCGGCTCTACAAGGAGGTGTGGATCGGATTGGGCGGCACGCAGTCGGCGGTTTACGCGACCGAAGTAAGTGCCGAGGAATATCTGGCGTTCACGACGGAAGAAACCGAGAAAATGGAGGTCTATGCCCTTGCCGAGAAGCTGGGCGGCGACATCGAGGCGGCGATCCGGCAGCTTGCCGAGCGTCGCCGGAGTAAGAAATAATCATCATTAAATCAACAAAGACAATGAGTATCAATAAACAACGGCTGCTCACGTTGAGCGGCTATCTGGTGGGCGTGGCGGCTCTGATGCTGCAAGCCTGCACCGAGGTAAAGGAAACGGATTGCAGCAAGCTCTGCGGCAATTGGGTGAGCGTACAGGGCAAGCCCGACGTACTGATCTTCCGCGAGGGCGACGCCTACAAGGTTACGGTGTTCAAGCGCAGCGGCATCCGCCGCCGTATGAAGCCCGCAACCTACCTGCTGCGCGAGGAGGAGGGCAACCTCTTTATCCATACGGGCTACCGCATCGACATCGCCTACAACGAGGCGACGGACGTGCTGACCTTTTCGCCGCATGGCGATTACACCCGCGCCAGCGAAAAACAATAACCACCACTAAATCCACAAGAGAATGAAACAAAGAATCCTTATGCTTTTCAGCGCGTGCCTGCTCCTTGCGGGCACGGCGCGGGCGCAATGGGTTGTCAGCGATCCGGGCAACCTCGCGCAAGGCATTGTCAATGCCTCGAAAAACATCATCCATACCTCGAAGACGGCGGCCAATATGGTCAGCAATTTTCAGGAAACGGTGAAAATCTACGAGCAGGGCAAAAAGTATTACGACGCCCTCAAATCGGTAAACAACCTCGTCAAAGACGCTATCAAGGTCAAGAACACGATTCTGCTGATCGGGGACATCTCGGACATCTACGTGACGAATTTCCAATTGATGCTGCGGGACGAGAATTACACGCCCGAAGAATTGTCGGCCATTGCGTTCGGCTATACGAAGCTCTTGGAGGAGAGCAACAACGTCCTCAAAGAGATGAAAGACGTGGTGAACATCACCACCCTGCAAATGACCGACAAGGAGCGCATGGACGTGGTTGACAGGTGCTACAACCGGGTGCGGAGCTACCGCAATCTGGTGATGTACTACACCAACAAGAACATTTCGGTCAGCTACCTGCGCTCGCGCAAGAAAAACGACATGGATAGGGTGCTCGCTCTCTACGGCAGCCGCAACGAACGCTATTGGTAACCTTTAACCCGAAACGCTTATGATGTTAATGACCATAGAGTTCGACAACCTGCACACCATCCTGCGCTCGCTCTATTCCGAGATGATGCCGCTCTGCTCCAACATGGCGGGCGTGGCGAAAGGAATCGCGGGGCTGGGTGCGCTGTTCTACGTGGCCGTGCGCGTGTGGCAGTCGCTCGCCCGCGCCGAAGCCATCGACGTGTACCCCCTGTTGCGGCCTTTTGCCGTGGGATTCTGTATCATGTTCTTCCCGACGTTCGTCCTCGGCACAATTAACGGGGTGTTAAGCCCCGTCGTGCAGGGTACGAACCGGATGCTCGAATCGCAGACAATGGATATGAACAAGTACCGCGAGCAGAAAGACAAGCTCGAATACGAGGCGATGATGCGCAACCCCGAAACGGCCTATCTGGTGAGCAACGAGGAGTTCGACCGCCAGCTCGAAGAATTGGGCTGGTCGCCCGGCGACATGATTACGATGGCTGGAATGTATATCGAGCGGGGTATGTACAACATGAAAAAAGCCATCCGCGACTTTTTCCGCGAGGTGCTGGAGCTGTTGTTCGCCGCTGCCGCGCTGCTGATCGACACGCTGCGGACGTTCTTTTTGATCGTCCTGTCGATTCTCGGCCCGATAGCGTTCGCCATCTCCGTGTGGGACGGCTTTCATTCCACGCTCACGCAGTGGGTGTGCCGCTACGTGCAAATCTACCTGTGGCTGCCCGTGGCCGACCTGTTCAGTACCATATTGGCGAAGATTCAGGTGTTGATGCTCCAGAACGACATTTCGGAGTTGCAGAACAACCCGAATTTCTCGCTCGAAGCCTCCAACGGCGTCTATATCGTGTTCCTGATTATCGGCATTATCGGGTATTTTACGATACCGACCGTCGCGGGGTGGATTATTCAGGCCGGAGGTTCGGGAAGCTACGGACGTGCCGTGACGCAGCTCGCCGGACGGGGAGCCGGTATCGCGGGCGGCGTGGCCGGAGCCGCTGCGGGAAATGTCGCCGGACATGCCGGACGTGCGGGGGTGAATGCGGGCAAGGCCGCATGGAACCACACCGTCGGGCGGCTTATCAAACGAAAATAACCTATAAAAAGTAACAAGATGGAATTTAAGTCATTGAAAAATATCGAATCCTCGTTCCGGCAGATTCGTCTGTTCGGAATGGTCTTCCTCGCGCTGTGCGCCCTCGTGGTGGTGTATTCGGTGTGGAGTTCCTACCGCTTTGCCGAGCGGCAGCGCGAGAAGATCTACGTGCTCGACGGCGGCAAGTCGCTGATGCTCGCCCTCTCGCAAGACCTCGCACAGAACCGTCCCGCCGAAGCCCGCGAGCATGTGCGCCGCTTCCACGAGCTGTTCTTCACGCTCTCGCCCGAAAAGAGTGCCATCGAGCACAACATCAAACGCGCCCTGCTGCTGGCGGACAAGAGTGCCTACAACTACTACTCGGATTTCTCCGAGAAAGGCTACTACAACCGCATTATCGCGGGCAACATCAATCAGGTGTTGCAGGTCGATTCAGTGGTCTGCAATTTCGACCGCTATCCCTACCGCGTGAACACCTACGCCCGGCAGATGATTATCCGCGAGAGCAACGTGACGGAGCGCAGCCTCGTAACAGCCTGCCGCCTGCTGAACGCCTCGCGTTCGGACGACAATCCGAACGGGTTTACCATCGAGGGCTTCACGATTCTGGAAAACCGCGACCTGCAAACATTGGAGAGATAAGCCATGAGAAAGTTAATCAGGCGTATCAACGATTGGACGGACAGGCAGGACGAGCGGCTGCGCGTCTGGCTCGAAGCCCTCCCGCAGCGCACGAAAATCGTCGTCGTGCTGGTGATCTTCACCTTTTTCGCCCTCTGCGCCCTCTTTACGTTCGGGGCGGCACTCTACCAAATCGGCAGGGAGAACGGGCGGCAGATAGAGATCGAGCATATCAGGCAATTCAACCTGCCCCAAAAGCAGGACAGTATCAACCCTTATAAACATTACGATTATGACAGAGAAAGAACAGAACCGCAATCCCACGGCCTCCCCGAAAGAGGGGAAGCCTGAAACGCCGCTCACAGAGGAGCAGCGGCAGCGACGCCGCAAGATGCTCGTGTACCCGCTGATGGGGCTGCTTTTCATCGGCTCCATGTGGCTGATCTTCGCCCCGTCGGGCAAGGATAAGGACGAGGCGCAGCAGGGCGTCGGCTTCAACACCGAAATGCCGCTGCCTGCCGAGTCGGGCATCATCGCCGACAAGCGTACCGCCTACGAGCAGGCGCGGCTGGAGGAGAAACAGAAAGAACGGCGTGCGCAGATGAACGACCTTGCCGCCCTGTTTTCGGACAAGGACGACGAAGCCGAAACGAAAACGGAGGATTTCGACCTGCTGAATCCCACGCCGCAGCAACCTGCCCGCTCCTATGGCGGTGGCTCCCCGCATCAGCCCATCCGCTCCTCTGCGGCGGCTTACGAGGACATCAACCGCACGCTGGGCACTTTCTACGAACCGCCCAAAGACGATCCCGAAAAGGAGGAGCTGCGCGAGCGTATCGAGGAGCTGGAGGCAATGATGGAGCGGCAGGCCGAGCCGTCCGGCTCGACGCTCGACGACCAAGTGGCCTTGCTCGAAAAGTCCTACGAATTGGCGGCAAAATACATGCCCGCCGGACAGGGCGGAACGGCGCAACAGCCGACCGCCGCCGACAAGGAGGAGGATAAAAAGACGGTGCGCAACGGCAAGGCGGTGGCGCAACCCGTCGGGCAGGTCGCCGAACGTATTGTCTCCACGCTTGCGCAGCCGATGACCGACAGCGAGTTCGTCAGGGCACAGACCGCCGAGCGGAATTTCGGATTCCATACGGCCATCGGAAGCGCGGCGGCAGCCGGACGCAACACCATTCCGGCGTGCGTACACGGCAACCAGACCATCACCGACGGGCAGGCCGTCCGCCTGCGGCTGCTGGAACCGATGCAGGTGGCAGGAATGCGCATCCCCCGCAACACGGTCGTCGTGGGTGCGGCGCGGGTACAGGGCGAGCGGCTCGGTATCGACATCACTTCGCTGGAGTATCGGGGAACGATTATTCCCGTCGAGCTGACCGTCTTCGACAGCGACGGACAGGAGGGCATCTTCATCCCCAATTCGATGGAGGTGAGCGCGGCCAAAGAGGTTGCGGCCAACATGGGTTCGTCGCTCGGCAGCAGCATCAACATCTCCACCGACGCGGGGGCGCAGCTCGCCTCCGACCTCGGCAAAGGGTTGATTCAGGGCACGAGCCAATACATCGCAAAGAAGATGCGCACCGTCAAGGTGCATCTGAAAGCCGGGTATAAGGTCATGCTTTACCAACCGGAGAATTAACGAAAAACAATGAATAACAACTGGGGTTTCCGAACCCCACAAACCACTAAATCCACAGTAAAATGAAAAAGTATTTTGTAATGATGTTCGCCCTCACGCTGGGCATGGGCGCGGTAAACGCGCAGGAAGTAACGAACGGACAGACCGTCGAAGCGGCGCAGCAGCCGCAGGAGGTGTCCCTATGCAAAGAGGTCTATCCGCAGGCGGAGCAGGACGGCGACCTCTATCACGGCCTCACGCGCAAACTCTCGTTCGACCGCATGATTCCTCCGCACGGGCTGGAGGTAACCTACGACAAAACCGTGCACGTCATCTTTCCGGCCGCGGTGCGCTACGTCGATTTAGGTTCCCCGAACCTGATCGCAGGCAAGGCCGACGGCGCGGAGAATGTTATCCGCGTAAAGGCTACGGTGCGGGATTTTCGGGCGGAAACCAATATGTCGGTCATTACCGAGGACGGCTCGTTCTACACGTTCAATGTCCGCTATGCCACGGAGCCGCTGCTCCTGAACGTCGAGATGCACGATTTCATCCATGACGGCAGCACGGTGAACCGCCCGAACAACGCAATGGAGGTGTACCTGACGGAGCTGGGGAGCGAATCGCCGCTGCTCGTGCGTCTGATTATGAAGTCCATCTACAAGCAGGACAAGCGCGAGGTGAAGCATATCGGCTGCAAGCGGTTCGGCGTGCAGTATCTTCTCAAAGGCATCTACACCCACAACGGGCTGCTCTATTTCCACACGCAGATTCGTAACAGCTCCAACGTGCCGTTCGACGTGGATTTCATCACGTTCAAAATCGTCGATAAAAAGGTCGCCAAGCGTACCGCCATGCAGGAGCAGGTAATTTTCCCTTTGCGTGCCTACAACTACGCTACGCGCGTGGCCGGAAAGAAAGACGAACGCACGGTGTTCACGATGGAGAAATTCACCATTCCCGACGATAAGTGCCTTGTCGTGGAGCTGAACGAAAAGAACGGAGGCCGTCATCAGTCGTTCATCGTCGAGAACGAAGACCTCGTGCGTGCCAATGTCATCAATGAACTCAAAGTACAGTAACCATGAAACGGTTTCTGTTTCTTCTCGTCGCGTCGCTTGCCCTGTTTACGGGGCAGGCCGATGCGCAACGATGCCTCCCCAAGATGCGGGGCATCGAGCTTCGGGGCGGCATGGCCGACGGGTTCTATTCGCATGCCAACCGCGACGATGCGGGTTACTACGTCGGAGCGGCAATGGCGTCCTACACCAAAGGCGGCAACAAGTGGGTGTTCGGCGGCGAGTACCTGCAACGCTACAACCCCTATAAGGAGGCACGCATACCAACTGCACAGTTTACTGCGGAGGGCGGTTTCTACTACAACTTCCTATCGGATGCCCGCAAGATTTTCTTCCTCTACCTCGGCGGCTCGGCACTCGCGGGGTACGAAACGGTGAATTGGGGCGACAAAACCCTGTTCGACGGCTCGCACCTCTCGGACAAGGATGCCTTTATCTACGGCGGGGCGGTGTCGCTCGAAGCGGAAGCCTACCTCGCCGACCGCATCGCCCTCGTGGTGAACATCCGCGAGCGGTGCTTGTGGGGCGGCTCGACGGGGCGGTTTCATACGCAATACGGCATAGGGCTGAAATTCATCATCAACTGACGGCCTGATATGACGATTGAGGAAATGCGACGGTTGCCGTTGAGCGTCTTTCTTCAACGGCTGGGGTGCAATCCGGTGGGGCAGAAAAGAAACGACTTGTGGTACAATGCGCCTTACCGCGAGGAAAAGACGCCCTCGTTCAAAGTGAATACCGACAGGAATATATGGTTCGATTTCGGTCTGGGACGCGGCGGCGACATCTTCACCCTTGCCGGAGAGCTGATACGCAGCACGGATTTTCTCGCGCAGGCGCAGTATATCTCGGACACGGCGGCAGGGGTGTCCGTTCCGGTCGGCCTGCCGCCGCCCGTGAGGGAAAAGGTGTCCGAAGCTGCATTCCAGCAGGTCGAGGAAAAGGCATTGGCCTACGACGTACTGAAAGGCTATCTTTCCGAGCGGGGCATACCGCCCGATGTGGCCGTCCGGCATTGTCGGCAAGTCAGCTACCGCGTGCATGGGAAACCGTATTTCGCTATTGGCTTTCCGAACGTGGCGGGAGGATGGGAGTTGCGAAGCAGGCAGTTCAAGGGGTGCATACCGCCGAAAGACATCTCCCTTGTGTCGCGGGAGCAAAGCCCGACGGGAGCCTGCGACGTGTTCGAGGGCTTCTTCGACTTCCTCTCCGCCGCGACGCTCGGCCTCTCCGGAGGAAACGATGCGGTGGTGCTTAATTCGGTCGGCAACCTTGCCAGAGCGTTCCGCCATCTGGACGGATACGCGAAAATAAACTGCTATCTGGACAACGACGAGGCCGGACGGAGGACATTTGAAGCCTTGCGTGCCCGGTACAAGGAAAGAGCCGCAGATTGTTCGGGTGTCTATGCCGGAAGCAAAGACCTGAACGAGCATTTGCAAGCGAAAATGAGTGAAAAAGTAACGAATAACAAATCAATAAGAAACAGATTATGACGAAAAGAATCAGCTTTATAAGAACGGGATTTTTTCTTTTCATCGGCATGGTAGCCTGTTTGCTCTCCTCCTGCGACAATGAGGTGGAGATCGAGCAGGCGTATCCGTTCACGGTGGAAACGATGCCCGTGCAGGAGAGAATCGTGCGGGGCGAAACCGCCGAGATACGGTGCGCACTCAAACGCGCAGGCCGCTACGACGAGGCGCGGTACACGATCCGCTACTTCCAGCCCGACGGCAAAGGCGAGCTGCGCATGGACGACGGCACGGTGTTCCTGCCCAACGACCGCTACCCGCTCGAACGGGAGGTGTTCAGGCTCTACTACACCTCCGCCTCGTCGGATCAGCAGACCATCGACATCTACGTCGAGGACAACTTCGGGCAGTGCGCCGAGCTGTCTTTCAGCTTCAACAACGAGAACGAAGAAAAAGAGGAGGTGCGGGAATGATTTATGCCGGATACAAGAAACGTCCGCAGGGCGACGAGCAGTACACACCGCATCATGCGGTGCTGCCGATCATCAAGTACCTGCCCCGGAATGCCGTTGTCTGGTGTCCGTTCGATACCGAAAACAGCGAGTTTGTCCTCGCGTTGAAAGAGGCGGGGTACGAGGTCGAGTATTCGCATATCTTCACGGGGCAGGACTTCTTCGGGTATGAGCCGCCACGGTGGGACATCATCGTGTCCAACCCGCCGTTCAGCCGCAAACAGGAGGTCGTCGAACGCTGTCTTACGCTGGGAAAGCCGTTCGCCCTCCTGCTGTCGAATCTGTGGCTGAACAGCAACGCTCCCTGCCGTCTGTTCAAGCAGCGGGAAATGCAGATGCTCCTGTTCGACAAGCGAATCAACTACTCCGACAAGAACGCCGTATTTTTCGGTTCGAGCTACTTTTGCCACAAGGTGCTGCCCAAGCAAATCATCTTTGAGAACCTTGCGACGGTCAAAGGGGAAAAGAGCCGCATGTGGCGGGATGTGGAAAAGTTAAGCCCGATTTGATCCGGCTTGTAAACAGAAATGAGAAAGCCCTCCGACAGCTTCGTGCAGCCGGAGGGCTTCGTTTACTCTATAATTTATGCCGATATTAGGTTGGCAATAGGGGTATGACGTTCCAGCCACTCTTGTACGTACTCCATATTGTATTCGGAGGTGATGACCGCCGTCCGTTCGCCCGTCAGCGTGAAACGGGTGCTTTCATAGCAGTCGATCCACTCTTTGAGCGATGCCGCGCCCCATGCCTCCGCGTCGTCGAACAGGTTATCCAATGTGCGGATCGGCTCCGCGAAGGTTACTATCAATGTTTCGTAATTTACCGTTGTCGTTTTCATATTGAGTATTTTATGCCGGACTTTCGCCCTGCTGGTTGAACTTAAATTCTTTCCAAAGTGATTATATCCTCTCCCTTTTGATATTCCTGATACCAATAGCAATCATAATTCTTTTTATATCCGGCTTTTTTCAGCTCGGATTCGATATGCCACAATTCATAATTGTCAGCGTATTTTATTCTTTTCTCCATATTACTGAATAGTTGAATGATTATAACCTTGTGTAAAGTCCCGTTACGGAGGTGAAAATCTCCTCCAACATATCGCAATAAACGCCCTCGTAAACCGCAATGTCTTTCGTCTTCACCTCGAAATGCTTGCTGATCGTCATGCGGTAAAACTGCATCCGATAGGTGTCCGTGCCCTTGTCCAGCGTTATGGCCAGACGGTTGGCGGAGGTCTTGTTGCGGGAGAGGTTCATGCGAACCCCGTCCCCCAAGTCCATAAAATCACGGCTTCCCGTCATGGCAGCGAAACGCTTGCCGCCAATCTGCTGTAATATCGTTGCTGCTATCATCGTTTTGCCTCCTTGCTCGTTTTCAGTTGCAACCACTCGTCCCGTCTGCGGTGACACTCCTCCAATGTGGGAGCCACGCAGGAGAACAATTCACCGTCCGTGTGTCGGTAATCGTATTGGCAAAACCGCTTCTTCATCCGGCGGGCAAAGGCAGGGGTAAAATACTCGTGTCTTTCCTCTCCTGTCGGGCAAACCGACACGCCGTTTACTGTCATCTTCGTTTCCATTGTCCTGTCTGTTTTAGAGGTTAAAATTCTACTTTCAATAGTCTGTGTCTGAACTGCTGCGTCGGATCGCTGACCTTGCGCTGGTGCACCCACAGATGATGCGCACCGAAGCCGTACACGAAATAATCGTCGAGCGGAATTTGGGTTTTCAAATGTTCGATACCTCGCCGCAATCCGTTTTCATCGTCGGCGAAAAGGATGGTATTTGTCAGCCGGAGATAAGCCTCCGTAACCTCTGCGCTATAAGGGCAGAAAAAGGATTCAATCGTTACGTTCATAATACTATCTTATTAAAGCGTTAATAACCAAACAAAAACTCCGATGATACACATGAGGGAAAAGCCGAACAGGACGATGCCCCACACAATTTGCAAAACGCCGCTTATCAGGGCTTCAAACATTCCGACGGTGAAATACACCACCCAAAGAAAAAGGGCACACGGAACGGCTACAAGGGCGCGTAATACTGTTTTGATAATCTTAATTGGTTTCATGGCTGCTGTTTTTTGAATCTAATGCGGATTTGAGAGTGGAGGGAGTGAGTTTCTTATCCTAATCTGCCGCTCGTTTATCCGACATTTTTTTTATGCGTCTTTCGGTCGTATCGGTCGTTTCGTTTCAGGGGCTTTTCGGTGTAGAGGTTAGGACGTACAAGGTTTTGACGAAAAATACCTCGCAACCGCAGGGCGCAGGGAAGATTTTTCGCCAAACCGCAAGGCTCGACCTTGTACGTCCGTGAAGACCTCGTAAACACCTTTGCACCTGCAACGTAACGACACACGATACGATGGGAAGACAGCAAAAATGGAGGTAAACGAATTATTAGGCAGATTCGAGAAAGTAAGAATAGTGCCTGCGCTATTCGCAGGTATGGAGCGGGGAACCCCGACCTGAAAAAGAAAAGCTCTCCGTTTCTAACTGAAGCGGGGAGCCTTTATACGGTTATACCGTTGTAATGGGAAAAGCGAAAAAGACGGATATAAAAATGAAAGCAGGTTTTATTCCTGCTTTCTATCGTCTGTTATGATTTTCTTGGTCGCTATTTCATATTTAGCTAACTTTCCATTGGTATTCTCCAGATGGACGTATTTACGCCCTACCATAGACAGTTGTTCATTCGGCTGGCTAAATATATATCCATGCCTTTCACAATATTTGGCGTAAGCCTTTACAGCATCTTCAAAAATCGAGGTTCCCATAATAAAAGAGTATTGTTGTACACAAATATATGGAAATCTTTTGCCATATCCGATTTTTGATGTATATTTGCATAGAGTTGTTTGACGAGATGCAAAGCGCAGCAGTTCAGCGCAGTTACATTGTCGCTAAATCGTTACCAACAACTTTCTTTCTCACTACTCAACGCTGTCATTCAGACAGATACGCAAAAGTTTCTTATCCGATACAAAGATAAGTAATTTAGGTACAATACAGCAGTTCGGAAAGAAGAAATAACTTTTTGCTCTAAAAGATAACTTTTTTCTATGAACAACTCTCTTCAAAAAGGGTTATCTTTGTATCGTGACAATCAGCAAGAAAAGATATTACTCACCTTTAAATAAAAAAGATTATGGAATTTCTGACAAATGACAAATTGACAATCGTCGGCGCAGCCGGCATGATCGGTTCAAACATGGCACAGACTGCAATCATGATGCATCTCACTCCCAACCTATGTCTGTACGACCCTTATGCTCCCGGACTGGAAGGTGTGGCCGAAGAGCTGTTCCACTGCGGATTCGAAGGAATGAACATCACATTTACCTCCGATATCAAAGAAGCGCTGACCGGTGCCAAGTATGTGGTATCATCAGGCGGTGCCGCCCGCAAGGCCGGCATGACCCGCGAAGACCTTTTGAAAGGCAATGCCGCTATTGCCGAAGAATTCGGTAAGAATGTAAAAGCCTACTGTCCGGATGTGAAGCACGTGGTTGTCATTTTCAACCCTGCCGACATCACCGGTCTGATTACCCTATTGTATTCCGGCCTGAAACCTTCACAAGTGACCACATTGGCTGCCCTCGACAGCACCCGCCTGCGCAGTGAACTTTCCAAGCACTTCGGCATCGCCCCCGACAAAATCGAAAATTGCCGTACCTACGGCGGTCATGGTGAACAGATGGCTGTATATGCCTCTACCGCCAAGGTGGACGGTAAACCGTTACTTGATATCATC
>ERZ856578.4141-NODE-4141-length-20208-cov-12.863295_pt1 | contig 20208 bp, 9 predicted proteins | sample MGYA00514384_ERZ856578 | MGnify/ENA primary metagenome ERZ856578 (study PRJEB29103, sample SAMN06111958) | human gut metagenome | biome: human gut; feature: ankylosing spondylitis patient; material: healthy_person | host: Homo sapiens | place: China:Hangzhou... | reverse complement strand
CCGGTTGACCTCCTCCGGCTCGTGGAAGGTGGGCACCACCCGGTGCAGCACCTCCCGGATACAGGAGACATCCTCCGTCCGCATGGTTTTTTCCAGCGCGTCGTTCAACAGCGTCAGCTTACGTTCCAGCTCCTCCGGCGTCACCGGGGGCTGGTGCTCCACGAAGATCATGCCGTTGCCGGTTTTTTCCAAATCCCGGCTGGCGATCAGCAACTCCTCGTAGAGCTTCTCGCCGGGGCGCAGACCGGTCTCCACGATCTCGATGTCCCGGTACGGCTCGTAGCCGGACAGACGGATCATATTCTCCGCCAGTTCCAGAATTTTCACCGGACGGCCCATATCCAGCACGAACAGCTCGTTCTGCTTGGCCATGGCTCCCGCCTCCAGCACCAGCTGGGCGGCCTCGGGGATGGTCATGAAATAGCGGATGATGCGCTTGTCCGTCACGGTGACGGGGCCACCCCCCGCGATCTGGCGGCGGAACAGGGGCACTACGGAGCCGTTGGAGCCCAGCACATTGCCGAAGCGCACCGCGGCGAAGGTGGTCTGGGAGCACCCGGCCATGGACTGCACCACCATTTCGCACAGGCGCTTGCTGGCGCCCATGACGGAGGTGGGGTTCACGGCCTTATCCGTGGAGATCAGGATGAACTTCTTGACGCCGTGGGCGTCCGCCGCCCGGACGGTGTTCAGCGTGCCGAACACGTTGTTGCGGATAGCCTCCTGGGGGCTGGTCTCCATCAGGGGAACGTGCTTATGGGCGGCGGCGTGGAACACCACGTCGGGCTTGTAGGTATCGAACAGCAGCTCCAGCCGCCGGGGATCCCGGACGGAGCCGATCTCTGCGCTGAGGGGCAGATCCCTGCCGTACTGGTACAGCAGCTCCTGCTGGATGTCGTAGGCGTTGTTCTCGTAAATATCGAAGATGACCAGCCGTTTGGGATGGTACTTGACGATCTGGCGGCACAACTCGCTGCCGATGGAGCCGCCGCCACCGGTGACCAGCACGGTACGCCCGGACAGCAGGCCCGCCACGGCGGAAATGTCCAGCTGAATGGCATCCCGGCCCAGCAGATCCTCGATCCGCACCTCCCGCAGCTGCTGGCGGATGGGCTTCCGGTCGATCAGCTCCAGCGTGCTGGGCAGCGTGGAAACTCTGATGCTCCGGTCTGTCAGCTGACGCAGGATCTCTTTGCGGTGGAACTCATCCATGGAAGGGATGGCGAAGATAGCCTCGTGGATGTCCATGGCCCGCATGCGGGACAGAGCCTGCGAGATCGTTCCGCTGACCGGCACGTTCCGGATCCGCTTGTTGACCTTGCCCTCGTCATCATCGAAGAAGCACTGGACGGTATAACGGCTGCTGGGGTTGTGCTGGATCTCGTTGAGCAGCTGCACACCGGCCGCCCCCGCGCCGATGATGGCCACGGGGATCGTACCCGTCTGCCGGCTGCGCAGCAACCGGGCGCGGTAGCTGCGGTAGCCGAAGCGCACCACCAGCATTTCCAGCACCCACAAACTGGCGATGGCCGCCAGCAGCACGAAGGAAATGACGCCGATGCCGCTCAACCGGGCGATGGTCTCATAAACGGTAAAGCCGCAGAAGGCCGAGGCGATCAGCATGAGATACTCCCGGCTCTCGGCATACCGCCACAGGCTGTCGTAGGTCTTAAACACCATCTGGGCAAGGACCGTGCAGCCGTACAGCAGCGCCGTGTTGCCCCAGAAGTTCTCCTCCGCGCCGGTGGCGGTATAGGGCAGCAGCACCGTGATGAACTTGTAAGCCGCCACTGCCACCGCGAACAGGAACGCGTCGCAAAGGAACAGCAGCTGTCTCCGAAATCGGCTCATATAGGTACTCCTTCACCGGCAGACCGGTGTGTTTTTTGCTTATTGGGCGGCGTCCTCCGCCTCCCCTTCTCCGCTTTGGGCCAGCATAATCAGAATCGTGTAAGCGTCCTGACCGGAGATGCCCTGCTCCTTCACGGAGCGGCACAGCGTCAAAAACGACTGGTTCGTTTCATTCAGCTCCACCGTTTCCAGACGGCCCTCGGCGTTCATGGCGTCCAGCGCGTCGCCCAAGGCCAAAACGCCGTCCACAAACGCTTCCGCGTTGTCCGCGCCCATGGCGGGCAGGACTTCCTCGCGGTAGAAATCCATTTGCAGGTTCCAGCCGTCGGGACTGGAACGTACCTGACGGATGCCCTCCAGAGAGCAGTCAAACAGCTCGTCCCACTCCTGACGGGGCAGATAGTAATACCGGGCCAGCGCGCTGTCATTCTCATAGGTGCCGGAGGCACGCAGCTGCTTCACATATTTCAGCATATCGCCGTTGTAGGCGCGGTCATCCAGCTGTACGGCGTTGGCCACATAGCTTCGCTGGTAGGTGTCGTGGTCGAATACGTCTCCCCGGACGCATCCCCGAAGGAAATCCAGATATTCATACACGTCGCCGGTCTCAAACCGCTCCGCCTTCCGGTCCGTCATGCGGGCGCGTTCCAACAGGCCGCCGAACACGGCCAAATACAGAGCGTATAGGACCACCACCAGAATACCGACGGTTTTCGCCTGCTTCCGCACCTTGGCAGTGTCCCCCGCCAGCTGCGGTTTGGCATAGAGCAGGACCGGCAGCGCCAGCAGTACATAGGCGAAGCACTTGAAGCCCCGGACGGAGAAGTTGATCTCCATCAGGCTGTGGAGGTTCATCATGACCCACACCGCCAGCAGCGCGGCGGCCAGACTGTCTTTCTCTTTCCGGACGGCTTGCAGACAGAGCCACGCAGAACCCAGCACAAAGGCCAGCGCAAAGGCCGTTCCCACCAGTCCGGTATCGGCCATGGTTTGCAGCAGATGGTTATGGGCGTATTTGGACTCATACTGGAAGGACTGCACGGAGCGGGTCACGTTTTCCGTAGAACCCAGTCCCCGACCGAGGAGCGGCGCTGTGGAGAAAATTTTCCACGCGTCCTTATCAAACTCCAATCGCAAGGTGAAGCTGTCGCTTTTCAGCAGGCTGTTCCGGAGCAGCCGTGACGAGATCGCCTCCGGCAGCCAGGGGTAGCTGAGGGCGATCTTTTTCTCGCCGTTGACCGCCATGCTCCGCAGCGTCTCTCCCGCCTGTCCCACGATAATAACATAGAGCCCGGCAGAATCCTCCGGCACGGTAAAGGCGCACTGAGAGAACGGTCCGCTATACAGATCTGTTCTGCCGCCGAAATACGTATTCAAAAGGGTCTGCGAATAGACAACAGTCCGCGGGTCGCCGTCCACATCGCCGGTGATGGTCGCGTCCCCCGTGATGCCGTCTGGCAGAACGTAGACAATGTAGGAATCGTCCTCTTCAAAGGTGTACGGGCCGGTATGGAGAAACACCGCCGCACAGAGGGCCGCGGTCACGGCACAGAGCGCGCACACTGCGGCCAGTGCCGCCTTTTTGTGAGCGGACAACACAGCGGTCAGACGCCGTCCGGCCAGAGCGTCCAGCGCAAAGAGGATCAGACCGCTGAACAGGCACAGCGCAACCGCCGTCTCGTTTCCACGGCTCGCCATGGAGGAGGCCGGGACACCGGCGGCGATCATGGTCACGGCCGTTTCCACCAACAGGAGGAACAGGCCCACCCGGTCGGTCCGCTCCGCGATCAGCCAGACGATACAGGCGGCGGCGAAGCAGAGCAGTGCGCCGCGGCTGCCGGTGAGCAGCAGGCTCACGGCGTTGATGCCCGCCAGCAGAGACGCGGCCAAGCGCCGATAGACGCAGGTAGAGCTTTTCAGGAGGTACAGCGCCGCGAACAGCGATAGAGAAAACAGGCAGGCTGTTACATTGGCATCGTTATACAGGCCGTTGACACGGGCGTCGGCATTTTCCAGCAGCGCGCCGGTGTAATCCGTGCCCAAGGCGTTCATCAAAGCGTTGAAAGGCCCAAACAGCACCCGGGCGCAGCTCATATCCAGAGAGATCAGGGCAATAACGGTGGAAACGGACGCGCCGCCCCACAGCAGACCGGGAACGTGCCGCCGATCAAAGCGGGCCAGCAGAATGACCGCCAGGGAGAAGGCTGCAATAAATTTATAAAGCTCGGACTTGGCGCTGGCGCCAAAGGGAGAACAGATGGCCGACGCGCCGTAGATGATGGCGAAGGCCAGCAAACCCAATACAGGCACAGACAGCCGCTGTTCAAAGCGAGACAGCGGCTTTTTACCAAGCAAACTCAGGAAAGCCAGTGCGCAAAGGATCATGCTCACGGTGCCGGTCTGGACGGTCATGGCGAGCAAGAGCAGGACGGAATAGAGCACCACCATGAGGGTATCCTTCCGAGTGAACACACCCTCCGCGCGGCAACCCTGCTGAGGGGCGGTGGAAATGGGGGTTTTCTCTGTATGTTCAGCCGGGGCGGCGGGTTGGGCCGCCGGGGCGGGAATGTTGTCTTTTCTTGATTTTTTCGCGCTCAAAGCAGAAGCCTCCTATATGAGAGTTCACGGTCAAAAGCGGGGCACAGCCGCTAAAAAAGCGGTCTGTTACAACCGCCGATCATTCTCAAGTTGTAACCCGGGGTGGGCGGGGAATTTTCAAAATCAGGCGGGGCGCTCCCCCGCGGATGGAAACGGACACAGGCGCAAGAGCCGTCTGGCCATAGATATTTTTCATTATAGTCCTATATGACTGATAATACAAGGGTTTTCAACGTTTTTCCCGTGTTTTTTCGGGAAAAGACGGGTGGTTTTTGGAGGGTGAGGTACGAGGGACGGAAATCGGCGGATACAGGGGCGGGAGCAGAAGCGGGACAATGCGCGGGTTTCCGCCCAGAGCAACAGAAAAGCCCCGCACCGAAGTGAGGGCTTTTCTTGACGGAATATGGAAAACTTGGTAGAATAGATACGGCGCTGCACGAACGGCAGGCGGTTGGTCACATCTCCGAGAGGAGGTGGTTGATATGCCTATTACGATCACACTACATATCTTCGGATATACGGTCACGATTCGTATTAAAGGCGAAAACCGCCACCCTGGCCGGTGACGGTTTTCTAAGAATTTCTTAGCAAAATCCACTATGCCGGGCTAACCGCTTGTCGCAGCGCCCTTTTCTATCTTGATTATAGCAAATCGGAGAAAAATGTCAAGCGCAAACGCCCCGCACCGTTCGGTGCGGGGTTTGTTAGTTGTACAACGAAGGGGCTTGTTGTTTGTACAACGCAGCGGGATCTGTCACTGGTACACCGCAAATGAGCGGGCATAAAAAGTCCCCCCGGACCGAAGTCCGGGGGGAACAGACGTAACGTAAACCTTAGGGTCTATATACGTCTAACAGTTGCGGGAGATATCAGGCGGTGTAGGTCGCAAACTGGTCACCGCAGGTAGCAGTGTAGGTCACACCCCTACCCCAAGCGATGGGCAGGGTCACAGTAGTGGTACCGGCAACACCGGTGAACTCATAAGTCCCGATTGCCTTCTCCACACCGCTAACGATCATGGAAACCTTGACCTCGTACTCCTTGCCAGCGGTGGTACCAGTCACGGTAGCCTTCAGCTTGCTGCCGTCCTTGTCCAGAACCAGGCTGGTGACGGGAGTAGCGGCCGCGCCAGCGTCTTCCTTCTTGCCGTTGTCAGTCTCCTGAACGAACAGGTAAGCGATGTCGCCGTCGGTCTTATCCAGCAGAGCGATGACCTTAGCGGTGGCGTCAGACTTGAAGTTCTTCACGTCGTCGACCTTGGTAATGACACCGTCGGTGTCGACCAGGTACATCTTAGCATCGGAAGCCACGGTGTAACGGGTAGAAGCGGCAGCGGTGGTGGTGCTGTTCAGACCGATGGTGTACTCACCGCTGAGCTTCCAGATACCGGTGGTGTTGTTCTCAACAACATCATAGCCAGTGACAGCGGCGCCGCCAGTGGCGATGGTGCCCTTGTTGTTGTACTTCACATTCTGGTACACGCGGTTGCTCTCAATGCCAGCGCCCAGAGTGGTGGCGTCATAGCTGACCTTCACAGTGGTGATCTTGCCGTCCACCACAGCGTTGTACATGTAGTAGCTGTTGTTGTCGGAGTCGGTCTTCAGCTTGCTCATGCCTTCCTTACCAGCCAGGAAGGTGATGTCGTTGCGGCCATTGACCACATCGCAGCCAGTGGCGTCGACGAAGACGAAGCCCAGCAGGTTGTTGCCGCGGACATAGTAGACCATCTCAGCCTTAGCGGCGTTCTTGGGATCGATGGAGGGAGCGTTCTTGATGCCGGTGTAGGAAGTGTAAGTGGTGCCGGTTCTGTCGGACTCAGCAACCACGAACACGGTCTCGCTGTTGGCATACAGGGTAGCGTCGTTACCGGGGTAGACCTTGGCGTTGCCGTTCTGCATGAAGAAATCAGAGATGGTGGCGTTGGTCCGCACGGGAGTCTTGCCGCCGGTCAGAACGCCCTGGGTCGGGATATTGGTATCGGCGTTGAACATAGATGCGTCGATGGTACCGCCGTTGAAGGTGGTGTTGGGAGCCTTGCGCAGGACATACTCGTTGTCACCGTTGGCGCGATAGGTCACAATGTAACCCTTGCAATCGGCGTAGTTGTCATCGGTGTAGACGGTCTTGACAGTGCCGTCAGCCAGAACCAGCTTCGCACGGTCAAACTTGAAGCCAGTCTGAGAAGAGGCCTCGGCATCCAGAACGAAGGCATAGTCGGTGGGCTTGAACTCAGCCTCAGTGACAAAGATCACCAGACCGTTGGCGTCGGTATAGATGGTGTAGGTGTTCTTGGTTCTCATCATGTTCTCGGCACCGAAATCAAACACGATGTTCTTGGCGTACTTGTACTCCTTGTCAGCCAGGGTCAGGCTCTTGGTGAGGGTGTACTCAGAGACAATGCCCTCGGTGGACTCAGCCTTGACAACAGTCTGGATGGACTTTTCAGCCTGAGAATAGGTGAACAGAACGATGTCGTCCTCAGCGAAAGCGGAGGTGTCGCACTCGAAGTGAGTGGCGTTGCCAGTGTAGCCAGTGTAGTTGGTGCCGTCAACCTTCTTCATCTGAAGCTTGCTATCAACCACAACATAGGGATCGGCAGCCTTGGTCTCCTTAGAGGTGATCTCGCCGACATACACGTCAGCAGCAACGATGGTGACATGGTTGTCATCCTCGTTATAGTAGACCTCAACGATGGAGCCATCGCCCACCAGACCGTCATTAGCAGAGGAAGAGGAGATCTTACGATCGTTGTTCTTGGAAACAACAACGTCGGTCGCCTCGACACCGTTGACGATCACGGTGGCGTGCTCGTCCTTCTGGGTCATGCCCAGATCGGAGTAGATGTTGCCCAGCTTGACGTTCTTGTAGTAGGTCTGGTTGGCCTTATCAGCATAGGTGCCGATTTTGTCGCCCTTGTTGGTCCACTTGGTAGCGGGACGGCCCATATCATCGGTGGTCTCGGACTTGACCAGCTTGTTGAAGTACTCCTCAGCGAACTGGACATAGCCGTCGCCGCCCTTCTTGCCGTCGATGTTGCCATCGTTGATGGCAGAACTGCCCCAACGCTTGGACTTAGCGTCGGAGGTGTCCTTGATGGTGATGTTGCCGACGATGACGGTGGAGTTCTTCTCGTACTCGACCATGTCAGCCTGCAGCATGTTGAAGGCATACAGGCAGGCCTCTTCACGGGTGACAGCCTTGACGCCGTTGAAGTCGCCAACCAGATCATCAGCCAGACCAGCGTTCAGAGCACGCTTGCCGACAGCGATGGACCAGTTGGGGCCGGTGTAACCCTCGCGGGAAGCATCATAGCCCAGAGCGCCCAGCAGCATCTTCATGAAAGCGTAGCCGGTCAGGGAGTTGGCGGGCTTGAAGGTGCCGTCAGCATAGCCGGAGATGATGCCGGCCTTCTGGCAGTAAGCGATGTAGCCAGCGAAGGTGTTGTTGGTGGGGACGTCCTTGTAAGGAGCGGCGTCAGCCACCAGAGCGCCAGCGGTGGTGGGGCCAAGGATCAGGTTGCAGATGATCTTGGCGGCAGCGCCACGGGTCAGGGTGGCGGTGGGACGGAAGTCACCTTCGGCATAACCGGAGATGACATTCACAGCGGACATCACGTCGACAGCTTCTTTGTACTGGATCTTGGTGCTGTCGCTGAAGTCCTTAGCACCGGCAGAGACGGTGACCAGAGACATGGTCATCACCAGAGCCAGTACCAGAGAAAGGAACTTCTTCATGGGGTTTCCTCCTTTTGAATTTCTCCCGTTGCGGGAGTTTGTTTTTGCAAGTCCGGTGTTTGCTTTCCGCCCCGATTTACATATCGTGGCTAGCCTACCCAATATCTGAATCGGGACTTCGGGCGATAACCTTCCTTGCAGGATATACTTTAGCACTGCTTTTTTCGACTGTAAATAGGTTTTGGGGTTCTGTAACAAAACCGTAATGAGAATGGCTGTTTTGCGGAAGGTTAATGGCGAGTTGTTGTTGAATCATGACGTTAAGGGGTGTTTTCCGGCAGTCTGTAACGTTTCCCGATCAACTCCAGCTCTCCCCTGTCCACCATTCCTTTTAATATGTGTGTGGCCTGCTTGGGGTCGATCCTCAGCTGCTCCGCAAGGGCCTGACGGCCCGCCGTGCCCTCTTTTTGGAGGTAGGCCCGGAGAATGGGGAGGTAATCCGCCTCCGCCACGGTGTTTCCGGCGGGGTAGTAGCGGACGCCCACGCGGGTGAGACGTCCGGCCTTGCTCAGGCGGTTCAGGTGCTCCCACGCCGCTCCGGGAGAGACGTGGAGCAGCGCGGCCGCCGTGTCCCGGAGGAGGTAGCCCTGTTCCTCCGCGGCGCGGAGAAGCACGTCCTCCATCTGCTTATTGTGGGCCCAGACGGAGAGAGAACGGAGGGAGAAGCCCTCCAAGCCGCCCCGGATCATGGCGGTGCGGCACAGGACGGACAGGCGGGACTGGTCGATGGGGTTGCCGGTGGCGGGGGCGATGAACACCCGGTTGGTGGGGGCGTCCTTCTGCCGTGCCCGGACGTCGGACAAAAGGCGCTGTGTCCGGGCGCCCATGTCGACATCGTGGTCGGGAAACCGGATCAAACCGGTTTGCAGGTCGATCTGGTCCCACGTCAGGGAGAGGATCTCCCCCGGCTGCATCTGGAGCTTCCAGCACATCCAGATGGCAAGGCCCGCCGTGGAGCTGCCCTCCTGCTGGACGATGCGCCAAAGGCTGTATTCCGTATCGTCTCCGACGGTTTGCGGGACGTCCGGCTGGGGGGCGTCCTCCCAGAGGGCGGCGGGGAAAATGCCCCGGAGACTGCCCACGGCCATGCCGCTGACACGGGCGGCATAGGCCCAGCCGTTGGATTTGATCTGGCGGACGATCCAGTCCCGGCGCAGGTCTTTCAGGGAGACGTCCTGTCCCTCGCTGTCCAAGACAATCTTCGCCAGACGGGAGACGTTTTCCGGCGTCATGGGTTTTTTGCCCCGGTCCGCGATGAGGACGCGGTTGGACAGCTTGAGGTACCGGACATAGCGCTCCCGGAGGCAGTCCACCACGGAGGGCTCCAGGGGGACGGTGCGGTCCGGGAGCAGGAGGCTGCCGCCGTCCAGGTCCACCTGATCCCAGGTGAGTTCGTTCAGTTCCTTGCGGCTCAGGCCCTCCTGCCACGCAAGGCGGAGGATGACGCCCTCGGGGCTGTATGGGTGACGGGCGAGAATGCGGAACATAGCCGCTTCGTCCGGTTTTTTCAGTGCTTCTGCTGGCATGGATACCTCCTGTTTCGCCGAGGGAAGTCGGCGTAAGTCTCACGTGAGTTTTGTCCGAAATCAGCCCTCCATAAAGCAGGAGAAGGCCGGATAGTAGCGGAGGGAAATGGGCTGGCCCAAGGCGGCGGAGCGGTTTTTGAGAATTTTCAGCTCCAATTCCCGGGGATCTTTCCGCTTTTCCTCGTCGATCTGGAAACCGGGACGGCCCGCGCCACGGGCCTGCAAACCCAGCAGCACGTCGGCGGAATAGTCGATGCCGCCGGATTCCTTGAAGGCGTTCATGGAAACCTCAAGGTTGTAGTTCTCCCGGTTGAAGGAGGAGATGGCGAACACGGTCAGCTCGTACTGCCGGGACATTTTTTTCAGGGCGCAGACGATGCGGTCCAGGTTCTGCTTGTCGGTGAAGTGGACGTCCACCGGGGCGATGATCTGGAGGTAGTCGATGAGCACCACCGGCTTTTCACCGGTCTCGGCGATGTGGCGGGCTACCTCGTTTTGGATGTAGTCAAGGCCGGTCTCGTGGTCGCCTTCCCGGAAGTAGATGTGTCCGGCGTAGGCGGCGTAAGCGTCCCTGGCGGCGTCCAGATGGGCCTTTTCCTGGGTGGTGTACTGGCTCCACCGTCTGCCGTCCAGCACGCCCCGGGCGGTCTTGGCCATGCGCCGCCGGGCGGAGGTGTCCAGCAGAAAGCTTTCCCGGGAGATGGAGCGGGCCATCAGCTCCCACGCCATCATTTCCAGGGAGAACACCAGCACGTCCCTCCCCTGCTGGGCCAGCTGGTCAGCCATCTGCATACAGAAAGCGGTCTTGCCCAGGGAACTGACCGCGCCGATGACGTACAGGCCGTCGTACAAGCCGCCGTCCAGGGCTTCGTCGATCTTGGGGAAGCCGGTTTTCAGCGGCGGGCGGGCGGCCTGCTTCCGGATGTAGGCGAGAAAGTCCTCCATCCGGCCTGCCGCCGAGGTCTCCTTGTAAGGGGGCGGCTGCTGTGCCGCCCAGTCGGCGGTGCACTGGGCAAGGAAGTGGGCAGTCTCGTCCCGGTCATGGCAGAGGGATTCGTTGAGATCCTTGCCGTAGGGCACGGGGGGACAGCGGTAGAGCCACGGGAATTCCGCCGTCAGCGCAGCGGCCCACGTCTCCCCTGCCGGGTCGCTGTCCGTCAGCAAGAGGATGGGGGCGGGCTTGGGCAGGGTACGCAGGAGGGCCGCGGCCTTCTCCCGGTTGCCGGAGCCGTTGAGGGCGGCGGCATGATAGCCCAATTCCTCGGCGGAGAGGGCGTCGAAGGTGCCTTCAAGGAGGAAGATGACGTTCCCCTCCCCTGCTCCGGTCAGCAGCTCCGGCTGAAACAGCGGCGAGGGACGCCCCTTTTCGTTGAGGTAACGCTTTTCGGAGACGGCCCGGCGGACGCAGCGGCCGTCCTCACAAGGGAGCACCACGCAGTCACGCTTGGGATCGTAGCCTAAGCGGAAGCGGGTAACGGTGTCCGCCGACAGGCCTCGCTGGGTGAAGTAGGGCGTCTCGTCCCGGTGGGCGAAGCAGTCCGAGAGATAGGAGGAAGAAAGAGGTTCTTCGCTGAAAAAAGACGGGGCGCAGCCCCCGATCCCCCCCTCCCCCCCGTCAGGAGCGGCCCGCTCCGCGGGACGGTTCGTTATGCGGGAAGGTTCGGCAGTGCTGAAGGAGACGGAGCGCCTTGTGGAGCCGTCCCCGTACCGTTCGCTGGCGAGTGCAAGGGCGTCTGCCGGAGAGGAAAGGTTGTTGTCGATGGCGAGGAGGTCAAAGAGGTCGTAGTCCGCGCCGCAGGCGAAGCAGTGAACCTTGTTGCGCTTGGGATCGAAGCCCATGGAGGGATCTCGGTCAAGGTGGGACGGGTTCAGACAGCGGAACCGCTTGCGGGGATCGATGCCCTGGTCGTAGAGGTAGTCGATGATCCGGGGACGGAGAGAGTCGAAGGTGTCGGGCATGGAACGTCTCCTTTCTGGGTCTGTTGACTCCTCCCACCGCTTACGCAGTGGGATTCCAAGGTACGGGAAGGTGCCATAAAACGTCTCAAAGTAGACGTGCTCTGGGAACCCAAAATCCCTCGGAATCTTAAAGCGGCAATGGTGGCGACCCACACATTAGCGCCGCGATAGGCGGGAGCCTCTGCCTTTGATTTTTCTTTTGGTTATGCGATGTGTTGGATGCCCATACTGCTGGGCGTTACCAATAGAGTAAGACGTTGGATTTCTTTGTCGTGTAGAAAAAGAAAACTATTGTAAGATTGATTACATCGCTCTGTATCGATTTGCTTGAGCGAATCGTTTACGTTTTGAATCAGGAATGCGGAATAAAGGTCTCGCTGGACTTTCGTGCCATCCGGCATCGTGTTCCAGCGTTTGCTGAGATTCTTTTTTGTGTAAGTTTCAGTGAGATGATTGTATTGGCTTGCCTTCACGGAAATAGTGTCTACTTTTTGGAACGAACCACCGGCATGAAGTACCTTTCGCTTGATCGTCGAAATAAACAATGCTGGTGCTTTATTGGAGATGGATTTTCCGAACCGCTTTTTGCGGGAAGGTTTTCCTTTTCGGTTGCGCTTCGTTTCTTTTGCTCGTTTTGCCAGAGCGCGGAACCTCATCTCCTCGATGTAATGCTCATTACCGAAAGAAAGCAGGCGGTTTGCCAACTCGTTATGCTGCTGGATACGCATTTCTTTCTGACGGCGATACAACTCACGACGCCGACTCTCCAAGACGATGTATCGCTTGGATCTTATCCATTTGCGACGACCTCGATGGTTCAAACCATTGGAAGGGAGCTTATCCTTTGGTACGATTGTCCCATCAGGATTGAACATCCCCGGGTTTGTCGCTTTTCTGGAGCGGTCCATCGCCCGGTTGAGTTTCCAAAGCTCTGCATCGATTCCTTTTACCTTATCCGCCAACTCAGTGAGCAGCACGGCGCCGTTTCCTACACTGGCGATGGTTTGTGTTCCGATATCGTGACCGACTCGCCCTTCTCCCATGGGGTGAAGGAGTTCGCCCGTATCCGGCTTCGTTTTCAATGGAGGCAATCCATCCAGCGTAAGTTTGACGAAATACTTCCACCCGCTGGCGTACCAGCGGCGATGGATACCGCAATATCGGACGGTCCGCGTCATTGCCTCCCGTTGATAGCCGTAGGGGTCTTTCCTATCAAAGACCATGCGAAGCCGCATCCCATTGATGAAGACGAAGCCATCCGCATAGCGAATCCCGGAAGCGTTGGTCTTTGCGGTAATGGTGGTAAATTCGCTCCATTTAGAGAAGTGTACCTGTTGTCCATTCCCATACAGGAGTTTCTCGTATGCGGCCCATACGGAAGCGGAAATCTTCTGCGCCACATGGACCGGGATAAGGAAGCCTTTCCCGTTTTTCCCACGGTAGTGCTTCCGATACTTGTTGATTTGCTTCTCAAACCGGTATTTCCCAAACCCAGCATTGGAAAGCAGATCATTCCGGCGTTCGCAGAGTACCTTGATGAGCTCTTCGTCCTCTGCCTCGTAAGCTGCGGACAATGCCGCTTGGTTGGCTTTCCAATCTTTCCGGGAGATGAGATTTTGGTATTGCTTCTGCTCGTAAGCAATCAAGTTGTTCTTGATGTCGTTCCCTACTTGGAAGATGGTGTCCAACCTGTCACGCTGCCATGCCTCGCATTGGAGCGGCAGCGTCAGAACGAACGCATTTTTGCTGGGAGATTTTCTTGCCATGACGCTGCCTCCTTTCTTCAACGAGTTTTTTGCTCTTCCACATAGCGCTGAATCGTTTCGATGGACACATTCCCAGCAGTACTGACAAAGTAGCTGCGTGTCCATATTGTAGGGCTTCGCAGGGAATCGGAGAACTCGGCTAACAGCACTTTGGAGGAATTTCCATTTATGATATACGCATGATGTCAGCAGGACTATACTTTGGCAGAGAGTTCAAAAACAGATGCACATGGTCGATGTGACATTCCATTGCCAGAATCTCTTTTGTTAAAACAAAATCAAGAAATGTATCGACAAGTCCACCTTACTCTCCTCTTACGGAATAAGCTTTCGTCGGATATATTGTCAGGAGTATTGTAGCATACCGCCCCGGAGACCGGCGAAGCGGTCCGGGGCAGTAGTATATCTTAATATATCAATAAGGGGAAAACGGGAGAAAAAAGTGTTTTGGGAAAAAGTTAGAAAAATTTGGAGTAAAAAGTTAATTGTTACAAAAAATGTGGGTATAGAAGTGAACGAAAATGGGAAAAATGGGAGGGGCGGAGGGAGCAAGTTTGCACGGGGGGAAGTTGGGAATTGCACGGGTCAAAGTCGGCGCTGCACGGGGGGAAGTAGGAGTTGGACAAGGGATTTTGGGGGATTGTGGACGATTTTCTCCACAGAGAGGGCGTTTTGAGGTTGTTTTTCAGGGAAAACGGCCCGAAAATGGGTTCCCTGTGGAGAAGTGGACGTCGGTTTCTGCACAATGGCCCGGAACGGGCGGTTTTTCGGAAAGGAGTTCAGACGTGGTTTCGTGCAGACCGTCTCCGTCAGTCTTCGGCCTTTGGCGCTTTTTTGTGGGAGGTCTTCCCTTTCAGCTGCTTGGCCGCCCGGGTCTTGTCCAGCTTCTGGATGTAGTCCCAGAGGGCCTGGTCGATGCCCACGTTCATGCGGCCCGCCAGAAAGGTGTTGATGTCGTCATAGTCGAAGTCCATATGGATGGAGCCGTTGGAAATGCTCTCGATCTCCTCTACCGCCTTGTTGAAGGGGCGGATGATGGCCTCGTCATAGTTGCGGTTCTTGACCTCTTCCTTGGTGGGCAGGCCGATGTAGTGGATGATGTCGTCGATCTTGATGCGGAAGCTGCCGTTTTCGTCGATGGGGGCTTTTCTGGCCCGGTAGAACAGGTAGAAGGCCAGACGGTAGCTGTTTTCCGAGAGGTGGCCCATCCAGTCCGGGATCAGCTGGTAATACTGGGTCAGGAAGTGGCGCACGTTCTCCGCGAAGGAGATATGGACCTCGCCGGTGTACTTTTTGATGTAGGCTTCCGTGGCCAGGTGGGTGATGTAGAAGGATTCAAAGTATTTTTTGAAGGATTCGGCGGTGATCTTCATGCCGGTGATGGCCTGCATGTCTTTTTTCAGCTGGCGGTAGGCGGCGTCCCGGCTTTTCAGGCCCGCCCACGCCATGTATTCCTCAATGGAGAAAGTGGCGGTGTTGTTCCGCCAGTTGTCGGCGTTGCCCCGCATGAGGGTGTAGATCAGCAGGCGGTGGGCCGTCCAGCTGAGGTTTTTCGTGTAGGCTTCCACCGCTTCGAAGATGAGGGTCATCTCATAGTCCTTGTTGCGGTAGCGGATGTTCTGGTTGCCGTAGGCGTCCGGCTGATCGTAGGTGACGGTGATGCCGTTGGACGCGGGGTGGAACTCCCTCCCCCGCTTCATGTTGGCCCACACGCCGCAGATGAAGTAGGTGGCGGGGCTGTTGCCCAGAACGTCATATTCCTGCACTCGCTCCGCCACCGTGGTCTCGAAGATGTCCAGCAGCGTGGAGGCGAAGGCCACGCTCTCCGGCGTGGCTTCCGCGATGACGGCGGACACGGCTTCCGGATCGGAGAGGGCGCGGGTTTGCAGGTAGGTGTCCATAATGGGGTAGATGTCGGAGAAGTCGTAGGTGTTCAGCTGGTTGCGGAATTTGCGGGGGTTTTCCTGCTCAAGGGGCTTGAGCTTGCGGTAGACGGACAGCATTTCCTGAAACTGCTCCGTTTCCAGAAAACGCAGCGGCTCGTCCCGGAGCTGATCCATGGGCGCGGGATCCTGAGGCATGGCAAGGCCCTCCTTTGAAAAGAGATGTTTTTTCGAGAATAGTTTAGCATAAAAGGGGGAAAAAGCAAAGAAAAAGTTCGTTTGTTACAAAAATGTAAAGAAAATGGAGGACGGCGGCCGCTCCCCTGCTCCGCGCGGAGCGAACGACAGGGCGATGTGCGGACAAAACTCACGTGAGTTTTGTCCAATTTTAGGTGCGGGTGCCGTTGATGATCTTGCGGATCTGCCGCTCGCTGAGACGGAACTGGGCCGCCAAAGCCCGGTAGTTGCAGCCGTTGAACCGGGCACGGATGTCCCGGTCACGGGCGTTGCGCTCCAAGGATTCTCGTTTGGGGATGTACAGGCTCTGTCCACCGCACAGCAGCGTCAGCTGGGTGAAGGCCTCAAGGCCGATGGCCTCGGCAATGTCCCGGTATTCTTCGGGAATGTCGCTCATGGGAACGGGACGGGCGGTGTTTAAGTAAGGAATGGTCATAGATGGACTCCTTTCGTTCGTAAAAAATTGGACAAATCTCACGTGAGTTTTTTGCCGGTTGCACAGCTTGGGGCGCTTCCCTGTTTGCGGACAGGCCGGACAAGTCTCATGTGAGTTTTTTATAGGTGTAGGCCGGACAGGTTCGCCGTCCGGGACTGCTTGCGGGCCAGTGTACGGGCGCCTTCCAGCGCGTCCGGGCCGTCATCGTGGGCGCCCAGGGGAAACTGGGAAAGCTGGTGCAAAAGCAGCGTCTGATCCCGGCGAAAGAGGATGTAGCCGTTTTTCACGTCCGGCTGCAGGGTCTCCACCCGCATGGTCTTATCCTCCGTGGAGCGGACGCCCTGAATGGGCAGATACAGGCCCTGACGGGCGGATTCCCGGGCAAGCTGCTCCTTTAAGAACCACTGGAACTGGTTGGTCTCCGCGCCGAAGAGGGCGTAGCCCCGGCCGGTCTCCCGGCGGAGCAGGCGCTCCTTTTCCAGAATGTCGGCGATGATGCGATCCGGGTGGCGGCGCTGGATGTCCGCGTCCCAGACGTAGGAAAGACCCGTGTTCCGGTCCACCGCCAGCGTGACGATGGCGGAATAGTCGCTGGAGGCGGTGCGGCCCAGAGAGGGGTCGCAGTAGCCGTAAAACCGGAAGTCGGCGGCGCGGAAGTCCACTTCGGCGGGGTTGTAGTACCGGAACCACTGGGCGGAGAACAGACAGGCGGCGGGGTCACTGGGCTGGTTCTGCATTTCCGAATTGAAGGCCGCGTCTCCCTCCGTCAGCCGCATGAGCCGCAGGTCGTAGTAGCTGAGTTTTTCCGGCCAGAGGACTTTGGAGCCTGCCAGCATTTCCTTGCGGTGCTTGAAATAGAAGGCGTGGGCGGTTTTTTCCCGGTCGGGGTCGGTGAGGTCCGAGGCAAGGCGCTCCCAGTCCGTCCACAAGGGAGAGGTGGCGTCGGACAGAACGGCCCGGTATTTCCGGCTCTGGAAGCCGGGGTTTTCCAGCAGGCCCGCTAACAGGGAATCGTGGTGCAGGATGGTGCCGATGACGAGGATGTCCGTGTAGCTGTCGCCGGACTTGCAGACGGCCTTCCAGAACCAGTCGGCGGTCTTCTGCCGCTGCTCCGCCGTGCGGACGCCTTCGTCGTTTTCGATGTCGTCGCAGAGGATGAGATCCGGGCGGCGCTCGTAGTTGCGCCGTCCCCGCAGCTTCTGGCCGCTGCCTACGGCGTCGATCCGGCAGCCGTTGGAGAGCAGGATGGAGCCGGTCTTCCACGTTTTGCCCGGCTGCTCGCCGAAGTCCGCTAAGATGCGCTCGTTGGTCTCCAGCTCGTTTTTGATGGCGTCTAAAAAGCTGACCGCCTGGGCTTCGGTGTCCGAGACCAGCAGGATGTAGCGCTTGTAGCCAAACAGGGCAGCGTGGAGGACGTTTTGCAGGCTCATGACGGTGCTTTTGGCATGGCCCCGGGGGGCGGCGATGGCGCTGCGGGTGCCCTTTTCCGTCAACATGGCGGCGCAGTCGGAGACCGGGTCACGGTTTTTCATCACCCGCCTGCGCCACAGGGCCGACAGCTGGCGGTGAAAGGGGGGCGAGCGGCGGGTGAAGTAGTGCGAGAGATAGTAGCTGCCGAACTCCGCCGGGTCCCGGGCCGCTTTCCGAAATGTTTCCGTGGTCAACAAGAGAACATGCCTCCTATTACATAAAGATAGGAGCGTGTCGAAAAAGCCTTTTCGCCCTGCTAACAAGTTTTCAGAACTTTTATGAAGTTCTGAAAACTTAGGATTTTAATGGCGCAGGACACCCCTCTTGGGTTTCCCGCGCACACCCTTCCTTTCCGTTGCGGAGAAGTTGCCACCTTGTCGACAGGCTCAGGAGCACCGTATCACCGGAGGGGGATGGGCGCTTGTGAAGGAGTTCCCTGGAAAAGCCGTTCTGTCCATGGCGGCTCAGGGCGGTTTGTTGCACGGGGCCGTGCAGCAGACGGAAAGAATTTTTTTCAGCGGAGGGCGGGACGAGGGGACGGATGGGCGGAAACCCTGTCATTGCAATGGGTACAGGGTTTTGCGGCGCAGAGGTGGGCGGTTCAGAATGGTGGCGGCGCGTTGGAGCAGACAGATTGTAGTTGCGAAACGGATGGATTTATGTTAACCTAAAAAATAAGACTTTCCGAGCGAAGCGGGGCGTGGGCCGATGGGGGCGGCGCTCCGGCGGTGTCGTGGGCTTTTTTGGGGGCGGCATGGCCGGGTTCGTGAGGAAGGGTCGTAAAATAAAAAAAGACGCGCCGAATGGCGCGGCAGTTTGTCGATAGAGTGATAAAGTTTCCGTGACGGTAAGGAAGGGTGTGTGCGGGAAACCCAAGAAGGGTGTCCCGCACCATTGGAATCAAGCATTTTCAGAACTTACAAAAGTTCTGAAAATGGGGTCAGCGGGGCGAAAAGAACTTTTCGACACGCTGACGCGCCGAATGGCGCGGGATGGGACATACATGATTTTTGGCGAGAGCGTATTGGGTAAGCTGGCCATGACCTTTGTGATGGCCATGGTTCCGGTGGTGGAGCTGCGGGGGGCCATTCCGCTGGGGGTGGCCGCCGGACTGCCGCCCGCTGTGGCAGCCGTCACGGCGATGGCGGGAAATCTGATGCCGGTGCCCTGTATTTTGCTGCTGCTGCGGCGGGTGTTCGCTCTGATGCGGAAAAGCCCGTGGCTGGGGCCGAAGGTAGACCGTCTGGAACGGCGGGCGCATTTGAAAGGGCGGAAGGTGCGGAAGTACCGGACGCTGGGACTGGTGCTGCTGGTGGCCATCCCCCTGCCGGGGACCGGGGCGTGGACCGGGGCGCTGGTGGCGGACGTGCTGGATATTCGCATGCGGACCGCTCTGCCGGCCATCGCCGCCGGGGTCATCATCGCCGGATGCATCACCACGGCGGTGACCTGCGGCGTGGCGGGACTGATGTGAGGGGCGGCACAAAGAGCAAATTATCAGGACTTATTACTATTAAAAATGGATCATGATAAAGAGGGATCTTCTTCCGGGGACGGGGGGAGATTCTTTTTTTGCGGATGGGGATGTGAGCGAGTGGTCTGAGCGGGGACGGACGGGGGCGCAAGAGGTAAACGGGGGCTGTTTGGGAAAGAGGACGGAGGGTGTTCTGCGAGTGCGGGAGCGGAGACGAAGGATGTTTGGGGGCGTGATGATGGATGGGTGTTTGGCGGGGGCGTGAGGGTAGAGGGAGTGTGTCTGGGGGGAGCGGATGGGAGGGCTACGAGGGGATGGACGGGGAGATCGTGAGGGATATGGAGACGGATGGGGCGTCGCGCTTTTGGGAAACGGTTCCCAAGGCGGGGCGTTTTTTTTGCGCTATTGTAGGGTTATAGGGTCTGAAAGCCCCAGAATTTGAATACCGGAGGTATAATTATGGCATTTGATTACGCAAAGGCATACCAGCAGTTCATCGACGAGGAGTTTGCGGCGGCCTCCGCAACCGCGTGGATGATCCCCGAGGCGGGGAAAGTCCGCTTCACGGGCGGCCGGGACATTGAGATCTCCACCCTGTCCACCACGGGTCTCGGCAACTATGACGCGGGCAAGGCCGACGGCTCCGCTTACCCTCAGGGCACCGTGACCAACAGCTGGAAAAGCTACACCCTGTCCATGGACCGCGGCGTGAAGTTCTCTCTGGACCGCACCGACCCCAACGACACCGGTTTTCTGGTCACCGCCGAGAACGTCATCCGTGAGTTCGCCCGCAACGCCCTGGTGAAGGAGCAGGATACTTACCGCATCCACCGCCTGTACGAGCTGGCCAACGGCGACGCGGCCCACAATACCACCCACATCGTCTCCGCCGCCCTGACCAAGACCAACGCCATCGCCACCGTCAGCGGCCTGCTGCAGACCGTCCGTGACGACGCAGAGGAGATGGACGGCTATGTGGCCCTCATCAGCCACAAGCACAAGACCGCCTTTTTGGAAGCCGCCAACGGCACCTATCACGACATTTCCTTCGGCAACGCCGTGTCCATCAACGGCGTGACCTATGAGAACGTGATGATGCTGGACGATCTGCCCTGCGTATTCGTGCCCCAGAGCCGCATGAAAACCGTTATCACCGTCCAGAGCGGCGACAGCGATCAGGGCGGCATCGTGGCGGGTGAGAACGCCAAGGACATCGCCTGTCTCATCACCCACTGCGAGACGCCGCTGGCCGTGAGCAAGCTGGACGCCATCAA
>ERZ856578.4139-NODE-4139-length-20212-cov-3.735535_pt1 | contig 20212 bp, 18 predicted proteins | sample MGYA00514384_ERZ856578 | MGnify/ENA primary metagenome ERZ856578 (study PRJEB29103, sample SAMN06111958) | human gut metagenome | biome: human gut; feature: ankylosing spondylitis patient; material: healthy_person | host: Homo sapiens | place: China:Hangzhou... | reverse complement strand
GGCGTGCATCGGAGCTGTGCTGCCGCAAAGATAGATTTTTTTTTTTTTTTTTCTTAATCTCTTTTGCCGTTACGCCGCAGTAACGGGATATGATCTGAAAGCCATGGTCGATCTCGATCACGGGACCCCAGAGCGGGTCGTTTTCCACCTTGAGGATTGTCCCGTCGGCGACCGCCTTGACCTCCGTCCCCTTTTCCCCCTTGAAGTCGGTGCCATTATGGGTCCGCCAGTCCTGCATGGTTTCGGAATATACCGGCTGTCCGTCGCTGAAGGGCTTCAGCACCTCATTGCCGATGGGCAGCATGAACAGATCGGCCGGTTTCGTATCCACCGGTGTTGTGGGCGGCTTGGTAGCGGCCGTGGTGGGGGTGGTGGTGGTCGGCCTCTCGTAAGGGACATCGCTTACCGGATTGTCTACCGGCTGTTCGGTCGTGGGCGATGTGACGAGGGGGCTGCTCGTGCCCGGTGTGCCGCTGCTTTCCTCCTGCGTTTTAGGCAGGGTATCGACAAAGGTGGCCACCGCCACCCCACAAACGGCCACCAGACAGACGGCCAGCGCCACATAAAAGCCTTTTCCGGTGAAAAAGCGCTTCCACCCGGATTTTCTATCGTTACGCATTCGGCTCAAGATGCATCCTCCATTCCGTTCGTTCGCCGGCTGTTTTTCTGTCGCTTTGCCGGGCATCTATCTCTATTCTGGACAGATTCACGCCGGTTATGCAACGTCATTCCACCACGAAAAAGAAATTTTTGGGCCGCCCCTTAATCCATCCGCTGCAACAAAATGCCGCGCGGGCGCCACTATATCATTGAGCCGGGGGGCTGAGACCGTGAAAGTTACGGAAGAAACCGCCGCTTTGGTCGCACAGGCTCAAAGCGGAGACTTGGAAGCGTTCGGGCGGTTGTACGAATACGTATACACCGACCTGTATCGCTACGCCTACTATCAGCTCGGCCATGCCGAGGCGGCGGAGGACGCCGTCCAGGAAACCGCCCTGGAGGCGTTCCGCGGCATCCGGAAGCTGAAAAACGCCGGCGCATTCCGCTGCTGGATTTTCACGATTTTATCCGCGCGGTGCAACCGCGGCATCCGGGATCTTTGCCGGCAGCGAGGCCAGAATCCCCTGGAAGACGCGCAGCTGTCGGTAAGCGATTTTACCGAAAAAAGCGACGAGGCGATCCGGCTATATGAAGCGATCGCGGATCTGCCGGAAGAGGACCGCCGTCTTCTTCTCCTGGCGACGGTGGGCGGCTTCTCCGGCAGGGAAATCGCCCGTATAATGGGACGGCCGGAAGGGACTCTGCGCTCGCGCCTGTCCCGTTGCATCAAAAAACTGCGCTGCGTCTTGTCTGACGACCACACATTCGTGGGAAAGGAGGATACCACTCATGAAAACGTCTCCCCCCGATGACCGGCAGGAGCTGGAAGAACTTCGCCGCCTTCTGCGCAGCGACGGCTTGCGCATCCCTGAAGGGCTTCGTTCGGAACAGATCGTGCAGAAGCTGCGGGAAGGCGCCTCCCCCACCTCTGTTTCAAGGCGAAATTTGCTTCGTCCGCTGTTAGTCACCGCCGCTGCGGCCGTTGTGGTATGCCTGCTGATTCTCCCGGTTTGGGAGAACATGTCCCAGTCCACGGATCTCCTTTTGCCGCAGCATACGGCCGCTCCGGAGCAAACAGCCGACGCTCAAAACGCTGCGGGCTCCACGACATCCCCGGATAACGGCACGGCCGGCACAACGGATGAGCACACGCTGCTTGGTACATCCGGCAAAGGCGGCGGTAATCTGACGCTGGACGGGACCTCCGGAACCACCAGCACCGTGGAGATATACGGCAAACCGGCTGGACAGCCGGATAGCCTTCCGGCTGCAACGGCGCCGGAAATGGTCCCGTCGATGTCCTACGACAATGCGAAACCGTATTTCGAAAGCGGGGCCCTGCTCATCGATCTGCGCCCGGAGGAGGCCTATCTGGAAAATCACGCAGATGAAGCGATCTATATGCCGCTCTCCTCATTGGGAGATGCGCTTCCGAAGATGGCTGATACCGGGCAAACCGTGTTCTTCCTCCCTCCCGACGCACAAAGCGGTGCCGCTGTCGCGGAAATTCTCCGGGGACTGGGCTATACCCGGATATATGAATTAACAGGTATATGAGCACCGTTCTTCACATATCTAAAACGCAAAAGTCCCGTAAAGCTAAAATGCTTTACGGGACTTTTGCCTGGTGCCGGTTTACCCGCCGGTACGGTCGACTTTCAAAACAAAGACATACATATTGTCCGACTCATTGGTCGTCCGGACACAAATACCGCGCAGGACCTCCGCCTCATAGACAGAACTGATCACCGACGCCGAATGCTCCACAAGCGGATACACATTGGAGGTCTTGTAATACGGGACATCCAGCGTCGTATTCATCCGAAGCTGTTCATAGCGGATATCCCCTTTCTCGTCCAGCAAAAAATCCTCAATGATCAATGTTGCGGGACCGTACTGCGACAGATCGAACAGGACCTCCCTACCAATGGAGGTCTCCAGCGGGACATGTTCATTGAGATATATGGCGAAAACCGGCGGGTATTCCGCGCGGCCGATCAGTTCGCCCTGCGAAAACGTCATCGTCTCCACCTGCTGACCGCCGACCGTCACATAGGGCGCCGTTTTGTCCACTCCGCCGTCCTCAGCCGCACAGCCGGACAGAGCGACCAGAGCGCAGACCGCAGCCGCGAAGCAGGCGATCCGTTTCGCGGCACTCCCCCTCAAAAACACAGGTCCTCCCCCTATCCCTCGTTTTTCGAAGTGGCGAATATCTTTGTCGCGTCCAGCCAGAAGCCGTCCGGCCGGGCGATCAGCCGCGCGTTTTGGTAAGCCATGTCCAGGGTCAGGATGGTGGTTCCGATATACTGCCCATGGACCATTTCCATACTCAGCGCCACCGTCGGGGGCAGAACCTCCTTGGATTCCCCCTCCTGGATCGCCTGGACACCCTCCAGGTAGATCGGCATCAGGAACTGGATCTTCCCGGTCGCCGGCCAGAACTGAGGCGCCACTAATTTGTAATTGCGCTTGGACAGCTCGAGGGACGCCTTGAGGGCTCCTTCGAACATCTGCCGGCAGCGGGCGATATCCTGCAAATTGTCAAAATTGAACCGCAGCGCCTGATCCCGAAGCCCCAGATTGATCCGGTTCATATTATCCTGGAAAATATGCTCGTCGGCGATGTTGATCCCACCTGGTTTCTGCGCGACCTCCCAGTTGAAGAGAAGGTCGCCGGGATCGTCGTAAAACGTCGCCATCTCCAGGGGCGCGTTGCGGGAATAATTGCAGAAAACCCGGTTGCTGGACTTGTAAATCTCCGGGTTCCGGTACTCTTGCCGGAACAGTGGGTCCCTCGCCGAATCCGGGACGACATCGCATACGAGATAGAGCTCGTTGAAAGACGCGTCGATGAGCCCGGTGTTGAGCAGCATCTTTTCCTCTTCTTCGTTGATATAAATCTTGCCCTGGCGGAAAAGCTGGAAATAGGTGTTTTCCAGATAATTTTTCAGAATTGGATGGGTGATCTTGGTCTGAAAATTGGTGAAGCGCCAGTTTTCATACAGCGCCTCCTCCGCCAGGCGGCCCAACAGCTCGTTGAGCTCGTTCATGTCGCTGAACACGATGTCCCCGATGTGCCAGCAGCCCGTTTTCGACCGGATATCGTCCCGCAGGAGGCTTTCCCGCTGAATGAACAGACCGTAATAGTCACTGCCGTTTTCCTCACGCCGCGTATTTTTCAGGGTGTGGGCGAAGATGCGCTCCCGGCTGTTCTGAAAGCGGTAGCCGGTGTCGAAAACATAGAGTACGCTGCTCTGGCGGTTCCGCCCGCCCCCGCAGCGGTAGGTCAGAAAATTCTGCTTGGCCAGGGTCCGTTCCACCAGCCCGTCCATGGCGTGTTTGGCTTCCTTAATGGACATGTTGCCCGTCATCTGAACGAATTGGAAAACCGAGCGCTCGTATTCTTCGTTGGAATTGAAATGGATGAGCTGGTCCACACTCATGCGCGACATCCTTCTTTCTGCGCCTCTCGGCGTCTCACTTCCAGCCGGGTGATTTGCCTCAGGCCAGGACAAACCCCATTTTTTTCTTGACCTTGTTCAAGGTCCTGCCGGCCAGGACGGCAGCCCGTTCCGCCTGTACCTTCATCAAAGCGTCGAGCTGGGCCTTGTCCGCCATCCAGGTCCGGAACCGCTCCTGGATCGGGGCGAGCACTGCGACCACGGCCTCGCCGACGGCCGCCTTAAAGTCGCCGTAACCGCGTCCGTCAAACTCCGCCTCGATCTGGTCGTAGGTATGGCCGGTGACGGCGCCGTAGATCTCCATCAGGTTGCCGACCCCCGGCTTATCCTCCCGGCGGCAGACCTTGGCCTCACTGTCGGTCACAGCCCGGCGGAACTTCCGCCGGATAGTGTCGGGGTCATCGAGCATGGAGATGAAAGCGTTTTGATTGCTGTCCGACTTGGACATTTTTTTCGTCGGTTCCTGGAGGGAGAGGACATTGGCGCAGTTCTGCATGATATAAGGCTCGGGCAGCAGGAAGGTATCACCGTACAGGCTGTTGAAGCGCCCGGCGATATCCCGAGTCAGCTCGCAGTGCTGCTTCTGATCCTTCCCCACCGGCACGGCGTCGGGACGGTAGAGCAGAATATCCGCCGCCATCAGAGTGGGATAGGCAAACAGGCCGAGATTGACGTTATCGGCGTGCTTCTGGGATTTGTCCTTGAACTGGGTCATCCGGGACAGCTCCCCGAACTGGGTACAGCAGCCGAGCAGCCAGGAAAGCTCCGCGTGGGCGGGCACCTGGGACTGGACAAACACCAGGCATTTTTCCGGGTCGAGGCCCACGGCCAACAGCAACGCGTATACCTCATAGGTGCGCTGGCGGAGCTTGGCCGGCTCCTGCCGTACGGTAACGGCATGCAGGTCGGCTACGCCGAAAATGCACTCGAATTCATCCTGCAGGGCCACCCAGTTGCGCATAGCGCCAAGGTAGTTGCCGAGGGTCGGGATCCCGGAGGGCTGTATGAGGCTGAGGGCCCGTTTTTTGCGGGCCGGGAGGGTTTCGGACAGGTTCGGCATACGAGTTCGTTCCTTTCGGATGCGGCCGGTACGGCACGCTCAATTTTAGAGATACTCCCGGGCGAAGGCGCCCAGCCGGGAAAGGCCTCTGCACATCGCGTCGTCGGTGGGGGTGGAGAAATTCATACGGAAAGACCGGCAGGGCAGGTCGGGCGAGGTCAGGAAGGCATTGCCCGGCACTACGGCTACCTTGTGATCCCGGACGGCCAGCGTGCAGAATTCCGGCATATCCGTCCCTTCGGGCAGGTCGCACCACAGGAACAGACCGCCCTGGATGGGATGATACGCAATTCCCGCGGGCACAAGATGTTCTTCCACGAGATCGATCATCAGCTGCGCTTTCTTGCGGTAAATCTCCTGCAGTCGGCGCAGATGGGCTTCATAATCGGTTTCCCGCATGAAGGCTTCGGCGAGCATCTGGTTCCACATAGGAGTATGGACATCCTCCCCCTGTTTACACACGATCATTTTCGCCAGCAGGGCGGACGGCGCCATCACATACCCTACCCGGATGCCGGGCGACAGCACCTTGGAAAAGCTGCCGACATACGCCACATACCCATTTTCATCAAAGGATTTGACCGCGGGAACATGCTCCCCTTCAAACCGCAGGTCGCCGTAGGGATTGTCCTCGAGCACGAGGAACCCGTAGCGCTGGGCGAGCTCCAGGATCCGCTTCCGTTTTTCCAGACTGGTGGTGATGCCCGAGGGGTTCTGGAAATTGGGGATCAGGTAGAGGAATTTGACGTTCGGCTCGGTTTTGAGCGCCTCTTCCAGCGCCGCGAGATCGATCCCGTCCTCTTCCAGCGGCACGCCGACCAGCCGCGCGCCGAGGGATTTGATGGAATTGAGCGCGCCCACAAAACTGGGCGACTCGCACAGCACCACGTCGCCCGGGTTGCACAGCACTTTAGCCACCAGCTCGATGGCCTGCTGGGCGCCGCTGGTGATCAGGAGCTCGTCGAACGCCCGCCCGATCCCGTGTTTCTGCTTCAGGTACGCTTTGAGGCGCTCCCGCAGCGGGCCGTAGCCTTCGGTTGTGCCGTACTGGAGCGCATCGATGGGCCGGTCCCGGAAAATCCGGGATGAAATGTCCGCGATGACTTCCAGCGGGAACGCTTCGGGGGCCGGGTTGCCTGCCGAGAGACCCACGACCTCGGGATCGGCGGAATATTTGAGAATTTCACGAATGGCGGAGGGGTTCAGATTCTGCACCCGCTCGGCAAAAGAGAACGACAGCATGTTGGATCCGACCTTCCGGTTGATTTTGCGGAGCAATCCCCGCATATAATGGTATCTTACCATACTCTCATTGACTTTTTCAAGCGGTAACGGTAAAATGAACCAATATAGCGTCCATACCGGCTAATACGACGCGGAAAGGCATGATGTCCATGACAGCACTGGAAAAACTGGCGGAGGCCCTCTTCCCCGGGCCGCTCAAAACCCCGGAGGAATACGAGGCGCTGTATCCGCCCCGTTCCCTGCCCGAAGGGGCACGGGTGACGCGGATCGCGCCCAGCCCCACCGGTTTTCTGCATCTGGGGGTGTTTTTCACCGCCATGGTCAACCGGCTGGCCGCCGACACCTCCAATGGGATTTTTTATTTCCGGCTGGAGGATACGGATAAAAAGCGGGAGGTCGCAGGCGGCGCGGAGGATATCCTCCGCGGTCTCGCCGATTTTGGCCTGACGATCGATGAGGGATTCGTCGCACCGGGGGAAGTCCGGGGGGATTACGGCCCCTATCGTCAGAGCGAACGCGCCCCGATCTACCACACCTATGCGAAAAAACTGGTGCTGGAAGGGCTCGCCTATCCCTGCTTCTGTACGCCCGACCGGCTCGCCGAGGTCCGGAAGCGGCAGGAGGCGGATAAGCTGCGCACCGGCTACTACGGCTCCTTCGCCTCCTGCCGTAATCTGTCCCCGGAAGAGGCAGCCCGGAGAGTCCAGGCAGGCGAACCTTATGTGCTGCGTCTGCGGGCTCCGGGGGATCCGGAGCGGCGGATCAGGTTTGACGACCTGATTAAAGGCACCATCGAGATGCCGGAAAACGATGAGGATCTCGTCCTGCTCAAATCCGACGGCATCCCCACTTACCATTTTGCCCACGCCGTAGACGATCATCTCATGCGCACCACCCTCGTCATCCGGGGCGACGAATGGCTTTCCTCCGTGCCCAAGCATCTGCAGCTGTTCCGGCTCCTGGGCTTCAAGGCCCCGAAATACGCCCATGTCAGCCCGATCCTGAAAGAAGACGGCGGCGGGAAGCGCAAGCTGTCGAAACGGAAGGATCCCGAGGCCGCGATGCATTTCTACGCGGAGAAAGGGTACCCGGTCGAGGGGGTGCGCGAATACCTGATGACGGTCGCAAACAGCGACTATGAGGAATGGCGCAAGCACAACCCCGACGCCTCCCGCGGGGCCTTTCCCTTCAGCCTGAGGAAAATGAGCGTGTCCGGCGCGCTGTTTGATCTAGACAAGTTAAGCGATGTGTGCAAAAACGTCATCGCCCGGATGGACGCTCCCGCCGTGACCGGCCATATCCGCCGGTGGGCCGAGCGGTACGATCCGGCTTTCAGCCGCTTGCTCGAACAGGATCCGGACTACGCCGAGTCGGTCTTTTCCATCGACCGCGGCGGTCCCAAGCCCCGCAAGGATCTGGCCAAATGGAGCGACGCACCGGAATATGCCGCCTATTTCTATGCCGCGCCCGATCCGGCCGCTCTCGTCTATCCGGACACCCTGCCGAAAGAGGACATTGCCGCCGTCCTGGCGGCTTACCGTGAGGCATACGACCCGGAGGAGGACCAGCAGGCCTGGTTTGCCCGGATCAAGGCCCTCGCCCCCTCCCTAGGCTTCTGCCCCGAGGTCAGGGAATACAAGAAAAACCCCGGGGATTGGAAAGGGCATGCCGGGGATATCAGCACCATTCTGCGCATCGCCGTCACCGGCCGGCGCAATACGCCCGACCTGTGCGCGATTATGCGCCTGCTCGGCCCGGACGAAGTGCGGAAGCGTCTGACGGCCGCCATTTGAACCACACGGATCTTCTGACTCATACAAAAGAGGGGTGTTTGGAATGATTCTTAAAAAGCGGCTCGTATCCATCCTGATTCTCTTTGCTGTCCTGCCGCTGATGAGCGGCCGCGCGTCCGCCTTCAGCGACGAGACCTTTGAAATGACGATCGACAGCCGGTTTCAGCGGGCCGGCGACAGCTATCTGTGGCAAACCGAGGATGGGGCGGCCAATATCAACGTGGTGGTCAACCGGAATGAACAGCATTTGAATGTCTGGGATGTCGACAAAGCCTACCTGTCGGACCTGGAAAGCCAGTTTGTCGATGAAATCGACCGTCAGATGGCCTCGATGTATGCGGACTCCTATGCGACCGTGAATGCCATCCGGACATCGCGGACGACGGTCGGGGACTATCCGGCCATCGCCGTCGACGTGGAGATCCAATACGTGATCCAGGGCAATATGGCGGACACCCGCCAGTATTCCTACACCCTGACCTCCAAAAAATATGTGTATACCATCACCTTTACCATGCAGAACGGCGTCACGGACGACTCCCTCTTCCAGGGAGGCATGGATATGATCGAAAGCTTCGTCATACGGGATGAGGTGTATACACAGGCGTCTCCCAGCCTGGATCTTTCGTCGGTGCTGCTGGCCGGCGTCGTGGGCGCCTGCATCAGCGGCGGCATCGTGCTGCTCATCGTCTTGTTAAACCGCCGTCACCGGCCGGTTCCGCCGTCTTCCCCTCCTCCGTATCCTCCGTATCCTCCGTATCCCCCCTATCCCCCATCCACTCCCTGAATTCCAAGGGCCCCACACAGGCGTGTCGAACCTGTGTGGGGCCCTTTCCTACTTATTGCCTATTTTTTGAAAAAGGCTTCATAAGCCATGATCCCTGCGCCGCATAATCCAATTAAAATGGTGACTATCGACAACCGGGTATCCCAAACCCCAATTATTTGTGCCGACAGCAGTAAAACGCCGCCCAAAAACAGTGCCGCCCCAAATACCATTTTTTTCATTACACTCTATCCTTTCCACCTCAACATGGCAATCGCTCTTTAAATATCCGCCAAATTTATCCATTGTTATTTGTTGTTAATTATATATTATGCGACATATCCTGTCAATCCCGCCATCCCGCCTGGTTCAATCCTATCACTGTTTTTCCACTGAAAGTTTGCGGCGTCTTTTGCGCGATACAACGGCTTCCCCTTTCCCCATGCTAAAAAGTTTACAAAAAAGTTTACAAAAAAGCGGACAAAAGTTGCTGAAAAACCGCGCGGCTGCGGTATAATGAAAGCAGGAACCCGTCCGTGTATTTTCCGGGGGTTCTGCGCATAGGGGCTACATAATCATACCAGTTAAAAAGGAGTGTTCCGTATGAAGCTAGGAGTTCTCACCGTCCCGCTGCAGGGCATGTCCGCCCGGGATGCCTTCGCCTACCTGCATTCCCTCGGAGTCCAGACCGTGGAGCTCGGCACCGGCGGCTACACCAACAACAATCATCTGAAGCCCGAGGTCTATCTCGACCATCCTGACAAAATCGCCGAGTTCAAGGACCTGCTCAAGGAATTTGACCTCGAAATCAGCGTCCTCTCCTGCCACGGCAACCCGGTCCATCCCAACAAGGAAAAGGCCGCGGCGTATCACCAGGTATTCGTGGACACCTGCCGCCTGGCGGAACAGCTCGGCGTGGATACGGTCGTCACCTTCTCTGGCTGTCCCGGCGACTGCGAAACCTCCGAACGGCCCAACTGGGTCACCTGCTCCTGGCCGGAGGACTACGGCGAAATTCTGGACTGGCAGTGGAACCAGGTCCTCATCCCCTATTGGAAGGAAGCCGCCGAAATCGCCCGGTCCTGCGGCGTGACCAAAATCGCCTTTGAAATGCATCCCGGTTTCTGCGTCTACAATCCCGCCACCCTGCTCCGTCTGCGGGAGGCTGTCGGCGACATCATCGGCGCCAATTTCGACCCCAGCCATCTGATCTGGCAGGGCATGGATCCAGTGATGGCCCTGCGCGAGCTGGAAGGCGCGGTATATCATTTCCATGCCAAGGACACCCGGGTGGATCCCGCCAACAAGGCCAAAAACGGCGTACTCGATACCGGCCATTACGGCAATGTCCTCGATCGGAGCTGGGTGTTCCGCACCGTCGGCTACGGCACCGGCGCCCAGATGTGGAAGGACATGATGTCCACCCTGCAGTGCATCGGCTACAAGGGCTCGGTCAGTATCGAGCACGAGGACGGCCTGATGTCGGTGAGGGAAGGACTGGAAAAGGCCATTGCGTTCCTCAAAATCGTCATGATCACCGAGGATCCCGCCGCCATGTGGTGGGCCTGACCGGCACGCATCCCGTAAAGAGAAGGGACTGGAGAAACAATGAAAACCTATAAGGCCGCGCTCGTCGGCTACGGCGGCATGGGCCGCTGGCACAAAACCGGCATCTGTCAAACGCCCCGCGTCTGCATCGACGGCGTGTACGATATCAATCCCGCCCGGATGGACGCCGCCCGCGAGGACGGCATCACCACCGCCTATCCAAGCTTTGAAGCGCTGCTCGCCGATCCTGCGGTGGACATCGTGGTAGTGGCGACGCCGAACAATTTCCACATGCCTCAGGTCTGCCAGGCGCTCGAGGCGGGCAAGGCCGTGGTCTGCGAAAAGCCGGTCGCGATGAGCAGTGGAGAACTGCAAACCATGATGGATACGGCCCGCCGTACCGGCAGCCTTTTCACCGTCCACCAGAACCGCCGGGCCGACGCGGATTACACCGCTGTGCTCGAAACCGTAAACGCCGGGCTGCTCGGCAACGTGTTTGAGATCGTGTCCAGCGTCACCGGCTCCCGCGGCATCCCGGAGGGCTGGCGGCAGTATGCCGTGGCCGGCGGCGGCATGATGCTCGACTGGGGCGTCCATCTGCTCGACCAGGTCGTGATGATGTATGCTCCCCACAAAGTCACGTCGGTCTTCTGCAAGATGTACCACGTCAATTATCAAGAGTGCGACGACGGTTTCAAAGCGTTCCTCCAGTTCGAAAACGGTGTGATGGTCACCATCGAGGTCGGGACCAGCCACTATGCCAGCGTCCCCCGCTGGTATGTCTGCGGCGACCGCGGAGCCCTGCTCATCGACGATTGGTCTTGCCAGGGCCGGATCATCCGGGCGGCGGAGCATGAGATCACATGGGAGGAAGACATCGTCTACACCAAGGCGGGCCCGACCAAGACCATGGCCCCCCGGGCCAGGGACACCATCGAGCAGATCGAGCTCGATGCGGACAAATACCAGTCCGATTACGATATCTTCTACCGCAATCTCGCCGACGTGCTCGACGGCACGGCGGAGCTTCGGGTAAAACCGGAGGAAACCATGCGGGTTATGAAACTCATGGAGGCCACTTTTGAGTCCGACCGCCTGGGCGAGGTCATCCACTGCGATATTTAACCGGAGGAGGCGTCTGCCATGATTCGTGTCACGGTATGGAACGAAAACATCCACGAAAAGGAAATCCCGGAGCAGATGGCGCATTATCCCCGCGGGATCCACGGCGCTATCGCGGAATATCTGCAAAAAAGCCCCGATGAGCTCGATGTCCGGATCGCCACACAGGATCAGCCGGCGTGCGGTCTTCCCGACGATGTGCTGAACACCACCGACGTGATGATCTGGTGGGGCCACGCCGGACACCATCTGGTGCCGGACGACTTGGCCCGCCGCGTGGCCGACCGGGTGCTGCTCGGCATGGGCTTGATCGTCCTGCATTCCGGCCATTATTCCAAGCCCTTCCGCCTGCTGATGGGGACCACCTGTTCCCTGCGCTGCCGGGACGGCGATTACGAGCGGCTGTGGTGCGTCGATCCCGGTCATCCGATCGCCAAAGGAATTCCGATGAATGTCGAGCTGCCGATGGAAGAGATGTACGGCGAGTTTTTCGATATTCCCCGGCCGGACGAGCTGGTGTTCGCTGGCTGGTTCCGCGGCGGGGAGCTGTTCCGCTCCGGCTGCTGCTGGCGGCGCGGCGCGGGCAAAATCTTTTATTTCCAGCCCGGCCACGAAACCAATCCGGTATATTGCCATCCCGATATCCTGAAAATCATCGGAAATGCGGTCAGGTGGGCCGCTCCCGACAATTGGCGGACCACCCTCGACTGCTATTACATCGACGGCACCACCGAATCCCGGGTGGCCAAGGGCCTGCCCATCGACCAATATTGAGCTGTTCATACATCCGCTCCCGCGTATTCAGCGGGGGCGGATGTTATATGCGGAAAATAAAGGTTGTCAATACCGGCGGCGCTCCAAGGCGATTGGATACAACACCGACGGCAGCAGGCTGTATGTCATCAAAACCGACGGAACCGATAGCCAGCTCTTAGCATCCTACATCAGTTAGCTTCTCGGAAACGGCAACAGGCCGCCGGACGCGTCAAAGACGCATTCGGCGGCCCTGTTCTGTTTTAGTTCGCAAACAGCTGCACCCAGTACGTGCGTCCGTTTTCCACATGATAACCAACGCCCAGCCGGCCGAAATCGGCACTCAACAGGTTTTCCCGATGGCCGTCGGACTTCATCCAACCATCGACCACCTGTTCCGGGGTTCTTTGCCCCTTGGCGATATTCTCCCCGGCAGCGCGGTAGGATACCCCCGCCTCTTTCATGGCGGTAAAGCAATCCCGCCCGTCCGGCCGCGTATGAGAAAACGCGCTCACAATTTCTTTTGCACGCATCTGTGCCGCCTGATTCAGGTTCGCGTCGGGATTCAAAGGCTGTCTGCCTGCTTTTTCCCGTTCGATATTCACCAGGCGAAGCACCTCCTGCCGGTATTCGGCCGGGCTGACCGACGGCGCCGCCGTGGTGGTGGATTGACGGGTGGTCGTGGCGGTCCCCACCGGTTCCCTACCGGTCTGTGCCGTCGTTTTTTCGGCAATGGCTTTATCTGTCGCGGCAGCAGTCTTCTCGTCCTGTGCGGCAGGAGCCTTATGGGAAGGAGCAGTGGTATGCCCGGTACTTCCGCCCGTCTGTTCCGTCTCGACGGATGTCACGACGTCTTCTGCAGCCGCGGCGCTTGTCTGATCCATTGTCTGTGAGGATACAATCTCCGTCTGTGAAGCGGCCGGCCCTCCGCTGGAAGGAACGGTCTGCTCGGAAACCGGAGTACAGGCGGTGAGCATCAAGGCCGCCAAAACGGATATGAACAGCGCAGGATTGCGCCAAAATTGTTTTTGCATAGGTCCATCCTTTCACATAAATGTCCGGCAAAGCGGCGGACATCATCCCGTTTTGACAAAAAACTGATTTTTGTCAAAACGTTTTTTGCGGTTTCGTGTTTATCATACCATACGGAGAGAGACCGTTCAACACATGGAACGCTGCCAGTTTTCCCTCGGATTGCCTTTTACCTGCCGATATCCCTGACCCACCCATCAATGGTTGGATTCCGTGTCCGGAGCCCCGGCCCTGTTCAATAGCCATTCGGCAAGGTATAAGGACACAGCCCGTCCTCCGTCAATTGATACACCTCCGTACAGACCTCGTTTAAAAATTTCCGGTCGTGGCTGACGCACAGGATGGTACCGGGATACGCCGCCAGAGACTGGCGTATCACCGGATTGGATAGAGGACTCAGGTTTCGGGTCGGTTCATCGAGCACCAGCACCTGCGACCCGTCCAGCATCAGACGGAGCAGGAGCAGCTTGGCTTTCTGTCCGCCGCTTAATTCCCCGATTTCCTGTTCCATCTCTTCCGGCTTAAACCGCAGGCTTCCTAGGCAGGACCGGGCCCTCGTCACCGCTTCTTTCTCTCCGGACGGCACCAGAAAGTCCACTGGCGTCCGGCTGTAATCCAGGATTTCCGTATAGTCCTGGGGCATATAGCCGGCATGGAGCTCCGGTTTGGAAGCGAGGAGGGCCCAAATCGAGCGCAGGCAGGTCGTCTTTCCGGACCCGTTCTCCCCCACAATCGCCACCCGTTCTCCGGCCGTCACATGCAGGCGGGGGTGGCGGGCCAATATCCGGTCTCCGGCCTTCAGGACCGGCAGCTCCCAGTCTAGAATCCGTTTCCCCTTCGGCAGGGCCGGACAACCGTCAAACGCGAGCCGGATCGCCTCTTCCACGCTGGGGATCTCCTCGAAGTCCTCTTTCTGCCGTTCGATACGCCTTTCCTGCGACTTTAATGCATGGATTTTTTTCTTGAGCAGCCGGGCTCCACCCGGATTGGCCCTCGTAATGGTCGCCTGCTGATGCTCGACCTTGTTGTAAATCTGCTGCCAGCGCGCCTGTTGGCTTTCATAGTCGGCCCGCTGCCGGCTGGCGACCTGCTCCTGTTTGTCCAGACGGGCCGAACGGGCCTCTACATACGCGCGGTAGCCGGTCCTCTCGACCGTGTAACGGCATTCGTGTTTTTTCTTGATCTGTTCGAGATGGACGATGACGTTTGCGGTTTTTTCCAGCAGCGTTTCATCATGAGAGACAAACAAAACCGGCTGAGGCACCGCCCGGATAAACTCTTCCAGCCAGCGCAATGTCTCCAGGTCCAAATCGTTCGTCGGTTCGTCAAGAAGCAGCACGTCCGGATACCCGGCCAGCAGACGCACCAGGCGCACCTTGACCTTTTCGCCCCCGGACAAGACAGAAAAGGGGCGTGTGCTCGTCCAGAGCTCCATATCTCCGTGCATCTTCCACAGGGGGACGGGCAGACCACCGTAAAGGTCCACCCCTTGCAGATAATCCGAAACCCGTCTATCTCCGGGGACACCGTTCTCCTGGGAAAGGAGGCCGATCGTCCCGGTACAATGGCATAACCCCTCGCATTCTGCATAATTTTCCACACTGTCCGGATCAGCGATCCAACGCAGCAAGGTGCTTTTTCCGTTCCCCTCCTCCCCGATGACCGCCGCCTTATCCCCCGGCCCAATCGTAAGGTCAAATCCCTTTACGAGATCGTATCCATCCTTTTTGAGTGCGATATGAACCTGTTGCAGCCGCAGCATAGATATTCCTCCCTATTTCCGATATCAGACATAAAAAAACGGCCCTTTCGCCGCAGCGAAAGAGCCGTTTGCACAACATTAAAAGAAGCGGGACCCTCAGGATTCCCCCTCGAACGCGCGCAGACGCCACATCACTGCCAGGATCGGGCCATACAGTCTGCGCACAGGAAATCCCTCCCTTTCTTAATCGAATAAAAACAGCATAACACACGGATCGGAGGATGTCAAGACTGGAATTTTGCAGCCAGTATGCGGCCATAAGCCCGCATCTCGTCCAGCGCCGCTTCATCCGGCACCCAGTTGATCCGCCGGCCCTCATCCACGACATCAAAGCCGGCATCCTTCAGTTCACCGTTTATCAGGGCGAGCGCTTCGCCGCTCCAGCCGTAGCTGCCGAAGGCCGCAGCCTTCTTATTCTTAAACTTGGCGCCCTTGATCAGCTCCAGGATACCCGCTATCGCGTACAGGTACCCGTTGTTGACGGTCGGCGAGCCCATGACGATCGCCTTGGAGCGGAATACCTCGGTGACGATATCGGTCTTGTCGCTCTTCGATGCGTTGAAAAGCTTCACCGTCACTCCCGGATCGGCTTCCTTGAGCCCCTCGGCGATAGTTTCCGCCATCCGTCTGGTGGAATTCCACATCGTGTCGTAGACGATGCTGACCTGGTTTTCCTGATAGTTGTCCGCCCATTTCCGGTACTGCTCCACAATCTGTTCCGGATGATCCCGCCAGATCAGGCCGTGGCTCGGGCAGATCATGTCGATCGGCAGGTTCATTCCCAGAACCTCATCGATCTTGCGCCTGACCATGGGACTGAACGGCGCGAGAATATTGGCATAGTATTTGGTGGCTTCCTCATACAGCGCCCCCTTGTCCACCATGTCGTTGTACAGGGACTCGCTGGCGAAATGCTGGCCGAAACCGTCATTGCTAAAGAGGATGTTTTCACCGCTCATGTAACTGAACATGGTGTCCGGCCAATGGAGCATGGGCGCCTCGATAAAGGTGAGCGTCGTCTCCCCGAGATCGAGGGTATCCCCCGTCTTGACCGGTACATATTTCCAATCCTGGTGGTAGTGGCCTTTCAGAATTTTAACGCCGTTCGCCGTGCAGTAGATCGGCGTATCCGGGATCTCCCGCATCAGGGCGGGCAGCGCACCGCTGTGATCCACCTCGTTATGCTGCATGACGATCGCGTCGATGTCCTTGAGATCGATTTCCCGCTTGAGGTTGTTGACAAACTCATGATCAAAGGGCAGCCAGGCCGTATCGATCAGGACCGTTTTCCGGTCCCGGATCAGGTAGGCGTTATAGGAAGACCCGCGATGGGTGGAATATTCGTCACCGTGGAACCGTTTGAGCTCCCAGTCGATTTTACCCACCCAGGAGACCTTTTCCGTCAGTTTTCTCGCCATAGAGCGCTCATCCTTTCTGTTCCGATTCGTAGATAGTATAACACGATTCCCTCAAAAAATCATGGACAATTTTTTAATTATACTAATTTCGTATAATTTGCGAATTTTAGAGCCTCCGCTCTGAAAATAGTAGATAATTTGACAATCCGCTTTTTTCACTGCCCGAAAATTTCCCTGGCATACCGCACGGTCGCCATGGCGTCGGGAGAGTACCGGTCCGCCCCGATCTGTGAGGCATATTCCTGGGTGAGGACCGCGCCCCCCACCACCACCTTGCAGGGCAGGTCCGCCTGGCGGAGCAGACGGATGGTCTCCGCCATGCTGGGCACAGTGGTAGTCATCAGGGCGCTGAGGCCAACCAGGGGGATCCCCTGCTCCCGGACGGTTTCTGCAACGAGGGCGGGATCCACGTCTTTGCCGAGGTCGACCACGTCGTAACCGTAATTTTCCAATAGCGCGCGGACGATGTTCTTTCCAATATCGTGGATATCGCCCTTCACCGTTGCCAGCAGGATACGGCCTTTCTTCTCGGTTTTCCGGCCGGCGGCGTCCATCCGGGTGCGGAGCGCCTCAAACGCGGCTCCCGCCGCTTCCGCACTCATGAGAAGCTGCGGCAGAAAAAGCCGGCCCTGTTCGTACCCACGCCCGACTTCGTCCAGGGCGGGGACTAGCTCGCTGTCGATGACCGCGAGAGGTTCCGTCGTCTCGGCCAGCCGGCCGGCCGCCTCAAAGGCTTGCTCCCGGAGCCCCTTGACGATGGCTTCATGAAGTCCCAGGACCGTCTGCCCGGCAGCCGCCGCGGCCAATTCTGCCGGCGTGTCGGCGGCCGCCGCGATGTATTCCGCACACTGCTTGTCCTGTCCGGTGAGCATCCGATAGGCGAGATACGCCCTTTTCATACCGGGGGAACAGGGATTGAGGATCGCGGCATCCAGCCCGTTTTGCAGGGCGAGCGTGTAAAAGGACGCGTTGACGGTCTCCCGCCGGGGCAAACCGAACGAGACGTTCGACACCCCCAGGACTGTGTGGACGCCGAGCTCCTCCCGCACCAGGCGGAGCGCATCGAGCGTCACATTGGCCGCGTTCGGATCCGCACTGACCGCCATGGTCAGGACATCCACCAGGATGTCCTTTTTATCGATGCCGTAAGACGCGGCGGTCTCCACGATCTTGCGCGCCACCGCCAGCCGCCCCTCGGCCGTCGGCGGGATCCCGTCTTCATCCAGCGTCAGCGCTACCACGACACCGCCGTATCGCCGCACCAGCGGGAAAACCGCGTCCATCGACGCTTGCTTGCCGCTCACGGAGTTGACCAGCGGCTTGCCGTTATACAGCCGCATCGCCGCCTCCAGCGTGGCGGTGTCGGCGGTGTCGATCTGCAGGGGAAGGTCGAGTATCGCCTGAAGCTCCCGGACCGCCCGGGTCATCCAGGCCGTCTCGTCGATTTCGGGCAGGCCGACGTTGACATCCAGGATATGGGCACCGGCCTCCTGCTGGGCGATCCCTTCCCGCAGCAAATAACCGATGTCGCCCTCCCGCAGCGCCTGTTTGAATTTGGATTTTCCGGTCGGATTGATCCGCTCCCCGATAAGGACAGGGCCGTCAATCTCCACCGCCCGGCCGTAGGAGGACACCACCGTCCGGGTTTTCGGCCGGATCGGCTGGGGCTGGATCGTGCGGCAGCGCTCCGCCACCGCCGCGATGTGGGCCGGTGTGGTGCCGCAGCAGCCTCCGATCCCCCAGGCGCCCATCCGGGCGAGCTCCTCCATCGTGGCGGCGAACGCCTCAGGACCCGTGTCGAACACGGTACAGCCGTCCACACAATGGGGCAGGCCGGCATTGGGATTCATCACCACCGGCAGGGAGGAGCAAGCGAGCAGCTCAGAAAGCAGCCCCTTCATCTGTTCCGGCCCCATACCGCAGTTGACCCCGAGCGCGTCCACCCGCAGCCCCTCCAGAAGGGCCACGGCGGCGGGGATGCCGCCGCCCGTGAGCAGGCGGCCCTTGGTATCGAAAATCATGGTGGCCACCACCGGCAGGGAGGTGTTCTCTTTCGCCGCAAGCACCGCCGCCTTGAGTTCGTAAGGATCGTTCATCGTTTCAATCAGGACGAGATCGGCGCCGGCCTCCTCCCCCGCCTTGGCCATCTCGGCAAACAAGGTATAGGCGGCCTCGAACGCCAGATCCCCGAGCGGCTCGAGCAGTTTGCCCGTCGGTCCGATATCCACCGCGACCCTGGCCGGCCGGCCGCTCTCCTCCACCGCTTCCCGGGCAATGCGGACGCCCTGCCCCACAAGCTCGGCGGCGGTATAGGGAGTGCCCTCGCATTTGAGCGCATTGGCGCCGAAGGTATTGGACGTCACGACGTCGCAGCCCGCGTCCAGATAGGCGCGGTGGATCGAGCGGATCGCGTCCGGGCACTCCACGTTCCAGCCCTCCGGCATCGTGCCCTGCGGCAGACCCGCCTGCTGGAGCATGGTGCCCATCGCCCCGTCAAATAGAATCAGGTTCCTCCCCCATTGTTCCCACAAGCCGCTCAACGCCGGCACCTCCATCTTTTCATGATCCTAAAACCGCCCGATAGGGACAGTCCGATTTCCCGCAGGAGGCACATTTCCCTCCGCAGATTCTGCTGACACCGGCCGGCTCTCCCGTTCTCAATCCGGCCAGGGCCACGATCGATTTGACCGGCACGAGCATCCCGCCCCCGGTCAGGGTCAGACCGATCCGCCTGGGGGCATCGAGCAATGCGAGCAGCCGTCCCTGCTCTTCCAGCGGCAGGTCGCCGTATCCCGGGCTGAACCGCCCCACGGCGCGCAGCCCCGAAGCCGCCTCCGCTTCCCGCTGACAGTCCTCCGCCTGCGCTTCAGCCAGCGCCGAGGCACAGGCGTCGAGGACGACCGCCCGGCTCATTTCCAGCTTCTCCGAGCGGCGTATGAGGGTATCGGCCTGCGGGCCCAGCGTAACGCCCAGCAGCGCCACCATTCCGCAGCCTTCGAGAAGAGCCGACAGGTCCCGGCTTTCTAAGGACAGCCCGCCGAAGCGCACCGTCCCTTCCACCGCTTCATCCAGCGGATACAAGCGGTAAACCCGCCGGGGAGCAACCGCCTTTTCCAGCGCGGCCAGGCAGTCCTCTACCATCTGCCGCAGCTCGGCGGGAGGCTGGCTGTCCCGGCAGCCGAGATATCGGTAGATGTCCCCCCGGTCGGCCGTCATACCCCGGATGCCTCCCGGCCAAGGATGTGGGACAGGTTGGCGGCGATGCTGGCGGCCACATCCGGCTTATTCATGGTATACACATGGATCCCCCGCACCCCGTTGGCGATCAGGTCGATGATCTGTTCGGTGGCGTAGGCGATCCCGGCCTGTTTCATCGCCGCGGGATTCCCCCCGAACTTGTCCACGATCATGCGGAACCGCGCGGGCAGCGAGGTGCCGGACAGACGGCAGATCCGGGCGATCTGGCGGCCGTTCGTCACCGGCATGACCCCCGCGATGACCGGCAGCTCGATATTTCGGGCGAGAATCCGGTACAGGAAGCTGTACAGCACGCCGTTGTCGAAAAACATCTGGGTGGTCAGAAAATCGCAGCCGCTCTCCACCTTCTGCTTGAGATAGAGGATATCCTGCTCCTTGCTTCAGCATTCCACAT
>ERZ856578.4136-NODE-4136-length-20227-cov-4.882730_pt1 | contig 20227 bp, 18 predicted proteins | sample MGYA00514384_ERZ856578 | MGnify/ENA primary metagenome ERZ856578 (study PRJEB29103, sample SAMN06111958) | human gut metagenome | biome: human gut; feature: ankylosing spondylitis patient; material: healthy_person | host: Homo sapiens | place: China:Hangzhou... | reverse complement strand
CAAAGCTGAAAAATAGATTTGTTGAACCGGGAGAAAACCAATATGTTCATCTTAAACAGTTTGCATCATATCTATTCATGGGAACAACAAGTGCGACAATTTTGTATCCAGAGGTTTCTGATTACATGGGTACAATTGCTGGTGGATATAATTATGATGAAAAATGCGAAGATACTGAAGTTGGATTTTAGTAAAAAAATTTAGAAAAAATATGCGACAAAATCGATTGAAACACTTTGTGCAATATAGTAGAATATATAGAAAAAATAAGTAATGGAAAGATTTTCTTGTGGACTTTGTTTATGGAAAATGCAAGTTCAACTACTTGCCAAAAAAAGTTGAGCCTGAGTCATGGGGGTTCGAAAAGGTCATCGACCACAAAACAAAAAGACATCCATTTGGATGTCTTTTTGTTTTGGTGCGAAAACAGGAGGGATTCGAACCCGTGAGGGCATGAGAAAACACATGGATAGACAAAACAGAGGGGCTGTGTCAGCCCCTCTGAATCGTAGAAACCTATGCAAATGTTCTGCTTAGTCCCAATCGTCATCGTAGTCAAAATGCTCTACATCCATGTCGCGGATTTTACCTGTCTTTGCATTGATCTCGTACTCGTATTCTGCAGAATTTGTGTAAAACTCGATCTCATAAACGCGGATGCCATCTTCATAATCCAGCTTGGTTTTGGTGAAGGTAGCGGAAGAAGCGGAGACTCCGGCATCTTTCAGGGCGATGGATTTTGCTTTGGCCTTGCCGATATAGGTCGAGGACGAAGTGTTTTTCCTCGGAATTTTGTAATTCTCAATGTCTTTATCGTAAGAGATGATTTTGCCGTTGGAAGCAAGAATCTCATAATCGTACTCGGTGTTGCCGCTGTAGAATTCGATTTCATAAACACGTCTGCCGTCCTCGTAGTCCAGTTTTGCTTTGACGAAAGTCGCTTTGGAAGCAGAAACGCCTGCGTGCTTGAGTGCGATGGATTTCGCTTTGGCCTTGGTGATGCGCTTGGATGAGGTGGTTTCCTTCGGAATCGAGTATCCTTCAATATCCTTATCGAAAGAGAGAATTTCACCACTTGATGCAAGAATCTCGTAGTCATACTCGATGTTGCCGCTGTAGAATTCGATTTCGTAAACCTGCTGCCCATCCTCATAATCCAGTTTCGCGGTTACGAAGGTCGCTTTAGAGGAAGAAACGCCTGCATGCTTGAGTGCGATGGATTTCGCTTTGGCTTTTGTGATTTTTTTCGTAGTGGTTGTTTGGCTTCCGGTAGTTGTTCCGGTTTCTGTCTCCTGCGTGACAGCGTTTCTGTCAGCCTGCAGGATACTGCCATCGACAGCGTTGACGCGATATTCGTAGGTGTAGCTGCCGGAGGTAAAGGTGACCGTATAGAAGGAGACGCCGTTTTCTGTGCGATACTTTGCAGTCAGGTCGTTGACCTGATTTTCCTTCAGTCCTGCATCGCTGAGCGCAATATCCGCGCCTTTGCCCATGCCGATGAGAGCAGCTGATGTGCTGGCGTCTGCCTGACTCATGGAGAACGATACGCCGGAGATCACCAGCGCGCCGCAGACTGCGATAGCCGCGAGTTTTTTCTGATAATTTGATACATTCGTAAATTTTTTCATAGTGTCAACATCCTTTCCTAACATTTATGCCCCGCAGATAAGCACTGCGGGAATCGTGCTTGTTTTGCTTTTATGTGAACATTGTAGCCTGTCAAGATTAAAGAAATATTAAAAAATGAAAAAAATATGCGATAAAATTGATCGGAGGATTTTGTGGTTATGGACGTTGCAGAAGAAGCGTTGATTCGATAATAGGCTGCATTTCTCTAGCAGACAAGGAAGCTTTAACTGAGATAGGAAAAGAAGACTGGATAGATGCTGAGATTCTTGAAAGAGAAATAGGAGATACAAGAAAGAAGAATTGTTTGAAAAATGATAAAAGGAACAAAAAGTTTGTTTAAAAAAACAAAAAACGGTATTGACTTTTTCTGTGAAGCGCAGTAAGATAGACACATAGAGTTTTTAACTACTTTACAGAAAGGAAGAATATCAGCCATGATGAACATGATTATCCTACTCGTCCTCGTCATTATTATCAAATCAAAACAATTTGAAACTGATATTCTGCCGGAAACCGAGTAAGGATAAGACTGATTGTATGTAATGAACCTTGCCTCTATCGTTCGGGTAGACGCAAGGTTTTTTATTGACCTAACCCGGTTTTGCCCGAGCGAAGCGAGGAAGCGAAACCGTTGGTAGGTCAAATGCAAAGGTTTCCGATGAAGCTGAGCCGAAGGGCGAAAGCTGAATCGCAGAAACCGACTGCATATACCTAACCCGGTTTTGCCCGAGCGAAGCGAGGAAGCGAAACCGCTGGTAGGTCAAATGCAAAGGTTTCCGAATGGTTCTGGTCCCAATTCGTGCAGCGAATTGATGGACAGACCTTCGGCAACGTTTCCCCGGCTTTAGCCGGAGTGGAAACGACTGCGATGAAGCCGAGCCGCTGAAACCGGATTCGGTCAAATACAAAGAAAGGACACAGACAAAATGACGACAGAAACAAATCGCAAAGCAGTCGGCATGAAAAATCACACGAAGTACAGCATCGGGTATTTCATGCCACCGGAAGCATCCATCGAATGGGTCAAAAAAGACCACGTAGACAAAGCACCGATCTGGTGCAGTGTAGACCTCAGAGACGGCAACCAGGCGCTGGTTGTACCGATGAGCCTAGACGAAAAGCTGGAGTTCTTTCGACTGCTATGCGATATCGGTTTTAAGGAGATCGAAGTGGGATTCCCCGCTGCGTCCGAAACCGAGTATGAGTTTCTCCGCAAACTGATCGATGACAATTTAATCCCCGATGATGTGACGATCCAGGTGCTGACCCAGTCCAGAGAGCACATCATCAAAAAGACCTTTGAGGCAATCAAGGGCGCCAAGCATGTTATCGTACATCTTTACAACTCCACCTCGGTGGCCCAGCGCACGCAGGTGTTCAAAAAAAGCAAGGAAGAGATCAAGCAGATCGCGGTCTTCGGTGCAGAGCTGATCAATCGCTATGCACAAGACATGCCGGAAACGCATTTCATGCTCGAATACTCCCCAGAGAGCTTTACCGGAACCGAGATCGACTATGCGCTGGAAGTATGCAACGCGGTGATCGGGGTCTGGAAGCCGAGGGCAGAGCGCAAGGTCATCATCAACCTGCCGGCGACAGTATCCATGTCCATGCCGCATGTCTACGCTTCCCAGATCGAATACATGAGCAAGCATCTTGCTGACCGGGAAAACGTCTTAGTCTCCTTGCACCCGCATAACGACAGAGGCACCGGCGTCGCGGACTGCGAGCTGGGTCTGCTGGCAGGCGCGGACCGCATCGAGGGCACGCTGTTCGGAAACGGAGAGCGAACCGGTAATGCAGATGTCGTAACGGTAGCGATGAACCTGTACTCCCACGGTGTGGACCCGGAGTTGGATTTTTCGGATCTGCCGCATATCGTGGAAATGTACGAAAAGTTTACAGATATGAAAGTCCCGCCGAGGCAGCCGTATGGCGGCAAGCTGGTATTCGCAGCCTTTTCCGGCTCCCATCAGGATGCCATCGCCAAGGGCATGCATTACCGGGACGAACACGAACCGGACAAATGGAATGTACCGTATATTCCGATCGATCCGCACGACATCAACCGCGAATATGAGGCGGACGTGATCCGCATCAACAGCCAGTCCGGCAAGGGCGGCGTCGCATATATCCTGGAAACCAATTACGGCTACCGGATCCCGAACGCGATGCGAGAGGAAATCGGCTATCTGATGAAACACGTTGCCGATGTGACCCATCAGGAATTGACACCGTCTGTGGTTTTGGATATTTTTACCAAAGAATATATCAATCGTGACGATCGCTTCCAGCTACTGGACGCTTCCTTTAAGAAGCTGCCGCATGCGGCGTCTCTGGGAGACAACGGTATGGAGGCCGATCTGATCACTGTAATCGATGGCAAAGCATATACGCTGCAGGGCAAAGGCAACGGCCGTCTGGACGCGGTCATGAACGCTTTGCGCCAAGGACCGTACAAAATAGACTGCGATTTCGTGACCTACGAGGAACATGCGATGGATCCGGAATCCGACTCCAGAGCGGCGGCTTACGTCGCGATGTCAGATAAAAACGGCAGGACGTATTGGGGCGTCGGTATGCATAACGATATCATCTACGCGTCCATCAACGCCTTGCTGTCAGCGGTCAACCGGGGCTTTGCGACTGCCGGAGAACATACGGCTGAGTAAACAGCCCACACGCTTGCGCAGAGGAAACAGGCAAAAAGCTGATCTGGTTGATAGCGCAATGGATATAAATCATGGATATACAAGGATATAAAGAGGTAGAGATATGAGTATGACAATGACACAAAAAATTCTGGCAGCCCATGCGGGGCTGGACGAGGTCAAACCCGGACAGCTCATCGAAGCGAAGCTGGACATGGTTCTGGGCAATGACATCACTTCCCCGGTAGCGATCAATGAATTTGAAAAGGCCGGATTTGAGGAAGTGTTTGATAAATCGAAAATTTCGCTGGTCATGGACCACTTCACACCGAACAAGGACATCAAGGCCGCACAGCAGTGCAAGCAGACGCGGACCTTTGCGCGGAAGTTCGACATCGACAATTTCTTCGATGTCGGCAATGTCGGCATCGAACATGCGCTGCTCCCGGAGCTTGGACTGGTCGCAGCCGGGGACTGCATCATCGGTGCGGATTCCCACACCTGTACCTACGGCGCGCTTGGCGCGTTCTCGACCGGGGTCGGCAGCACCGATATGGCGGCAGGCATGGCAACAGGCAAGGCGTGGTTCAAGGTACCGTCCGCGATGAAAGTGGAGCTCAAAGGCGAACTGCAGAAATATGTATCGGGCAAGGATGTGATCCTGCACCTGATCGGTGAGATCGGCGTGGACGGCGCGCTGTACCAGTCGCTGGAATTTGCCGGTGAGGGCGTGAAATCCCTTTCCATGGATGATCGGCTCTGCATCTCCAATATGGCGATCGAAGCCGGCGCGAAAAACGGTATTTTCCCGGTGGACGAAATTACGAAAAACTATATGTACGGTCGTGTGAATCGGGCCTATCAGATCTTTGAGGCGGACGAGGACGCGGTATATGAACGGACGATCACCATCGATCTTTCACAGCTCAAACCGACGGTAGCCTTCCCGCATCTGCCGGAAAACACGAAGACCATCGACAAGGTGGGGAACATCAAGATCGATCAGGTGGTCATCGGTTCCTGCACGAACGGCAGACTCGAGGACATGCGGACGGCAGCGCAGATCCTCAAGGGCAAAAAGGTCGCCAGAGATGTCAGATGTATTGTGATCCCGGCAACGCAGAGCATTTACAAGGAATGTATCAAGCAGGGCTATCTGGATATTTTCATCGATGCGGGCTGTGCGGTTTCCACGCCGACCTGCGGACCTTGTCTGGGCGGTTACATGGGCATTCTGGCAGAGCATGAACGCTGTGTGGCGACAACGAACCGCAACTTTATCGGCAGAATGGGGCACAACCTCTCAGAGGTCTATCTGGCAAACCCGGCGGTTGCCGCAGCATCCGCAATCACAGGCAGGATCAGCGATCCGAAGGAGGTCATGTAAATGAAAGCACAGGGACATGTTTTTAAGTACGGAGACAATATCGATACGGACATCATCATTCCGGCGCGTTATCTGAATACGGCGGACAGCAAGGAGCTTGCAACGCACTGCATGGAGCCGATCGATGCGGAGTTTTACAAGAATGCGCAGGCGGGGGACATCATGGTAGGCGGGCTGAACTTCGGCTGCGGGTCCTCCAGAGAGCACGCGCCGATCGCGATTAAGGAGTGTGGAATCTCCTGCGTGATCGCGAAATCCTTTGCAAGGATCTTTTACCGCAATGCCATCAATATCGGACTGGCGATTATGGAATGCCCGGAGGCTGCCGAGGAGATCGAGGCGGGCGACGAGGTCAGCGTGGACTTCGAGACAGGCATCATTACCGACATCACGAAGCACAAGCAGTACAAGGCGATGCCGTTTCCGGCTTTTATCGACAATATTATCAAGCAGGGCGGACTGCTGCACGCGCTGAAATAGGCAGGAAAAGAACCGGGAGAATCGGAGAAATCTCAGAGAAACCCGGAAAACATAAAGAATCATAGAGAATACAGAACGGGAGAAACAAGCATGCTGACACTCAAAGACTTTGAAGAGGCCGTAGAGCAGGTGCAGAAAGCGGCGATCAAAACAGAACTGATATACAGCGATTACCTCAGCGAGCAGACCGGAAACAAGGTCTACTTGAAACCGGAGAATCTGCAGAAGACGGGGGCATATAAGATCCGGGGCGCGTATTACAAGATCAGTACGCTGACGGAAGCGGAACGCGCCAAGGGACTGATTACTGCCTCTGCCGGCAATCACGCACAGGGCGTTGCTTATGCGGCGAAGGTATACGGCTGTAAGGCAGTCATCGTGATGCCGACGACCACGCCGCTGATGAAGGTGGATCGGACTAAAAGCTACGGCGCGGAGGTCGTCCTTTACGGCAATGTATACGACGAGGCTGCGGCGCATGCGGCCAAGCTCGCGGCGGAGCATGGCTATACCTTCATTCACCCGTTCGACGATCCGGCGGTCGCGACCGGACAGGGCACCATCGCCATGGAGATCATCAAAGAACTGCCGACGGTGGACTATATCCTCGTACCGGTGGGCGGTGGTGGACTGGCAGCGGGTGTGAGCACCCTTGCGAAGCTCTTGAACCCGAAGATCAAAGTCATCGGCGTCGAGCCGGCGGGTGCGAACTGCCTACAGGCATCTCTTGCGGCAGGCAAGCCTGTGACACTCCCGAGCGTGTCGACGATTGCGGACGGTACAGCGGTCAAAACCCCGGGAAAGGAGATTTTTCCGTATTTGCAAAAGGGGCTGGACGATGTGATTACGGTCGAGGACGACGAGCTGATTGTTGCTTTCCTCGATATCGTGGAGAACCACAAGCTGATCGTAGAAAATTCGGGACTCTTGACAGTGGCGGCACTCAAGCATCTGGGCGTGACGGGCAAAAAAATCGTTTCGGTGCTCAGCGGCGGCAATATGGACATTATCACCATGTCCTCGGTCGTGCAGCTCGGACTCATCAAGCGGAACCGGATCTTTACGGTATCGGTACTGCTGCCGGACAAGCCGGGCGAGCTGGTCAGAGTCGCTTCCATCATCGCGGCGCAGAACGGCAATGTCATCAAGCTGGAACACAACCAGTTCGTGACCACCAATCGTACCGCAGCGGTGGAACTGAAGATCACCATCGAGGCTTTCGGTACGGAGCATAAAGACGAAATCTGCAGGGCACTGACAGAGGCGGGCTATACGCCGCAGCTCATCAGTGTGCTGATGTAAAAGGCAGGATAGGCGGGTACCTTGGACTGACGGGGCACGCCGACACGAATCAACTGACAGAGAAAGGAGAGGGCACGCGGCAGACGGTAAACAGGGAACCGGCAAATCGCCGCGCGCGGGAGTGATCATATGAAATATCATATCGCAGTTATCAAGGGGGACGGTATCGGTCCGGAGGTCATCGACGAAGCAGTCAAGGTGCTGCAGGCCGTCGGCACAAGATACGGACACAGCTTCCAATATACTTACTTAAAGGCGGGCGGTGATGCCATCGACGCCTGCGGACAATGTCTGCCGGAGGAAACCGTACAGAAGGCGAAGGAGAGCGATGCAGTGCTGCTCGGCGCGGTCGGCGGACCGAAGTGGGACAGCCTGCCGGGTGCAGAGCGGCCGGAACGGGCGCTCCTGGGACTCCGCAAAGCGCTCGGCCTGTTTGCGAATCTCAGACCTGCCATCATGTTCGATGCGCTCAAGGACGCTTGTCCGCTCAAACCGGAGAAGGTGGCGGGCGGTCTGGATCTGCTGGTGGTCAGAGAATTGACCGGCGGCATTTACTTCGGCGAACGCGGCACGAAAGAAACAGCGGATATGGGGCTGGCAGCTTACGACGTGGAGCAGTACGCCGAAAAAGAAGTGGAACGCATCGCGGAGATCGCTTTCCAGATGGCGATGAAAAGAAACAAAAAGGTCACTAGCGTTGATAAGGCGAACGTGCTGGAGAGCTCGCGGCTTTGGAGAAAGACGGTGGCGCGCGTGGCAGAGAAATATCCGCAGGTCACTCTCGAAAACTTCTACGTCGACAATGCGGCGATGCAGCTGGTATACGATCCGAAGCAGTTCGATGTACTTGTGACGAGCAATATCTTCGGCGACATTCTTTCGGACGAGGCGAGCATGATCACCGGCTCGATCGGCATGCTCCCATCGGCAAGCCTCGCGGAGGGCGCATTCGGCATGTACGAACCGGTACACGGTTCGGCGCCGGATATCGCAGGTACAGGCAAGGCAAATCCGATTGCTGCGATCCTTTCGGCGGGGATGCTGCTGCGCTATACCTTAGGACTGACCACAGAGGCCGATGCCATCGAGCAGGCAGTCAAGGATGTTTTGAAAGAGGGCTGGCGTACCGCGGACATCGCGCAGGCGGACAGCAAGGCGGCAAGCACCGCAGAGATGGGCAGCCTGATCGCCGAAAAGATCAGGTAGATCAGAAAAACAAAAACAATGAAACAACAATGAAACAAAGCAAGATGAGATAACACATCAGCTAACACAAGGGTAGGAAGATGCAGAGTTTATTGGAAGATTTATGGCTTTATCAAAAGAGTAAAGACAGCAGGGCACTGGCAGAAGCGGAGGCGCTGCTTGCGGCAGAGGACGAGAGCACCCGCAGACAGGCGGCAAATCGCTTCGTCAGGTGCGTACTGGCAGAGGCTGCGCAGCATGACTTTCGCAAAAACCTCTGGCAAAGCTGTGTGACTTATGATATCGCTACCAACGAGAATGCGTTTTCGCTGCGGGAAGAGCGCAGACAGGAAACCGCGGACGGAGGAAGCTGCGGAAAGGACACTTTTGCAAGACATGATTGCAGCCTGCTGCGCAGACTGTTTTCCTTAGCGCTTGCGGCAGAGGCGCAAAAGCCCGGCGCGGAGGTGCTCGCCGCATTGGCAGATTACGAACCGTTTCGACCGGGATCTGCAGAAGGCACGCTGATAGAAACGCTGCGGCAGAGACTGGAGGAGGCTGCGGATGACGAAGCGTTTTACGATGAGATTTGCCGCTTCTACCGGAACCATGGCGTGGGTCTGTTCGGGATGTATCAGGCATTTACTCTCGCAGCTGAGCAGGGCGCGGTGCAGCTGCAGCCGATCACACGAACCGGGGCGGAGACCTTGGACGATCTGATCGGATATGAAGTCCAGAAGGAAATGCTCACAGCCAATACCGAAGCCTTTGTGCAGGGAAAGCCTGCCAACAATGTCTTGCTCTACGGAGACGGCGGTACCGGCAAAAGCACGAGCATTCGGGCCCTGCTTCATCGATACGGCGGGGACGGACTGCGGATCATACAGGTCTATCGGCATCAGATGCAGTACCTGCCGGAGGTCATCTCAGAGATCAAAAACAGAAAATATCGCTTCTTGATTTATATGGATGATCTGTCCTTTGAGGACTTTGAAACCGAATACAAGTATTTGAAGGCGGTGATCGAGGGCGGACTGGAACCGAGACCGGAGAACGTGCTGGTCTATGCGACCTCCAATCGCAGACATTTCATCAAGGAGACCTGGAATGACCGCAGAGACGAGGAACACAACGGCGAGATCTTTCGCAGTGACTCGCTGGAGGAGAAACGCAGTCTGGCAGATCGATTTGGTCTGCAGATCTACTACGGCAAACCGACGAAAGAGGAGTATCATCGCATTGTGGAGGCGCTCGCCGCGCGTGAGGGGCTCCGGTGCAGCAAGGAAGCCCTCCATGCGGCGGCAACGAAGTGGGAGATCCGCCACGGCGGCGTATCAGGCAGAAGTGCCAGACAGTTTATAGACTATATGAAAGGAATGGAGAACGAAACGAGATGAAGATGACAGGCGCAGAGGTCGTTATGAAAATTCTTTTAGAGCATGGTGTGGATACCGTCTTTGGTTACCCGGGCGGCACAGCACTGTTTTTATACGACGAATTATACAAGTACAGCGATCAGATCAGACATGTATTGACCGCACATGAGCAGGGGGCGGCACATGCCGCCGATGGCTACGCAAGATCGACCGGCAAGGTCGGCGTCGCTTTTGCAACGAGCGGGCCTGGCGCGACAAATCTGGTGACCGGTATCGCGACGGCCTATATGGACAGCATACCGACGGTGTTTATCACCGCGAACGTCGGCAATCATCTGATCGGCAGAGACGCTTTCCAGGAGGTCTGTATTACAGGCGTGACGTTCCCGATCACAAAGCACAACTACTTTGTGAACAATAAGGAGGAGCTGGCTGATGCGCTCAGGAACGCCTTCCGCATCGCAAACAGCGGTCGCAAGGGTCCGGTGCTCGTCGATATCACCAAGGATGTGACACAGGAGCTGGTGGACTACGAACCGGCAGAGCCTTATCCTACGAGCAGCCTGCCGGCAGCGAAAACAGGAGACGGCGCGGCGCACGCGGATGCAGCAGCAAGCGCAGAGAACAGCGAGCAGAAAGAAGTCGAAAAATTTGCCCGCCTGATCAATCGCGCACATAGACCGGTCATTCAGATTGGCGGCGGTGTGATCGCTTCCGCCTCGGAGGCAGAGGTGCTGGAGCTGGCTGCCAAAGCTGACATGCCGATCGTATCGACCCTGATGGGTCTGGGCGCAGTGCCGGACAGCGAGCCGCATTACTTCGGCCTTTTGGGCATGCATGGCTCTTACGCGGCAAACAAATGCGTTGCAGAGGCAGATCTGGTGCTGACGCTCGGAGCTCGCTTCAGCGACCGCGTTGCTCTGAAGCCGGAAGCCTTTGCGAAGGAGGCGAAGGTCCTGCAGATCGACATCGATAAGAGTGAGATCGGTAAAAATGTAGCAGTCGCAGAGGCTATCGTCGGTGACTGCAAACAGGTCCTGCAGGCGCTGCTGCCGCATATCGAAAAAGCGCAGCATGCAGACTGGCTGGAACAGATCGAAGCATGGCAGGCGGAGCACCCGACGCAGATAAGGGATGCGCATGGCATGTTAAATCCGCAGGAGATCATCGCATGTATGTGTGCACACGATGCGGACAAGGAGACGATCTTTGTGACAGATGTCGGACAGCATCAGATGTGGGCGGCACAGTATGTGAAGCAGACGAAACCGCGCAACTTCCTGACCAGCGGCGGACTGGGCACCATGGGCTTCGGCTATGGCGCAGCGATCGGCGCACAGCTTGGGAATCCGGATAAGCGTGTCGTGCATCTGACCGGAGACGGGTCGTTCCATATGAATCTGAACGAGGCATGTACGGCGGTTTCCAACAATCTGCCGATCATCACCGTGATCTTCAACAATACCGTTTTGGGTATGGTTTATCAGTGGCAGACCTCTTTCTACGAACAGCGCTATTCCAATACGGTGCCGGAACGCAAAACGGATTTCGTGAAGCTGATCGAGGCTTTCGGCGGCACAGGCTACCGCGCGGAGACCGCGGAGGAATTCGCAGCGGCTTATCAAAAGGCGCTGCAGGCGGACGGTCCGGTATGGATCGACTGCAGGATCGCCAAGACGGATAGAGTCCTGCCGATGATCCCGAACGGCAAGACCATTGATGATATGATTTTTGAGTAGAAAGGGGCAGCAGTATGAAGAAAGAAGTCGTCAGTATTTACGTTGACAATAAAGCGAATGTATTGACCCGCGTCGTGAGTCTGTACGGCAGGCGAGGGTTCAATATCGATTCTTTGACCGTTTCCGCGACGAACGATCCGGCGATCTCGCGGATCACGATCGTCTTTGAAGGAGATAATCTGACCCTGCATCAGATCGTATCGCAGACGGAAAAGCTGGAGGTTGTCCGAAGCATCAAGGCGCTGCGCGACAGCGAGAGCTTTTTCCGGGAGCTGCTGATGGTCAAGGTGCACGCGGACAAAAATGTGCGCAGGGAGATCAAGGAAATCGTAGACATCTACCGCGCCAAGATCATCAATCTGACGCAGAGCGAGATGGTGCTGGAGTTGACCGGAAGTCCCGAGAAGCTCGATGCTTTCCTGGGTATGCTCAGTACGTATGAAATCATTGATATTTGCAGAACCGGGGTCACCGGTATCGAAAAATAGAGTAAAATCAAAAAACAAAGAGAAATGAAAGAAAAAGTTATGAAAAAGAAAAGGAGACAAAAAAATGATCAACAAGTATTATGATTCCGACTGTAATTTTGCAATGCTCGACGGTAAAACGGTAGCGATCCTGGGCTTCGGCAGCCAAGGACACGCGCATGCGATGAATCTGCAGGAAAGTGGCGCCAAGGTGGTCGTCGGTTTAAGACCGGGTTCGGCGCATACAGCCAAGGCAGAAGCCGCAGGCTTAAAGGTCATGGGGATCGAAGAGGCCGCAGAGGCAGGCGACATCGTGATGATGCTGACGCCGGACGAGCTGCAGGCGCAGATCTATAAAGAGCAGGTAGAGAAACACATGAAGCCGGGCAACGTGCTGGCTTTCGCGCATGGCTTCAACATTCATTTCAATCAGATTATTCCTTCCAAAGACCTTGATGTTATCATGATCGCGCCGAAGGGACCGGGACACACCGTCAGAAGTCAATATGTAGAGGGTAAGGGCGTACCGAGTCTGATCGCGGTATATCAGGACGCTTCCGGCAAGGCGAAGGATTACGCGCTGGCTTATGCAAGCGGTATCGGCGCAGGCAGAGCGGGCATTCTGGAGACGACCTTCAAGGAAGAGACCGAAACAGACCTGTTCGGCGAACAGGCAGTCCTTTGTGGCGGTGTCTGCGAGCTGATGAAGGCAGGCTTCGACACGCTGGTTGGCGCCGGTTACGAACCGGAAATGGCATATTTTGAATGTATCCACGAGATGAAGCTGATCGTTGACCTGATTAACGAGGGCGGTTTCGACAAGATGAGATACTCCATTTCCAACACTGCGGAATACGGCGATTACAGAACCGGCAAGCGCATCATCACCGAAGATACCAGAAAAGAAATGAAAAAGGTTCTGGAAGAAATTCAGGACGGTACCTTTGCCAGTGAGTTCATTCAGGAATTCAACGCAGGCGGCAAGGCAAGATTCCTCGCGACGAGAAAGAAGGAAGCTTCCCATCTGCTCTGCAAGACAGGCGCAGAGCTGAGAAAGATGATGAGCTGGCTCAAAAAATAGGCAGACGCCAAGGAAGAACAAGGGGAACACAAGATGAAAACCAGAAGTAAACTTGTAACGGAGGGCGTAGAGAAGGCACCGATGCGGAGCCTTTTCTACGCGATGGGATATACGGAAGAGGAGCTTGCGCGGCCGCTGGTCGCGGTCGTTTCGGCGCACAGCGAGATCGTACCGGGGCACATGCATCTGGATAAGATCACCGAGGCGGTCAAAGCAGGCGTGCGCATGGCAGGCGGGACACCGATCATGGTGCCTGCCATCGGCGTCTGCGACGGCATCGCCATGGGACATATCGGTATGAAATATTCGTTGGCCAGCCGCGAACTGATCGCGGACAGTGTGGAGACGATGGTCATGGCGCATGCGTTCGACGGCGCGGTGCTGGTGCCGAACTGTGATAAGATCGTTCCGGGTATGGTGATGGCAGCCTGCAGGATGGATATTCCGGCAGTCGTATGCTCCGGCGGTCCGATGATGTCCGGTCTGGTGAACGGCGTGGAGACGAGTCTTTCCAAGATGTTCGAGGCGGTAGGCGCCAGGAAGGCAGGCATCATCGACGACGCGGGTCTGCAGGAATATGAACAGAATGTCTGCCCGGGATGCGGTTCCTGTTCCGGCATGTATACGGCTAACAGCATGAACTGCCTCTGCGAAGCAATCGGCATCGCGCTGCCGGGCAACGGCACGATTCCGGCAGTTTCCTCGAAGCGCATCATGCTGGCTAAGCATGCGGGTATGGCGATCATGGAGCTGATCACAAAGGGTGTGACTGCGCGTGACATCATCAACGAAAAGTCGATCCGCAACGCGATCGCTTGTGATATGGCGCTGGGCTGTTCTTCCAACAGCGTGCTGCACCTTCTTGCGATTGCCCATGAAGCCGGCGTGACACTCGACCTTCATGTATTCAACGAGATCAGCAGCGTAACACCGAACCTCTGCCATCTGGCACCGGCAGGCGGCACGCATATGCACGATCTCGACAACGCGGGCGGTGTTCCTGCGGTCATGGCGCAGCTTGCGGCTAAGAGCCTGATTGATACCACGCTGCCGACCGTCAGCGGGAAAACCGTCGGCGAAAACATCGCGGGCAGGACGATCCGCAATGCAGGGGCGATTCGTCCGATCAGCGAGCCGTACAGCGAGACCGGCGGCATCGCCATTCTCTGGGGCAATCTCGCCAAGGATGGCTGTGTGGTCAAGCGCAGTGCGGTCGCGCCGGAGATGCTCGTGCATACAGGTCCTGCAAGAGTTTTTGACAGTGAAGAGGACGCGATCGCAGCCATCTATGCGGGCAGCATCAAGGACGGCGAAGTGGTCGTCATTCGCTATGAGGGACCGAAGGGTGGTCCGGGTATGCGGGAAATGCTCAATCCGACCAGTGCGCTGGCGGGCATGGGGCTGGACAAGACCGTTGCTTTGATCACCGATGGCAGATTCAGCGGCGCCAGCCGCGGCGCGTCTATCGGACATGTCAGTCCGGAGGCTGCGGACGACGGTCTGATCGGTCTGGTGCGCGAGGGCGATCTCATCGACATCAATATTCCGGCGTATCAGATCAATGTTCGTGTTTCCGATGCGGAATTTGAAGAACGCCGCAAAGCTTATGTCAAGCCGGAGCCGAAGGTCAAGAGCGGCTGGCTGGAGCGGTACGGACGTCTTGTATCCTCCGCAAACACAGGCGCTGTATTAAAGTAAAAGGGAGGACAAAAAATGAGCAATACATTCAGCATTACTTTAACGAAAAATCCAAAAGCAAAGCCGGATCCGGAGCATCTGCAGTTCGGAACCGTCTTTACCGACCATATGTTTCTGATGAATTACACGCCGGACAAGGGCTGGCATGACGGCCGCATCGTACCATACGCACCGCTTGCACTCGACCCGGCCAGTACAGTATTTCATTACGGACAGGAAATGTTCGAGGGTCTGAAAGCGTATCAGACCAAGGATGGTAAGGTTCAGCTTTTCAGACCGGATATGAACGCCAAGAGAACCAACAACACGAATCAGAGAATGTGCATGCCGCAGATGGACGAGGCGCTTTTTGTGGATGCAGTCAAGGCCATCGTAGATGTGGATCGGGACTGGATCCCGCAGAAGGAAAACACCGCCTTGTATATTCGTCCGTTCATCATCGCAACACAGCCAAAGCTGGGCGTTGCTGCTTCGGACACCTATTTGTTCATCATTATTCTGAGCCCTGTCGGCCCGTATTATGAACATGGATTGGCACCGACCAAGATCTATGTCGAGGATGAATATATCCGCTCCGCGATGGGCGGCACAGGCTTTGCGAAGATCGGCGGCAACTACGCGGCAGCCATGATCGCAGAGAAAAAAGCGCATGATATGGGATTTGATCAGGTGCTCTGGCTCGATGCCAAGGAAAAGAAGTATGTCGAGGAGATCGGTACCTCTAACGCGTTCTTTAAGATCGACGGCGAGATCTACACCTCATCTCTGATCGGCACGATCCTGCCGGGCATCACCAGAGCCTCCATGATCGAGGTTATGAAGGACTGGGGCTACAAGGTCAACGAGACCCGCTTTACCATCGACGATGTGTTCAAAGCAGGGGAAGAAGGCAAACTGGAGGAGGTCTTTGCGACCGGAACCGCTGCCGTCATCTCCCCGGTCGGCGAGCTGTACTGGAAGGACAAAAAACTCGTCATCAACAACGGCGAGATCGGCGATCTGTCGCAGAAGCTCTATGATGAGCTCTACGGCATTCAGACCGGCGCGATCGAAGACAAATACGGCTGGACTGTACCGGTATAAGCAAGGACAAAAGTGGATATAGCGATATTTCCCGGATAATAAAAAGTCGGCGCATGAGCAGGAAAAGTTCATGCGCCGTACCTATAAGTCATGTAAGCTTGCGCAGCTGCAAGCATTGTCAAACGTCTACCAAAGCTCGTATTTTTCTACTGCGGCTCTTAATTCATCTCTAAAATCAGGATGCGCGATCCGGATTAGCGCCTCGGCTCGTTCCGCTACGGTCAAGGCTCTCAACCAGGCAATACCGTATTCCGTAACAACGTAATCGACATCGTTTCTGGAGGTCGTAACGACAGCGCCCTGATGCAGGAACGGATAAATCACCGAGAAGAAAAACATCGCACCCGAGGTAGGCGTGATTCCCAGCTTTAATTCTCTGTTCTTTTTGTGCAGCTCGGCGAGCAGATCCTCCGTCCTTTCTCGGAAGAAGTCCAGGACCTCTTTGCCGTAGGCATAGACTTTTTCGCCCTCCGCAGTCAGCTTGAATTCCTTGGCATTCCTGTCGATCAGAATCACATTCAGTTCGATTTCCAGATTCTGTATCGCCTTGCTGAGCGCCGGTTGGCTGACATAAAGACTGTTTGCTGCTTTCGTAAAGTTTTCGTATTTGACTGTTTCAACAAAATATTCTATGGCTCTGATATTCATCGTGATGCTTGCAACCTCCTGTTGACTGCGCTACTGCGCGAACGTTTCTGCGAGCAGGACTGCGCCGATGGACAGACACAGGCTGAGCGCGATATAGAGAGCGGCGAGTGCGGGTCTGCCGTTTTGAAACAGCTCAGTGGTTTCCGGTGCGAAGGTCGAGAAGGTCGTAAAGCCGCCGCAGACGCCTGTTTTTAGAAGCAGAAGCAGTCTTGGGGAGATGGAGGTTTTAGACGCCGCCACGACCAGCATACCGATACAGAACGAGCCGATGAGGTTGATCAGCAGGGTGTGCAGCGGAAACGCGCCGGAGCGGTGAAAGGGCAGCAGGGTAAAAAGATATCTGGATGCGGCGCCGACAAAGCCGCCGATGCCGACGATAAGACAGTTTAGCATGAGAGGGACCTCCTTTGAAAGATAAAGCTCTGAGACTATTATAAGGGAAAAACGGTGAATTTGCTAGGACAAAAGTGCGCATAACGAAATCTGAGATTTCTATGCGCACATGGCGCTCACCCATGAGCGCCGCTTCGCAAGGTGCTTTTGTCGTTATTCCGGAAATATCGCATAGCGATATTTCCTACATAATAAAAAAATCGAAATAGAGCTTTTTGCGCGTTTTTCACAAAATCTTCACAAAACGGTGTGAGGGTTTTTCTCTTTTGCTGCGACAAAGTCTGTAGTATCATGATTTTAGATTATGGAGGAAAACAGATATGAAAAAGTTTTTATGTTTATTGCTTACCGTATGCTTGATGTTCAGCTTCGCGGCATGCACAGCAAGCGATCAGCCACAGGATCCGGATACGGACAATCCGGCAGCCGGTGACAACGCCGCAGGTGCCGAGACGCCGGGCGATGCGGACAGCGCCGATACCGATCAGGGGGACGCGGAGGCAAGCAAACCGGATGCAGACGCACAGGACCCGGAGCATGCGGAGAAAGATGACCAGTCAAAGGACGATCAAAATTCCAAGACAGACGTGAAGCCATCGACCAAGCCTGCCGATACAAACAAGGCAGATGCAGATAAAAAACCGTCTGCAAGCACAAGCAAACCATCGACGAGCAAGCCGTCGGCAAGCAAACCATCAACGAGCAAGCCATCAGCCTCCGATAAAAATGACAGCAGCAAGAGCGACGCACCGACCTCGCCGCTGAATCTGCTCAATACCGTATGGAAGAGCTACAGCGAGGATGATAAATTCCCTGCTTCCGGCGGAGACTATTCCGAGGAAAACGCGAAAGATGACGCGCCGGGCAAGTTTGACGTCAGTGACAGTGCCGTACTGGAATCGACCCTTGCAGTGCCGGAGGCTTCCGCTGATCTGCTTAAAAAGGCGGCATCGTTGACGCACATGATGAATCTCAACACGTTTACAGCGGGCGCGTTCCAGCTTAAGGACAGCAAGAATGCGGACAAGTTCGCAAAGGCGATGAAAGAGAGCATTGAGAACAGACACTGGGTCTGCGGATTTCCGGACAAATTTGTTATCATCAAGGTAAACGGCTATGTGGTCAGCGCATTCGGCGCGGCGGATCTGATCGATACCTTCAAGAGCAAGACGCTAAAGGCCTATCAAGATGCGAAAGTTTACTGTGAAGAAAACATCGAATAGCGCCGGATATCCCGCTTTCGGTATCCGCCTTTGAGAAGCCGGCTGTAACGGCGGAATCTTGCCATAGCGTGAAAGACACACGAAAGATTGCATATTTTGTCGAAAGCGGAAGCTGCGCGAAAGATTGCATATTTTGTCGAAACAGGGAGAAAACCGATGAAAAAAGAGAAAAGAATCCAACCGGACGTGAAACGAGCCGCAAAACGGATCGCAATGCTGTGCCTTGCAGTGCTGCTGGCAGCTTCATTTTTGACGAGCTGCCGCTCGTCCGGCATCAAGGTCAAGGCAGATGATAAGGGCTTCTATGACTACAACGGCTATATCATCAAGTCGGAATATCCGATGGATGAGCAGTCGCTGGACAAGGCGGGCGAAAAGCTGCGGAAGATTTACGAGCTTTATCTGAAGGATCAGGACGTAAAAACGTATTTCGCGATCGTACCAGACAAGAACGCCTGGGCTTTTGAGGCAGAGGGGCAGAATGTCATCAATTACAGCGAGTTATACGCGCGCATGCAGGCGGATACAGAGAACTTCGCTTCCTATATCGAGCTTGACGACCTTTTAGATATGGAAAGCTATTACAAGACTGACGCGCACTGGCGGCAGGAAAAGATCTATCCGGTGGCACAGCGGATCGCGGAGGCGATGGGCTGTGAGCTGACGGCGGAGTACGACAAGGCTGTGGCAAATGACAGCTTTATTGGGGCTTACGGACGCCAAAGCGATCTTGCGATGGAGCCGGAGGAACTGATTTATCTGACAAATGAAGCGCTGGATGGCTGTATTGTGACCGATTACGCGAGCGCGGATGAGCGGAATGTCACAACGGGCGTCTATACCATCGCAAAAGCCGCGAGCGCGGATGGTGAAGGCTACGATATGTTCCTCGGCGGCGCGAAGTCACTGCTGACCATCGAAAATCCGGCGAGCACGACAGATAAGGAACTCATCATTTTCCGGGATTCCTTCGGCAGCAGCATCGCGCCGTTCTTCACAGAGTGCTATCGCAAAGTGACCTTAGTCGATACGCGTTATCTGCCGAGCGAAAGAGTTGGGAAGTTTGTTGATTTTGACCGACAGGACATACTGTTCCTGTACAGCGTGCCGGTGCTTAACAACAGTGTGATGCTGAAATAGGGCGACGCACTGTGTCAAAACGCTTGATTTGGCGAGGAATTTGTAAAAAGAAGTGAAAAACTTTGATTTTACGAAATTTTATCATTGCATTTCAGACAGAGATAGTGTATAATAATGATTGTTCCGCGAAAGCGGAGCAATCTGATATGCGGTTGTGGCGGAATTGGCAGACGCGCAAGACTAAGGATCTTGTGTTCCCAAGACATGCAGGTTCGAGTCCTGTCAACCGCACCAGCGAAACCCTGTGATTACTACAATCACAGGGTTTTTTCGTACCATTTCGCAGGTATAAAAACGGAGTGGGAAATAAGAAAACATAGAAAACAGAGCAAAAATTTGAAAAAAACTTTGTTGCACTTTGCGATTTTTTCCGTCTTTATATATAGAAGGGGAAAGGAGGAACGAATGGAAGTGGTTTCCAGCCTGAAAAATATACCTGGCACAAAAGTCAAGGAGGTAATAAAATTGGAAAAGACGAATATCGGCGGCGTTGCCAAGATGGATAATTTTGCGAGATTCTCTCTGGTGGGTCTGGAAGATTGCCCCGGTGTTGCTTTTAAGGTGTTTTCGCTGCTGAGCCGTCACAATGTAAATGTGGATATTATTTTGCAGTCTGTAGGCAGCAGCGGCAGTAAGGACATCAGCTTTACCTGCCCGCTGAGCAGCCTGGACGATGCAAACCGCGCCATCAAAGTGGTGCACGATAAGTTCTTCGGCAACGAGGACTGACCGATCGGTCTTTCCT
>ERZ856578.4127-NODE-4127-length-20266-cov-5.992719_pt1 | contig 20266 bp, 10 predicted proteins | sample MGYA00514384_ERZ856578 | MGnify/ENA primary metagenome ERZ856578 (study PRJEB29103, sample SAMN06111958) | human gut metagenome | biome: human gut; feature: ankylosing spondylitis patient; material: healthy_person | host: Homo sapiens | place: China:Hangzhou... | reverse complement strand
CATATCTTTCGTAGTTAACATTTATTAAAGCAATATTCTGCGGAAACATTTGGTTTTAATAGAGTATACGAGGAACAACTTGAACCTCGTAGAGAAACGACCCGAGACTCTACGAGAAAAAATAAAACCGCCTTAAAAGACGTTTTCGGACGCTAACTGACGACTAAATTCACCCCAATATTAATTGTTAAAAGTATAGTTAAAGAGATTTGTAAATTTGAATTGTGTAACGAATATCAAAAGAATAAGATGCTTTTGTTATGTAATTCTCCGAAAAACCGTACAATGAGAATTCTTAAAACTGGAAATGCCGAAGATTTTTATCACTTGTGAGAAACCTTCCCTGAATTAGAGGATTTCAGAGGATCAGGAATGTCACTTTGTCAAATTGCAAGTAGGTATGTACTGTGTATTTCGATCATAGAACAATCACTTATTAGAACTTACTTCCTTGTTCTTTGCCTTTTCCTTATCAATAATTTAAAAGAAACTTTGTATCTTTGAACACTGTAATGCCTTCATAAATGACGAAAAGGAATGCTATGAATGTCTCCCGAAGTATGATAAGAAACTTCTGTGTATTGGGATTACTACTCGTCTCCCTGTCTACTCTTGCACAACCTCTGGTCTGGAAAGATGCTCCGGATGAAACTTTTGTTTTCAAGCTCAGCGATAAGGAAGCATTGAAACTTCTTAAAGGACGTTTCCGCCCCAAGGACTGGGATAGAGTGCTTGCTACTCCTTTTACTTCTTTTTCGGAGAAATGGGAAGAACCACCGGCTGAGGGACATTTTATTTTTGCCAATATTGAGAGAAATAAAATTAATTACAGCTATCATCCTGTTATTCCTTTCCAGGTATTTCTTTTCAAAGAATATGGCGCACTCACTTTGCAGGTGGTAGATGCCGAAGGTGATATCCGTAATGATGCTAAAGTACGACTGGATTATAAACGTCTCTCGTATGATAACTCCAGCCAAACATATAGTTATGAAGACTGGTCGGAAGAAGAAGATCATATTCTTACTGTTGAGCTGGATAAGTTTCGGGCTGTCTTCGACCTGAAAAAACATCTCGTTCCTTCCTGGTATTCAGATTATTGGGATCGGGAGGAGAGTCGTCCCAGCTTTTATAGCTACATGATAACAGATAAAAATAAATACAAACCGGGTGAAACGGTTCGTTTTAAATCATATGCCTTGTCCGGTAACAGACGCCCATTGAAGCAGGAGCTTTCTTTGTGGATGCGGACAAAGGGATATCAGTTTAAAAAAATATTAACTTTGCCTCCCTATCATCCGGGAGGTTTTGCCGGAGAATTCCAGTTGGACGATTCATTGAAGCTGGAACTCGACCGTCTATACTCTATCCAGTTACGTGATAAACGGGGACGGGTAGCGGCTACTACCAATTTTCGTTATGAAGACTATGAATTGACAGGAAGTAAATTGGAAGCTAAGCTTCATTCGGATGTACAGTACGCTTCGCAGGTAAATAAGCTGGAGGTTGTTGCGACAGATGCCAATGGATTGCCTATGCAAGAAATGGAGGTGGAGATCACCGTTCGGCTTCGCACAATACTGCATTCTTACATAAGTGTACTGTCATTGCCGGATACTTTGATGTTTCGCCGTGTCAGTCTGGATGCAACAGGGAAAACGCATCTTGAGATTCCTGCCGATATATTTGGTCCGTCAGATTGCGCATACGAGGTGAATGTACTTTTACTGACGCCGGACAATGAGCGGAGAGAACAACGATGCCGTGCCACTTTTTATCATTCACACTACGAATTGCAGTATCATACCCGGGGGGATTCTTTACGTTTTGCATTTCTGGACAAGGGGGTGGAGAGAAGTGTAGAAGCTGAGTTAATATGTGGGAATGATAAAAAGATCCGGAAGATTCATCTACCTTATGAGCAGAAATTTAGCCAGGCTGCTACGGGTTATCTTTTAAGAGTACCGGCTTTTAACTACGAATCACGTATTGCAGTTGCAGATATGAATAGTCAGTTGGATTTGAAAGGGGAGATAGATAGCGACTCATTGAAAGCTTGCCTGACGAATCCTTTGAATTTGGATGTGTCGTGGTATGTCTATCAAGGTAATCAGCTTTTGCAAAAGGGGGCGGGAAAGGAGCTGGACTTGCATATTGGTGACATTGATACTCGAGCGGTTTATTACATTGAAGTGTTCTATTTCATGGGAAATGAAGAGAGGTCACTGAAACGTGTGTATCGTGTTTACCCCAACAGCCTGTCTGTGGAAACGAATCTGCCGAAGCGAATTTATCCGGGACAGAGAGTAGATGCTACATTGCACGTGCGCGATAGATACGGAGAGCCTGTGCCGAATGTAGATCTTACCGCTTTTTCTGTAAACTCTCAGTTGGGATATGATATACCCGATTTGCCTTATTATGGAGCCGAACCACAGGCACGTGAGCAACGGGCGAGTTACTCGATGAAGCAGAAAAACTATTTGCATTCTGCCCCGTTGGATTTTGAACATTGGAATAGATTGGCGCATCTTGATCGCTTGCCTTATTATCGGTTCATATACCCTTCGGGGCAATTGTTCAGACATGTGATGGATACACCCGATGGCAGTACTCAGTTTGCACCTTACGTGATGATGGGAGGGAAGTCCGTAACTATTTATGTGATAGAATTGAATGATAAGCCTTGTTACTTTTCGTGGACTAAACAACCGCAAGGATACTCTTTCCGGATACCGTCCGAATCATCCAAACAAAAAGTGACTATACGCTTGTCTGACAGGGCTATCGTGTTGGATTCTATCTCATTTGAGAAAGGAAAGAAGACCATCCTGAGCCTGGATATGGAGCAGGTTCCGGAGGAAGCAAAAACAGTCTGGCTGAAAACAATCCGGGACAGGCAGGGGCGAACTGTTTTTTCCCGTAAAGAGGAAGAACGGTACCAGTCTTATCTCTGTCGTCTTCCCGTACCGGATGGAGTAGAATATACTTGTCTGGAGGGAGAATTTGGCAAGATGTGTCCGGTTTATCTCAATTACGCACTTCCGCGTATGAAAAGTGTATTGGTCGGTCCGGTAGAGCCGGGATATTGGAAGTATGCCAATGGGGTAGAGTATCGGCACGAGGGTGGTTTTGCTTATGAGTTTGAAGGCAATGTGGTTTATAAATATTCAGAAGAGCTTTGTCCTAAATATCTTAGTTTTTCATCTACTGATGTAATAACCAACCTGAATGATTTTTATTTCACACCAGAAGTATTTCGGCAGTTTGTAGAGAAATGCAGGCAGAGAAATGCCTGGCATCCGCAAAACATCTGTATTGCCCAATCGGATAAAGCGCTAAATCTTCGGTTACCCGTAGAAAAAGACTCTACCGGAGTGGCTGGTTTATTATTTGAAGATCGGATTACCCGGAAAGTTTCTTATCCGGATATGATTGTTAAAAATGGGAACAGGAATCTTGAGATCCCTACAGGTGTATATAATATTATTGTTCTTTATAATAACGGGAAATATCTGAAACGGGATAGTATTGAATTGCGTCCTTGTCATCATGTGGATATCAATATGGAAATGTCGGTATGGCACGAGCGGGATTCTCTCTCTTCGCAGTGGCTGGCATTGCAAAGACACCTTGGTACGTTCTCTTTGAAACCGGCTTATCGTGAATTAAGGCTGACGAAAACGCGTTGGGCAGGCAGAGATAAAGTGTCTGGTTATGTATATATTGAAGGAGATGACGAGCCGTTGACTGGTGTTTCGGTTGTAGAGAAGGGAACCGGAAATGGTGCTGTTACAGACATTGACGGATATTTTGAGTTGATGTGCGAACGTGGAGGTAATAGTACGCTGGAATTCAGTTTTATCGGAATGCAAACGAAGGAAGTGGAAGTAAGGCCTAATACGGAGTTGATCATTATGATGAAGGAGGATAATTTGGCGCTTGATGAAGTAGTAGTAACGGGGTATGGAACCAGAGTCCGGTCTGCTCTCGCTGGTTCTGTGAGTGGTCTTTTAACTACAACTACGAGAAGTGGTGCTGATGCTATCCCTCCCGAAGAAGAACTTCCGGATGAAGAGGCGAAAACTTCTGAAGAGGCTGAACATAGGCTGTATGATGAATTGATGCAACTGAACGGGCTTCGTCGTAATTTCTCTGATGTAGGTTTTTGGGAGCCGAAGTTGTATACGGATAAAGAAGGTAAAGCGCAGTTTAATGTGACTTTTCCTGATAACATAACAAAATGGGATGCAGTGGTTTATGCTATGAATCGTAAACTGAATTCCGGCACTTACCGTCAGTCGATACAATCCTACAAACCACTGATGGCGGAATTGAAAACACCGCGTTTCCTGACTGTGGGCGATACAACTAATTTCACCGGGACAATACGTAATTATACAAAAGAGGAAGAGGTAAAAGGGAGTACCGTTTTTTGTGTTGAGGCCGACACGTTGATGAGACAGGAGGTAAGATTAAAAGGAACTTATAGTATAGGATTGCCTGTGCAGGTTACCACGTCGGATAGTATGAAGGTCGGTTATATTTTTACTCGTGACGATGGTTACAGAGATGGAGAAGAGCATATGATTCCTGTAGTTGCACAGGGGACTGAGTTGTCAGAAGGATCTCTTTGTGTTTTGCAAAAGGATGAAACGGTGAAGGTGAAAGCCGGGCCGGGGGAGGAAGTCAGGGTGGAACTTAGCGGAAGTCAGTTAGATAGTTATCAGGACGCTGTTAATTATTTAGGGAGATATCGCTATTGGTGTAATGAACAATTGGCTTCTAAACTGATAGGACTGTTGGGACAGAAAAAGATAGCTTATTATAACGGTGAAAGGTTTGCGGGTGAGAAGGAGATAATAAAGATTATTCGCCGTCTGGTCAATAATCAGAATGACGAACAGCTTTGGGGATGGTGGGGACGTACGACAGAATCTTCTTCATGGATGTCGGGACATATTCTGAGAGCCTTGAAGATGGCTATGGAAGATGGTTATGAGGTTCGGATTAATTTGGATAAATTGAGAGTACGTTATGAATTGGCACAGCCTTTCAGAGGGAAACGATTGGAAGATATATATCTGTTTCATGCTTTGTGGTATTGGGGGGCGGAACAACAGGATTATGCGGCAATATTCCGCTTGCTGAATCCATTGGTAGAGCAATGTGAGGCAAAAGAAAAGACCTTAAAAGAAGCTGATAAATCATATTTACCTCAATCCTATCTCAAAGAAAAACTGTTGCTTTGGGAGATGTTACAATCGCGGGTTAGTGTGGCCGACAGTATTCGCAGGTACCTGAAAGAAGATGCGCTGGGTGGAGTATATTGTACGGACGACCGAAGATTATCCTACTGTGATTACACCGGATTGGAAAATACGCTGATCGCTTATCGGATAATCAAGAGTGAACCTTCTTTGAGTCACTTAAAAGAAGCAATGCAATGGCATATTCTTCGTACGCGAAATATGGGTTGGAATACTTACCAGGCTTCTTTGGCGGTGGCAACTGTGTTGGATGATTTGCTGGATGGGCAATCTCAACAAGGTGTTCCGGCAATTGTAGAACTCACAGGAAAGGAAAATCGGCAAATAACAGAGTTTCCTTATACCACCCGTTTAGCTGCCGGTGAGTCTCTGGTGCTGACCCGTAAAGAGGGGATACCTCTAATACTTAGTTCATCTATCGTAAAGCGGGTGACGGAAGCTAATGGCAGTGATGCATTTGAAGTACAGTCTGTTTTTGAGGGGGGTGACCGGTTGAAAGCAGGAGAACCTGCTACACTGGTGGTTACTCTCAATGTAAAGCAAGCTGGAGCAGAATATGTGATGCTGGAAGTACCGATTCCTGCATCCTGTAGCTATAATTCTAAAATAAATAGTAATATTTCGGAGGTACATCGCGAATATTTTAAAGAAAAAACCGTTATCTTTTGTGAGAAGTTACCAGTAGGAAAACATCTTTTCCGCATTTCGTTGCTCCCGCGTTATACAGGGACCTATTCACTTAATCCGGCGAAAGTGGAGTTGATGTATTTTCCGGTAGTGAATGCAAATAACGAGATACGTAATATACAAGTCACAGAGAGAAGAACAGAATAAATTATGAGATATATTGTTTCAGTCGTACTTTTTATACTTGCCTTGACCTCCTGCAAGAGGGATACTCCGCGCTATGTAATCGGTATGTCTCAGTGTAGTGATGACAGCTGGCGGCATAAGATGAATGATGAAATATTGCGCGAAGCCATGTTTTATGAAGGGGTGTCTGTAGAGATACGTTCGGCGCATGACGATAACCGGAGGCAACAGGAAGATATTCAGTATTTTATTGATAAGAAGGTAGATCTGCTGATTGTTACCCCCAATGAGGCAGCACCGATTACACCAATAGTAGAAGAGGCCTTTGATAAAGGTATTCCCGTAATTGTGGTGGACAGAAAGATTCTTTCTGACAAATATACTGCTTTTATGGGAGCAGATAACTATGAGATAGGACGCGAAGTAGGAAAGTATCTTGCCGCCAAACTGGGTGGTAAAGGAAACATAGTAGAGCTTACCGGCCTGAGCGGTTCAACTCCGGCTATGGAGAGGCACCAGGGATTTATGAGTGCCATTAGCCGTTATCCGGATATTCATCTGTTGGCCAGGGCCGATGCTGCATGGGAACGTGAACCGGGACGGATTATTATGGATTCTTTATTGCGGATTTATCCGAAGATCGATGCCGTATACTCTCATAATGACCGCATCGCACCGGGAGCTTTTGAAGCGGCTGAAAAGCTGGGGCGGGCCAAAGATATTGTTTTTGTGGGTATTGATGCCTTGCCGGGCAAAGGGAATGGAGTAGAGCTGGTGTTGGACAGTGTGTTGGATGCAACTTTTATTTATCCTACCAATGGAGATAAGGTACTGGAAATGGCAATGAACATTCTCGAAAAGAAGCCTTTTGCACGTGAAACCACGATGGAGACTGCCATTGTAGATCCGATTAACGCTCCGGTAATGAAGCTCCAGACTGCCCATATCGCTGAGTTGGATAAGAAGATTGAAACGCTGAACGGACGTATCAGTGGCTACCTCTCTCGTTATGCCAATCAGCAAGTGGTGCTTTATGGTAGTTTGCTTGTATTACTGCTGGTAGCCGGATTGTTGCTGGTGGCTTATAAAGCGCTTCGTGTCAAAAATAGGCTGAATATTGAGCTATCCAAACAAAAGAAGCAGCTTGAAGAGCAGCGGGATACTCTTTCCGAACAACGTGATCAGTTGATACAGCTTTCGCATCAGCTGGAAGAAGCTACTCATGCCAAACTGGTGTTTTTCACAAATATCTCTCATGATTTCCGCACTCCGTTGACATTGGTTGCCGACCCGGTAGAGCAATTACTTGCAGACAAAGATCTTTCCGGTGATCAGCATCGGTTGTTGCTGCTTGTTCAGCGCAATGTGAATATTTTGTTGCGTCTGGTCAATCAGATTCTGGACTTCCGTAAGTACGAGAATGGCAAAATGGAGTATACTCCTGTCTCGATAGATATGTTGCAGTGTTTTGAAAATTGGAACGAATCTTTCCTTGCAGCGGCACGTAAGAAACATATTCGCTTCTCTTTTGATAGTATGCCTGATACAGATTATCATACACTTGCTGATGTAGAGAAATTAGAGCGGATTTACTTTAATCTTCTTTCCAATGCGTTTAAGTTTACGCCGGAGAATGGAAAGGTTACGGTTCGTCTTTCCGCACAGGAAAAAGAAGGGCAGAACTTCTTCCGTTTTACAGTAGCCAATACCGGCAGCCTTATCTCGGCAGAACATATCTGTAGCATTTTCGACCGTTTCTATAAGATAGATATGCATCATGCGGGGTCGGGTATCGGGCTTGCATTGGTCAAAGCTTTTGTAGAGATGCATGGTGGTACGATACAGGTAGAAAGTGACGAACGGCAGGGGACGATGTTTACGGTAGAACTACCGGTATGTAGCTGTACGTCTGTTGCAGATATATTATCTTTGGAAGTATCTGAGCAGGATTTGCCTGTTGAGTTTTCAGAAGATGAAGAGGAACAGGAGTTGGGCTATGACTCTTCAAGGATGTCTGTACTGATAATTGATGATAATGCGGATATACGTTCGTATGTCCATGGGTTGCTCAATGCAGAATATTCTGTGATTGAGGCCGCTAATGGCTCCGAAGGTATCCGGAAAGCAATGAAGTATGTGCCTGATCTGATTATCTCGGATGTTATGATGCCGGGTATGGATGGTATTGAGTGCTGCCGCCGGTTGAAGAGTGAGCTGCAGACGTGTCATATTCCTGTGATATTGCTGACTGCCTGTTCGCTGGACGAACAACGCATACAGGGCTATGACGGTGGGGCAGATTCATACATTTCCAAACCTTTTAGTTCGCAGCTTCTGTTGGCACGTATCCGTAATCTGATAGATTCACACCAACGATTAAAGCAATTCTTTGGTGATCGGCAGACATTGGCGAAGGAGGATATCTGTGATCTCGATAAAGACTTTGTCGAGAAATTCAAGACGATTATTGAAGAGAAGATGAGTGACTCCGGATTGAATGTAGAAGATTTAGGAAAAGATATGGGACTGAGCCGTGTGCAGCTCTATCGCAAAATAAAATCGCTGACCAATTATGCGCCTAATGAATTGTTGCGTATGGCGCGTCTGAAGCGGGCGGCTTCTCTGTTGGCTTCTTCGGAACTGACGGTGGCGGAGATTGCTTATGAAGTAGGCTTTACTTCTCCTTCTTATTTTACGAAGTGTTATAAGGAACAGTTTGGGGAGAGTCCGACGGAGTTTTTGAAACGTAAAGGATAAAGAAACGGAATGAAAGATTATAAAGTTGGTAAAGAAACCATGTCCGATGCCTTCTGCCGGGAGGTGTATGCAGTGGTACGGGATATTCCTGCCGGGAAAGTAATCTCTTATGGAGAGATAGCCGCTTTGCTGGGAAAGCCACAATGTTCGCGCATGGTGGGACGTAGTTTGAAGCAGGTACCTCTTGACTTGAATCTTCCTTGTCACCGGGTAGTCAATGCACAGGGTAGGCTTGTTCCCGGGTGGGAAGAGCAACGGACCTTGTTGCAACTCGAAGGTGTCTGCTTCAAAAAGAGTGGTAATGTAGATATGGCCCGGTACCTATGGAAATACGATGAAATACGTTAATACATACAAATAAAATATCAGATATATCATGAAGAAATTATTATCTCTTCCTCCGAATCTGGTGCACTGCTTTCATGAACTGGAAGAAGTAGATGCCTCAGAATGGTTTTGTACTTCCGATCCTGTTGGAGCAAAGTTAGGTTCGGGTGGTGGAACAACTTGGTTGTTACAGGCATGTCATGAGAATTATGCTTCTAAAGAGTCTTTTTCAAATTGGTTGGGAGCTGAAAAACGAATTTTACTACATGCCGGAGGGCAGAGCCGGAGGCTTCCGGGATATGCTCCTTCCGGGAAAATTCTTACGCCGATCCCTGTTTTCAGTTGGGAGCGTGGACAGAAGTTAGGGCAGAATCTACTCTCTTTGCAAGTGCCGCTTTATGAGAGAATTATGAACATGGCTCCGGAGAATATGCATACATTGATAGCCAGCGGAGATGTATATATCCGTTCGGAGAAGCCCTTGCAGGAGATTCCTCAGGTCGATGTGGTATGTTATGGGCTTTGGGTCAATCCGTCATTAGCTACGCATCACGGAGTGTTTGTCTCTGATCGTAAGACACCGGATATTCTCGACTTTATGCTGCAAAAGCCCTCTCTTGCAGAATTGGAAGGACTGGCAAAAACACATCTGTTTTTAATGGATATTGGGATATGGTTGCTTAGCGACCGTGCTGTGGAATTGCTGATGAAACGTTCTCTTGATACTAATTCCGGAGAGATTACCTATTATGATCTTTATTCAGATTATGGGCTTGCACTGGGGAATCATCCCAAAATAGAAGATGCCGAACTGAATAGTCTTTCCGTCGCTATACTGCCTTTACCCGGGGGAGAGTTTTACCACTATGGCACGAGCCGTGAGTTAATCTCTTCTACATTGGCTGTACAGGATAAAGTGCGTGATCAGCGATTAATCATGCATCGTAAGGTAAAACCCAATCCTGCCATCTTTGTACAAAATGCTTCTACCAGTATCTCTTTCTCTTCCGAAAATGCCAACTTATGGATTGAGAACAGTTATGTGGGGAAAGGTTGGAAACTGGGATCTCGTCAGATTATTACCGGAGTACCGGAGAATGATTGGGAGATAACGGTACCCGATGGTATTTGTTTGGACGTAGTTCCTATGGGAGAAGCCGGATTTGTGGTACGCCCATATGGACTGGATGACGTGTTTAAGGGCGCATTGGATTCACCCGGTACTCTGTTTACTGGTATTCCTTTTGTTGAATGGATGGAACAGCGTGGCATTACTTGGAATGACATTCAGGGGGGTACGGATGATTTACAAGCAGCTTCCATCTTTCCAATGACGGAGTCGGTTGATGAACTTGGCTTATTGTTGCGTTGGATGACAATAGAACCTAATCTGGCAGAAGGACGTGTGTTGTGGTTGAACTGTATGAAGTTCTCTGCTGATGAAATTTCTGCCCGTGCCAATCTGCAACGGCTTTATGCTCAACGTACTGCTTTTCGTCGAGAAAACTGGAAGGGTTTGTCAGACAATTATGAGAAGAGTGTTTTCTATCAGCTCGATTTGGAAGATGCTGCCCATGAATTTGTAAATCTCGGACTTGAAGTGCCCCAGGCACTGCCGGATGATACTGCACAGTTATTGCAAATGCATAACCGGATGTTGCGGGCGCGCGTGATGGAATTGAAAAATGATCCGGGCAGCAAGGAAGAAGAGAAAGAGGCATTCAATCTTTTGCGAAATGGCTTACTAGGGCAGGTTTGCAAGCAGAAATGTAATCCGAAGCTGAATGTTTATTCCGATCAGATTGTATGGGGACGTAGTCCTGTACGTATCGACGTGGCCGGTGGCTGGACAGATACTCCTCCTTATTCGCTTTATTCGGGGGGAAATGTGGTGAATCTGGCTATTGAACTGAACGGGCAACCTCCTTTGCAAGTATACGTCAAAACTTGTAAAGAACCTCATGTTGTACTTCGTTCCATAGATATGGGAGCGATGGAAGTGGTGAATACGTATGAAGAGTTGCAGGATTACCGAAAAATAGGTTCTCCTTTCTCTATACCTAAAGCCGCATTGGCGCTAGCTGGCTTTGTTCCTCAGTTCTCGGAGGTGCAATATGATTCTTTGAGGGAACAGTTAGAAGCTTTTGGTGCCGGTATTGAAGTTACATTGCTTGCAGCTATACCGGCAGGTTCCGGACTGGGAACAAGTTCTATTCTTGCTTCTACTGTGTTGGGAGCAATCAATGATTTCTGTGGTTTGGCATGGGATAAGAATGAGATTTGTCGTTGTACATTGGTATTGGAGCAGTTGCTTACCACAGGAGGAGGCTGGCAGGATCAATATGGTGGCGTTTTCTCCGGAGTTAAGTTGTTGCAAACGGAATCCGGATTTGACCAGACTCCGTTAGTGCGTTGGTTACCCGATCAGTTATTTACGAATCCTGAATATCGGGATTGTCATTTGCTTTATTATACTGGTATAACCCGTACGGCAAAAGGTATTTTAGGAGAGATTGTCCGTTCTATGTTTCTTAATTCCGGGAATCATCTTGCTTTGTTGTCAGAGATGAAAATACATGCTTTGGATATGAATGAGGCTATTTTACGTGGTAACTTCATAAATTACGGTAAGTTGGTAGGAAAGAGTTGGATACAGAATAAAGCACTTGATGCCGGTACAAATCCACCGGAAGTGGAAAAGATAATCCGTTTGATTGAAGATTATACTTTAGGGCATAAGTTGCCGGGAGCTGGTGGTGGCGGATATCTGTATATGGTTGCCAAAGATCCACAGGCGGCTGTTCAGATTCGTCGGATACTCACAGAATATGCGCCTAACCCTTGTGCACGATTTGTAGAAATGACTTTATCTGACAAAGGGTTACAGGTATCAAGAAGTTAGTTCATGATTGTACGAATATGAATAAATTTACGATTAGACGATTGACGATGTACGATTGGGATTACTCTATCTCTAATAGCGTTGAAACAGGCTTTTAAAAGAGCAACTTCAATCGTACATCGTCAATCGTCCAATCGTAAATTTATTCATTCCTGTATGGCTATGTAAGTGAAAATAATCTTCTCGTGATGATTTTATTTTCGTATGTGATGCGGCATCTCTTCCGGAAGTTCCATTGATATTTCCACCAGACCACTTACTACTCCTTCGTTAAACCAGGGTGTTTGATAGATCATTTTCTTGATGCCATTTTTTTCTATCGTGTAGGCATTACTGCCACCTGTTGCTAGCATCTCACGTATCTTCTCCTGTGATTGTAGATTGTGGCAATCGAAAAGATTCTTACCGATCAGATCGCCGTGTTTGGCAAATGTTTTACATGCTTTATCATTCATAAAAAGGATAACTCCTTTGGTGTCACATACTGTGACAGCACAATTCATTTCTTTAGCCCATTCGTACATTGCTCATTCTCCTTTCTTGGTTTTAATCAGCAAAGATAGTTCTATGATTCAAAAAAGAAAAGGAAGAAACCCTTTTAAAATGTCTCTCCCTTCTTAAATAGATTATTTAATAATGACTTTCTGCAAAAGCTTATCCACTTTTATCAAATAAATACCCGAATGATCTATCTGTATCATTTCCATATCTTTTGCTTTATGAATAACTGTTTGGCATACGCCCTGTAAGTTATATACGGAGATCATTTTTTCTTGTGCATTTTCTATCCAAAGAGAAGAGCCTTCTACTCTTATGCAAATATTGGTGGAAGTTGATATGTCTTCAATACCTGTAGGCGTTGTAGAAAATGTCCCTATTTGTTCGGATAGGGTTTTATTAGATTTATCATTTGCAATTAAGCTATAATAATAGGTAACTTCCGGTTTTAAATCCGTCACACGGAAAGAAAGCTTGGAGGCTGTACGAGTGACTAATTCGCCTTTTGCATCAAATTGATAAGAAGCGATTTCTTTCTTCATATCTATGTCCGAATATATTTTTAATATGTATTCATTCGTATCATCTATTGTTTTCCATGTAAAATTAACTGCATTACTTTCTGTGTTGATGATCAGTGAATTTTCATTTTGTACAGGTATAAATACGGCTAATAAATTTTTGTTTTCATTGATAGTAAAGGAGTAATTATCTTCTTCGCTAACTATTTCTCCGTTATCCATCCAACATTTGAAACGATAGCCTGAGTTCGCTCGTGCTGACAAGTTTACCATGGCTCCTTGCTGGTATTCAGTGATTCCTAAAATAATACCTGCATTCAATATATTTTTAGTCACATTGACAGTCAGGGGGGCTTCTTCCTGCATATAGAAAAATTTCTTCCAGCCATCACTTGCCTTATAGAGGTCTGTAGTGTTATAGGGGATGTGTAGTTTGCAAGTGGTGACTCTGATTCCGGTAAAACTATTGTCGTAGGCAGCAGCGGGAGCAGCTCCCTTGCAATAGATATCAGTTAAACCAGCACAACCATAAAGTGCTTTTTCACCAACCATGTATAAGGTATAAGGAAGTGTGATTTCTTTAATGGTAGAACAACCATAAAAAGCGCCATATTGAAGCTCTTCACATTCCTCTGTAACTGTTACTTTCCTTAAATTGGCAGGTAAATAATACGTTTTAGCTTTATTATCCTGATAATATTGAGTAACAGCTTTCATTCCGGAATTAGAGTCGGTACTAAAAAGATCGCCAAATAATCCTTGTACCCCTGTAGCGGTTTCTTTTACTCCTGTACCAACAAAAGGGATAGTGAGTTCTTCCAGTTTACTTAAATTAGAAAGCATCTCCCGGTTTAAATTTTCAAGATTACCAATATTTAAAGAAGTAAGAGAACTTGGGAATGTTAATTCCTGCGTATAATTGATACTCTTTGCTATAGGTAAAGAAAGTGATTTTAGGTTGGAGCAGGTGCGGAATGCATATTTTCCAATTGTGGTTGTTAATGGTAGGTTTATCGTTTCAAGATTTGTACAACCTCCAAAAACACCTGGAAATATTCTGTGATCATCACTACCGTCAGAAAGCTGCATTTGATTTGTGACATTTATTTCTTTCAATGAAATTGGAATATAATAAGCATGCTTATTTGAGAATTGACCTGTAGAACCATATAATATAGCAATATAACCTTCTATTTTATCTTCTTGTGCCGGATATTTGAAAGTTTTTGACATAAAAAGGTATCCTAATGATCTACTTGAGTCCAATGGTTTATCTAAAGAAGATCCAATAAATGGTAACGATAACTTATGTAAAGTTATACAACCTGATAAAAGAGCCTTTCCTATACTTGACACACTATTAGGAATAACAATAGAAGTCAAACTACTGCAATCGGAAAAGGCTGAATCGGAAATCTTTTTCAGACCATCAGCGATGGTGATAGAAGTTAGACCAGTACAATTGGAAAAAGCTGACTCTCCAATACTGTACACACTCCCAGGGATTGTAATGGAAGTTATAGCGGAGCATTTCGAGAAGGATGAGTCAATAATGTACTTGGTACCATCAGGGATGGTAAAAGTTCCACTCTTCCCCATAGGACACATAAGTAAATTAATTTTATCTTTACTGAATAGAACCCCATCAACAGTTGAATAATTGACGCAATTATCCGATGCGATGAATTCTTTCAGCCTCGTACATCCGTAGAAGGCATTATAAAGAAAGGATGCTCTAACAGTATCAGAAATAAATACGGAAATCAAACTTGTACAACCGTAAAAAGCATTATATCCGATAGAAAAAGCATAATCAGGAATAACGATAGAAGTTAAACCTGTACACTCTGCAAATGCATAACTATCAATACTACATTCATTAGGAATTTTTATGGAAGTCAGCCCTGTACATCCTTTAAAAGCATAACTTCCCAAAGACTTGCATTCATCTGGAATTTCTATAGAAGTCAATCCAACACAAGAACTAAAGGCAGAATCACCAATCTTCTTTATGCCATCAGGAATAATATAAGCTCCTGACCTGCCACAAGGATAAGTGTGTAATTTTAAGTATTTTGACACATCGCCCATTTCGTAAATAATAAATAACACACCATCAATGGTGGTATATTTTGTATTACCTTCAGATACAATAAATTCTTTAAATTTTAGGCAGCCTTCAAATACATCTTTACCAATAGAAGTCACGTTCTCACCAATCGTTAAAGAAGTCAGTCCAACACATCCTTTAAAAGCAGAGTCTGCAATAGAAGTAACCTTATAACTTTCACCACATACTATGTTGCTAGGAATAATTATTTTACCAGAATATGAGTTATAATTGTAACTTGCAAAAGTTACTTCTGCTTCCAGTCCATTTTCAGTAACAAAAGTATTATAATAGATCCCATCTATCATAAAGTCATATGCCAATCCTTTGGTTGCCAGCAATAAATAACATAATAGTAATAGACTTTTTTTCATAATAAAAATTGTTTGTTGTTTTACTTTTCCCTTTGTTTAATACTTTACTTCTAAATAAAAGGGCGTGAGCATTGGATAAATGCTATTTTGATAGAGGGGATTCTCTACAACGAATAAGATTAAGATACTCTTGATGTTTTTCACAACTCTAATATTCTAAACTAAAGAAGTGAATGTAATATAGTGGAAAGAGGAAAATGGTAACTAAAAGAAGTCCCATTATTAAAATAGGTAGATTTTTCTTTTAGTTACAATTTTTTTCCTATGTATTTCTTCTTCTCAAAGTAGGATGATAGGTCTATATTTATTGTACTATCACTTTACCTGTATTGATAGCCTTACCTCCAGATATTATATTATAGATATACATCCCTTTCATACGGCGTGTCGGTACTTTTACTTCACTGTTTGTGATAGCTTGGCGATAAACCATGCGGCCGCTCTGATCACATAATTCAATGAAATTGCCGGAAGCTACATTTTCTTCTCCTACTTCGATAGTAAATGTTTCGTTTTGGCGTACCGGATTAGGATAACTTTTAAAGCTGGCGGTTTTGGTGAAGCTTACACCCGATCCTCCTTTGCTTTTGTTGAGTTTCCAATAGGAGGTATTGTAAGCTGGTTCTCCGGGATCAACAGGCTCATTGAGTTCTTCGTCATTCACTATGTAATAGTTGTCGCCAATTTGGGTTAATTCAACCGATATCTCTAACATATCATATCCTGCATAGAACTCGACAGCTTCTACAGGGAGAGTGCCTAATATTTCTCCGTCTTCATTGATAACTTCTGCTTTTTGAAGTATGTATTCATATCGCTCACCTGTCGTCTGCTTTTTGAAAGTACAAAATACATATTCTATTTTGTCATCGTCATTGAATAGATACTGGCTCAATAAAGAACCACTATATGCGTCATATCCGGTTAAATTATCCATGTCTAAATCGACAATGCCATAAGCCATGTTATCTTCACGATTAAAAACCGCATTCTTTACAGTGAATTTTCTGGATTTCTGTAATTCATCATTATAGATGTCAACAATGTAATCTTTGTTACTTTCTGTGATGGTATACAGAAATGGTTTGTCGACAAAAAAATGTGCGATTTCACTTCTTTCTTTCATCACTACCGGTGTATCGGTTAAACTCTGTCCTTGCACATTCAGAGCAAGTACAGTAAACATTCCAAGTAATAGTTTTTTCATAATAATGTTTGTTTTTATAATTAAAATGTGACACGAAGTTAGGCATTTATATGTAAAGTATAAAACGCTATTTTGGAGAATGATGCCTGTTTGGATATATTCAGGGTCTATTGGTGCTTATTTGATGGTTATGTTGCAAAAAAATATTGTTCTTTTGTATAACTTTTCTTCTTTGATAAGTAAATGTGTCTGAACAAAAGCCAAAGAGGCATTGTTCTGTTTATAGCGTGAGTTCAACACACATTACGTGATATTTCGTTTAAACTATCATTCATACAGAACTCTCACCAGTATATTTTGCTGCTCAAAATGTGTATTTATTAATCTCTATATCGGGAGGCGAAAGCCTGTTGTTTAATCGGAACTTTATGAGATATAAAGAAGGATTTCTATGGCTATTATTAATTATCTAAATATTATTATATATGAACAAAATAAACATAAAAGATTTATACCTTATTTTTGGAAATGACAAGCAGAAGGCACTTCGCTTATTGAAAGAGGGGAGAAGCAAAAGCGAAATATTGAAAGCAACCGGATGTACGGTTGCTGTGAAAGATGCAAACCTCTCGATTGACGAAGGAGAAATATTTGTTATTATGGGATTGTCAGGGAGTGGTAAATCTACTCTGCTGCGTTGTATCAACCGACTGATAAAACCAACTTCGGGCGAAGTGGTAATCAATGGAACGGATATTGCTAAGGTATCTGACAAAGAATTGTTGCAGATACGACGAAAGGAACTGGCTATGGTTTTCCAGAATTTTGGTTTGTTGCCCCATCGTACAGTACTGCATAATATTGCTTTCGGACTTGAACTGCAGGGAGTAAAAAAAGAAGAAAGAGAACGAAAAGCGATGGAGAGTATGCAACTGGTAGGACTAAAAGGATATGAAAATCAAATGGTTGGTGAATTATCCGGTGGTATGCAGCAGCGTGTAGGACTGGCACGTGCATTGGCTAATAACCCGGAAGTACTACTGATGGATGAAGCTTTCTCTGCCCTTGATCCTTTGATTCGCGTACAGATGCAGGATGAACTATTGGCTTTACAAGCCAAAATGAAGAAGACAATTGTATTTATTACCCATGACCTGAGTGAAGCTATTAAACTTGGAGACCGTATTGCTATTATGAAAGATGGAGAAATAGTACAGATCGGCACTTCGGAAGAGATACTGACAGAACCTGCCAATGCTTATGTAGAACGTTTCGTGGAAAATGTAGACCGTAGTAAGATTATTACAGCGGCTTCGGTGATGATTGATAAACCATTGGTAGCGCGTTTGAAAAAAGAGGGTCCGGAGGTATTGATCAGAAAGATGCGCGAACGTAACCTGACGGTACTTCCGGTAGTGGATACGGGTAACGTATTGGTAGGAGAGGTCCGATTGAACGATTTATTGAGGCTGAGAAAGGAACAGGTGAGGTCGATTGATTCTGTGGTATGTCATGAAGTACATTCTGTATTGGGGGATACGGTTCTTGAAGATATCCTGCCGTTAATGACAAAAACCAATTCACCTATTTGGGTGGTAAATGAGGACAGGGAGTTCGAGGGGGTGGTTCCACTGTCATCTCTTATCATTGAGGTGACCGGAAAAGATAAAAAAGAAATTAATGAAATCATTCAAAATGCAATAGACTTATGATAAATATCGGAAAATATATAGAGATGGCCATAAACTGGCTTACAGAACATTTTGCTTCTTTCTTTGATGCACTAAGCATGGGCATTGGAGGATTCATTGACAGTTTTCAGCATGTATTATTCGGGATACCGTTTTATATTACTATTGTGGCGCTTGCTGTACTTGCCTGGTTTAAGGCAGGTAAAGGAGTGGCTGTATTTACATTGTTGGGATTATTGTTGATTTACGGTATGGGATTCTGGGAAGAAACAATGCAGACACTTGCATTGGTACTTTCTTCCACCTGTCTTGCTCTGTTGTTGGGAGTACCGTTGGGTATTTGGACCGCCAATAGTGATCGATGTAATAAGATAATGCGGCCTGTTCTCGATTTTATGCAGACGATGCCGGCTTTTGTTTATCTGATTCCGGCAGTATTATTCTTTGGGTTAGGGACAGTGCCGGGAGCCTTTGCAACTATCATTTTTGCGATGCCTCCGGTGGTTCGTCTCACAGGATTGGGGATACGGCAGGTTCCTAAAAATGTAGTGGAAGCTACACGCTCGTTTGGGGCTACTCCCTGGCAATTACTTTATAAAGTGCAATTACCATTAGCGCTACCTACCATATTGACCGGAGTAAACCAGACTATTATGATGTCTCTTTCAATGGTTGTTATTGCTGCGATGATCTCTGCCGGTGGACTGGGAGAGATTGTCTTGAAAGGGATTACTCAGATGAAAATAGGCTTGGGATTTGAAGGAGGTATAGCCGTAGTTATACTTGCGATCGTTCTGGACCGTATTACTCAGGGGATAGCGCAAAACAAAAAGAAATAATAGAGATATGAATACTAAGATAAAAATTATAGTAGCAATCTTACTTGCTATATTCTTTTTCAGCTCATGCGGAGGAGGAGATTCTGATAAAAAGATAAGTATTGCTTACGCCAATTGGGCGGAAGGTATTGCAATGACGCATCTGGCAAAAGCCATTCTTCAGGAGCAGGGATATGATGTGAAATTACTAAATGCCGATCTTGCTCCTATATTTACTTCACTTGCCAGAAAGAAAGCAGATGTTTTTATGGATGTTTGGCTACCGGTAACAATGAGTGATTACATAGAGCAATATGGTGATAAACTGGAAATAATAGGTGATATATATGATGAAGCCCGTATCGGACTGGTTGTACCGGAGTATGTAACGATTAATTCTATTGATGAATTGAATTCTCAGAAGCAACGTTTTGGTTCGAAGATTGTTGGTATCGATGCAGGGGCAGGTATTATGCGGGCTACGGAAGACGTTATTGAAGACTATAATCTGGATTATAAGCTGATGACCTCAAGTGGTCCTGCTATGACTGCTTCATTGAAGAAAGCAATTGACAGAAATGAATGGATAGTGGTCACTGGTTGGACACCGCATTGGATGTTTGATCGTTTCAAATTAAAGATATTGCAAGATCCCAAGAATATTTATGGTAGTGCGGAGAAGATTCATATTATTACCTGGAAAGGTTTTCCGGAGAAAGATCCGTTTGCTACTCAACTTTTCAGGAATATTCGTCTGACAGATGAGCAGATCAGTTCTTTGATGCTGGCTATGGAAGAAACAGAGAAAACAGAAAAGGAGGCTGCCCGTAAATGGATAGATGAACACCGGGAATTGGTGGATAGTTGGATTCCAAAAGAACAGTAAACAGACAAAAAGGCGGGAGCCCTTTCGGATTCCCGCCTTTCTTTTATCTGATAAGTTGAATTACTTATTCGGCAACACCCCAAGCCTGGTTAGCCAGACGCTTGTAGTTGTTGTAACGCCATTTTGCGTTGTCTTCAGCTGCCTGGAACAGT
>ERZ856578.4119-NODE-4119-length-20287-cov-2.801633_pt1 | contig 20287 bp, 18 predicted proteins | sample MGYA00514384_ERZ856578 | MGnify/ENA primary metagenome ERZ856578 (study PRJEB29103, sample SAMN06111958) | human gut metagenome | biome: human gut; feature: ankylosing spondylitis patient; material: healthy_person | host: Homo sapiens | place: China:Hangzhou... | reverse complement strand
CGGAACGTTCTCGATACGGTTGAAGCCGTTGTTGTAGTTCTCCTTGGAGACGAGCGTGTATTTGGCCAGAATATCGTTTATCGGACTGGCGTGTGATACAGACTCAGGCGAAACTTGCGAGGGATCATGGCATATCGGGTTTCTGTTTTTACTATTACTGGTTTTCCGGTAAGAGGTTGATGGAGAAACCGCTGGATCTCTTTCTCGCTCATCCGGAGATTGACATTGACTTCTGCTGCTGCTGGGCGAATGAAAATTGGACCAGAACCTGGGACGGCAAAGAGTCCAGCGTTCTTTGTGCGCAGAAGCATGAACGCAATGACGTGGATTTCATCCGGGATTTGTCGCCATGTTTTCGCGATTCCCGTTACATCCGGATAAACGGCAGACCGTTGGTTCTGGTCTATCGCTGCGATGAGCTGCCGGATCCGTCGGAGACGTTCCGGTTATGGCGGCAATGGGCTGCCGGGAACGGAATCGGTGAACTGGAAATCTGGGTTGTCAGGGGCGGAGCGGTAACGTCGCACTCTGTGCTGGTCGAGGGAGCCGATGCGGAAGTGGAGTTCCCGCCGGCTTACTGTACCACGTTAACCTCTTTGAATCCGGAAAAATTCGGCTGCCGGGCGAAAGGAGCGCTGCTTGACTACCGGGCCTGGGTCCGGCGCCTGATCGCCGGTCATGGTTGTGTGGAACATTTCTCTCATCGTGTATTCCGTTCGGTCATGCTCGGCTGGGATAACTCCGCCAGGAGAAAGAGCGAATTCAATATCTGGTACGGTTTTTCATTGAAGGCATACTATGAGTATTTGACGAAAATCATTGCAGATACGCGACGTCGGCACCCCGTGAATGAGCGTTATGTTTTCATCAATGCCTGGAATGAATGGGGGGAGGGAAGTTATCTGGAGCCCGATGAAAAATATGGTTACGCCTCGCTCAATACAACTGCGCGGGCGTTGTTTCATCTGCCGTATCGGGATGTTTCCCGGATCCGGTGTCCGGAGAACGGCAGTGCGGTTTCGGAACTGCCGCCGAACGGGAAGCCGGCGGCAGCCTTCAGGGAGGAACCGGAACGGATCGCTGTGATTCTGCGGGTGTATAACCATCCAGAATGTCTGATGCGCTGTGTCAACTCGGTTTTGAAGAACAGCGATATGGATTATACGCTGTATTTGATCGATGACGCCAGTACGGATCCGGAAATCTCCCGTTGTCTCTCCGGTCTGGGACGGCATCCCGACGTGGAAGTATCGGTCAACAGGGAAAATCTCGGTTTCCCCAAAACGGTAAATTCGGTTTTACGGCGGATTGCCGGCAGGCATGTGGTTTTACTGAATTCCGACACGGAGGTTCCTCCCGGCTGGCTGTCCAGACTGATCGCCCCTTTTTATCGTTTTGACCGGGTCCGCACGGCAACGCCGTTTTCCAACTCTGCAACGCTGTGCAGTTTCCCTGCATTTATGGAAGACTCTCCTCCGCTCTGGAATCTCTCTGTCGATATTCTGGATGCGGCGTTTGCGAAAATCGCATTTGACCGGCCGCTGGCGTTGCCGGTCGGCAACGGCTTCTGCCTGGCGATTCACCGGGATCTGCTTCAGGAAGCCGGTTGTCTGCCGGAGTTGTATGGACGCGGTTATGGAGAAGAAAATGATCTTTGTGCGACGGCAGCGGAACACGGCTGGATCAATACGCTGGTTCCGAATCTGTTTGTCCGGCACAATCACTCCTCCTCCTTCTCGCCGGAAGAACGGCTGGAGTTGTGCCGTTCCCACGAACGGATCCTGTATCAGCGTCACCCGGGCCTGCCGCAACGGCTTGAGCAGTTCTGCCGGGAGGATCCGTATCAGGGATACCGGCTGCGGGCCATGCTGAATCTGATCATTGCGGAAGCTGTGACTCTGGAGCTCCGGACGGTGGATTGCACGGCTGGCTTTCCTCCGGAATCCAGCCCGGGTGAGTCCGCCGCCGGCGGTGCGGTGCTGATTGCCGGAACGTCCCGGACGGAGGAGGCGGTATGCCTGACGGTTGCTTACCGCCGGGAGTATTACACATGCCGGCTGACTTCCGCGGCAGTCGCGGAAGCCCTGTTCCGGGAGGTTCGTATTGCCCGTCCGGATGCGCTCGGATGAGAATCTCCGGTACGGAAAACGATTTGTTGCAGGGGATGTTAAAAAAAATCCCCTGATTGCTCTTGTCGGATCGGGGAAGAGGTGCTATGTTAAATCGACGGAATTTTAAAGGAATAGATTGGTTCAGACAGTTCATTTGTAAAAACATAAACGACTCATGCACAGGAAAATCATTGTAACCGGCGGAGCCGGATTCATCGGGTCCGCGGTCGTCCGCATGCTCATCAGGGAAACCCCTCACGAAGTTTGCGTGGTGGATAAACTCACCTACGCCGGCAATCTCGATTCTCTCTCCCCGGTTTCGGGCGATCCCCGATACCGGTTTGAACAGGTCGATATCTGCGACCGCGCCGGGCTGGACCGGGTCTTCGCGGATTTCAAACCCGACGCAGTCATGCACCTCGCCGCGGAGTCCCATGTCGACCGCTCCATTGACGGTCCCGGCGACTTCATCCGGACGAATATCGTCGGCACCTACACGATGCTCGAAGCCGCACGGAAATATTTCTCCTCACTCGACGGGGCGCAGAAAGAACGGTTCCGGTTCCACCACATCTCGACCGACGAAGTGTACGGGGATCTTGAGGGCCCCGGGGATTTCTTCCGCGAGACTACGCCGTATGCTCCCTCGTCCCCCTACTCGGCGAGCAAGGCTTCGAGCGATCATCTCGTGCGGGCATGGCGGCGGACTTTCGGGCTGCCGACCATCGTGACGAACTGTTCCAACAACTACGGCCCGTACCATTTCCCGGAAAAACTGATTCCGCTGGTGATTCTGCATGCGCTCGACGGCAAGCCGCTGCCGGTTTACGGCACGGGTGCGCAGATCCGCGACTGGCTCTACGTCGAGGATCACGCCCGAGCGCTCATCAAGGTCGTGACGGAGGGCGTCCCCGGCGAAACCTACAACATCGGCGGTCACAATGAGAAGAAAAACATCGAGGTCGTCGAAACCATCTGCCGGCTGCTCGATGAACTCCGCCCCCGGGAGGACGGAAAGTCGTACCGTGAGCAGATCACGTTCGTTGCGGACCGCCCCGGCCACGATCTCCGGTATGCGATCGATGCCGCCAAGATCGGGCGCGAACTCGGATGGAAACCGCAGGAGACGTTCGAGAGCGGCATTCGCAAGACCGTGCAGTGGTATCTCGACAACAAAGACGGCTGGTGCCGCCGCGTCCTCGACGGTTCCTACCAGATGGAACGGCTCGGGCTCGGGAAAGGAGAGGGCAAATGAAGGGCATCGTTCTCGCCGGCGGAGCCGGGTCGCGCCTGCATCCGGTGACGCTCGGCGTGTCGAAACAGCTTCTGCCGGTCTACGACAAGCCGATGATCTATTACCCGCTGTCGGTGCTGATGTTTGCGCATATTCGCGATATTCTCGTAATCACCACGCCGGAGGATCAGGCCGGATTCATGCGGCTGCTCGGCGACGGATCGCGGTTCGGCATCAACTTGAGTTACGCCGTGCAGCCGTCGCCGGACGGGCTGGCGCAGGCGTTTCTTATCGGCAAGGAGTTCATCGGGAATGATCCGGTGGCGCTCGTGCTCGGGGACAACATCTTCTACGGGGCGAATCTCCGGGAGCTGCTGCTCCAGGCCGCCCGGCGGGAAAGCGGGGCGACGGTGTTCGGGTATTACGTTTCGGACCCGGAGCGGTGCGGCGTGGTGGAGTTCGATGCCGCAGGCAAAGCCGTGTCGATCGAGGAGAAGCCGGCGAACCCGAAATCCAACTACGCCGTGACGGGACTCTATTTCTACGACAATGACGTGGTCTCGATTGCCGAGGGCGTGCGGCCGTCCGCCCGGGGGGAGCTGGAGATCACGAGCGTGAACCAGGCCTATCTCGACGCCGGGAAACTGCATGTGGAGCGGCTCGGACGAGGATATGCGTGGCTCGACACCGGCACGCACGAGAGTCTGCTTGACGCGGGGAATTTCATCCGGACGATCGAGTTGCGCCAGGGGCTGCAGATCGCGTGTCTCGAGGAGATCGCCTGGGAGAATCGCTGGCTCTCCGCCGATGAGGTGCTCGCCAGCGCAAAGGATTTGATGAAGACCGATTACGGCCGCCATCTGGCAAGAATGATCAGGAATTGAGAAGTATGAACGTGATTGATACGGAAATCGAGGGCGTGAAGATCATCGAGCCGAAAGTGTTCGGCGATGCGCGCGGTTATTTTTTTGAGTCGTGGAACAAGGCGAGATTTGCGGAAGCCGGGATCGATGTCGAGTTCGTGCAGGACAACGAATCTTTTTCCACCTACGGCGTGCTGCGCGGGCTGCACTATCAGATGCCGCCGTACACGCAGGCGAAACTTGTGCGGGTGATCCAGGGGAAAGTGCTCGATGTGGTCGTCGATATCCGGAAAGGGTCGCCGACGTTCGGCAAGAGCGTGGCGGTGGAGCTTTCCGGGGAGAACAAGCGCCAGCTCTTCGCTCCGCGCGGGATGGCGCACGGATTCGCGGTGCTGTCCGCCACGGCGACGTTCGCCTACAAGTGCGACAACATCTATGCTCCGACGCACGAGCGTTCGATCCGGTTCGACGATCCGAAGCTCGGGATCGAATGGCAGATCCCTCCCGAAAATTATCTGCTTTCCAGGAAGGACCAGGAGGGTGTCCCGTTCGACGAGGCCGATTATCTGTAAGGAGGTGCGGAACATGCGGATCTTGATTACCGGGGCCAACGGAATGCTCGGCCGGACGCTGCAGAAGAAACTTGCGGATTATACGCTCATCCCGACCGACCTGCCGGATGGGGACATCACCGATGAGAGCGCTTTCGATGCGCTGGTCGCCCGGGAAAAACCGGATGTGGTGATTCATTGCGCGGCGATGACCGCCGTCGATGACTGTGAGAGCAAACAGGATCTCGCCTACAAACTCAATGCGCTCGGCAGCGCGAATGTTGCCGGCGCGTGTGCGCGGCACGGGGCGCGGCTCATCGCGATTTCGACCGATTACGTGTTTGACGGCGCGAGTTCCCGGCCGTATCATGAGTTCGATGCGGCGAACGGCGGGGCGACGGTCTACGGGCAGAGCAAATTCGCGGGGGAGGAGGCGGTGCGCCGCCGCTGTCCCGACCATGTCATCTGCCGGATCAGCTGGCTTTACGGGCCGGGCGGCCCGAGCTTCGTCCATGCGATGCTGAAACTTGCCGACGGCAGCCGGCCGGTTCTGAAAGTGGTGGACGATCAACGCGGCAATCCAACCAGTACGCTGGCGGTGGCTGATGCGCTCCGGGGGATTCTCAACCGGCCTCTGCTCACGGGCACCTTTCACCTGACGTGCGAGGGGGAGGCGTCATGGTATGAGTTCGCCTGCGAGATTTTCCGGCAGCGCGGAATTGAGCAGAAAGTGATTCCGTGCACGACGTCGGAGTTCCCGCGTCCTGCGCCGCGGCCGGCCAATTCCCGTCTGGAGAAGAGAATGCTGCGCTTGTGCAATCTCCCGCCGATGCCGGAGTGGCGCGATGCGCTCCGGGAGTTTCTGGCCGGGGAGTTTTGAGTGTCGGCATGACGATCGACATTCTGCTGGCCGTGTTCAATTCGGAGCGGTTTCTCGCGGCGCAGCTCGATTCCATTCTGGCGCAGGAGGACCGCGACTGGCGGCTGCTGATTCGTGACGGCGGGTCGACCGACGGCTCCGCGGCGATTCTCGAGGAGTATCGTCGGCGGGATCCCGGCCGGATCGTTCTTCTGCCCGGGGGGAAAGCCACTGCCCGGGAGAATTTTGCCGCGCTTCTCGAGGCTTCCCGGGCGGAACGGATCATGTTCTGCGACCATGATGACTGCTGGCTTCCCGGGAAGATCGGGCACAGCCGTGCCGCGTTTGAGAAACGTGCGTCGGAACTTCCGGCCGGGACGCCGCTTCTGTTGTTTTCCGACCTGGCCGTCGCCGATGAGAAGCTCCGAATTGTCGCCGACTCCTTTTTTCGGCACGAACACATCGATCCGCGGCGTCTGGAGCTGCGGCATCTGCTGTTGCAGAATGCCGCCTGCGGCTGCACGATGCTGTTCAACCGCCCTTTGCGGGAGCTGGCTCTTCCGATTCCGCCGGAAGCGTTTATGCACGACCACTGGCTGATGTTGACCGCCGCGTGTCTGGGCAGAATCGAATACCTGCCGGAATCGACGCTGCTGTACCGGCAGCATGGCGACAACGTGTTCGGGGCGTCGGGATACGGCGTCGGCTATTTCTGCCGGAAGCTGTCGCTCGGAATCGGGGAGGTCCGGGGACGACTTTTCCGGCTCTGCCGTCAGGCGGGGGCGTTCCGGGAGCAGTTCCGCGGGCGTTTGTCGCCGGAGGAGCTCGCTCTGCTTGCGGACGTCGCCCGGCTGCCGGAAGCGGGATTCCTGGAACGGCGGCGGATTTTGTGGCGTCGCCGGATTTTCAAGAGCGGATTTCTGCGTAATCTGGGTATGTTTCTGGTTGTCTGAGTCAGATATCCGGACGGAATCCGCTGTTGCGCAGCTCGTCCGGCGAGATCCCGAGCCTCTGGCGGAAGAGCCGGTAGAGCACGGAATATTCCGCATAACCGCATGAACCGGCGATCTCCTTGGCGGTCATGCGGGTCTGGAGCAGCAGATCCACGGCCGTGCGCAGCCGCGCCCGGGTGATGTAGTCGTGAAGCGTGCTGCCGGTCTGTTCCCGGAAGATGCGGGACAGATGTTCGCGCGAGATCCGGAATCGTTTTGCCAGCGAACCGGCATCGAGTTTTCCGGCGAGTTCGGCGGCGATGACGGTCTGGACGTCCCGGATGAGTGAGCTCCGCGGCGATTCGCGCAGTTCGTTCTCTTTCGATGAACAGAGCATTCCGATCGTTTCGAGTGCGAGTGTCCCGGCCTCAAGCGGCGAGAGTACGAGGATCTCATTTTGATAGTTTTTGTAGGACATCAGCTTCGCCACCAGCGGCGCGTTCAGCGGTACGTCGAAGAGATAACCGTATTTCCGGTTGACTTCCGAGATCAGTTCCTGCGCGTACTCCCCGTCGTAAGCCATCCAGAGAAAGTTCCACGTTTCCGTTCCGTCGGGCGGGTAGTAGTAGCAGACATCGGGGTCTCCGTGATTGTGCAGAAATGCCCGCCCCGGCGTGAGGGGGTGATCGACTCCGGCGATCCGGATTCCCCCGCGTCCCCTGAGCGTGATCGAGAGCTGTCCGCCGGAGTCCCCGCGCAGCCGCCCGTCTATCCGGTAGGAGGGCGTGTTCTGCACCTCCTCGACCACCACATCCGGCAGCGGCAGCGTGGCAAAGGGACGGTGCACTTCAAACTGCACCTGCCACTTGCGTACTTTGGAAAATCTCAATTTGCCGGGCATTCGATTCCTCTGCGTTTTTCATATTTTACTGTTTCGGGAGGATTTTTTCAAGCCAAACTCACAAAAGGTTTCCCAAAATCACAAAATGCAATCTTCACGTCCCTTGTTTTTCAGAAAATCGCAGTTATACTTAATTAAGAATAGAGAACCCTTTCACAAAAAACAAGGAGTTTGCGATGAGCAAGATCAACGTCACCATCTGGAATGAGTTCCGTCATGAGAAAGAAAATGAAGGTATCAAGGCGATCTATCCCGAGGGGTTGCATGCCGCCATTGCCAAAGGCATCGCGGCCGACGACCTGAACATCCGGCTTGCGTCGCTCGACGAGCCCGAGCACGGCCTCACCGATGAAGTCATCGGTTCGACCGACGTGCTGATCTGGTGGGGACACTGCGCCCATGCCGAGGTGCGTGACGACATTGTCGCAAAGGTGCTCAAGCGCATCCATGAGGGAATGGGGCTGATCGTGCTGCATTCGGGTCATTTCTCGAAGATTTTCAAGGCGGTCACCGGCTGCTCCGGATCTCTGAAGTGGCGGGAAGCCGCCGAGAAAGAGCGGCTCTGGAACATCGCCCCGTGGCATCCGATCACGCAGGGCATCGGCGAATACTTCGAGCTCGCGCACGAGGAAATGTACGGCGAGCGTTTCGACATTCCGCGCGATGCGGAGCTGATCTTCATCTCCTGGTTCGAGGGCGGCAACGTCATGCGCAGCGGCTTCACGCTCGAGCGCGGTTACGGCAAGGTCTTCTACTTCCAGCCCGGCCATGAGTCTTATCCGAACTACTACAACAAGGACGTTCTGCGCGTGATCGGCAACGCGGTCCGCTGGGCGAAACCGGCTTTCTTCCGCGAAATGTGCGCCCCGTGCTATCCGGCGCTCGAAGAGATCCGTTCGGTCGATCCCGGCGCCCCGAAAGCCGGTGTTCTCCAGAATGCCGACGGCTCCAACAAGTAAGATCGGGAGACGCACATCATGGCAAAATTGAAAGCCGGCGTCATCGGTCTCGGCATGGGTTATGGGCACCTTGCCGGATACATGTCGCACCCCGACGTTGAGGTCGTCGCGATTGCGGACCGCATTGAGGAGAAACGCGAGCGGGCAAAGGCGGAGTTCCATCTGCCGAAAGTCTACTCCGAGGGTATCGACATGATCCGGAACGAGAAGCTCGACATCCTTTCGGTCGCCGTTCCGAACAACCAGCACAAAGAGTTGACCATCGCCGGACTCGAAGCCGGAGCGAACGTCCTCTGCGAAAAGCCGATGGCGATGAACACCGCCGAGGCGCAGGAGATGCTTGACACCGCGAAGCGGCTCGGCCTGAAGCTCGGAATCGACTTCAGTTACCGGTTCAACCCGCAGTCCCGCGCGATGAAAGATCTCGTCGATGCAGGCCGTCTCGGCAATATCTACTACGGGCGCAGCGTCTGGCTGCGGCGCCGCGGCGTCCCCGGTCTCGCCTCCGGATTCAACACCAAAGGCGGCGGCGCGGGCAGCTGGTTCTTCGACAAGAGCCAGTCCGGCGGCGGTCCGCTGATCGATCTCGGCGTTCACCGGCTCGATCTGGCGCTCTGGCTCATGGGATATCCGGAACCGGCGTGGGTTATGGGCAGCACCTACTGCGCGCTCGCCGGAAAACTCGCCGCCGAACGCGGTTTCAACTACACCGTTGAAGATCTCGCCTGTGCGATGATCAAGTTCAAGAACGGCGCAACTCTCGAACTCGACGCCGCCTGGGCATCGAACATCCGCGAGAATGAGCAGATGTCCACCCGGATTCTCGGGGATAAGGGCGGGCTCTATCAGTACAACCTGAATGAGGGCTACTCCTGGGATGTCGAGTTCTATCAGGAGATGGAGGGGCGGCAGTTCGACTGCAAAATGCACTCGGCCCCCGAAACCCGCAATGCATTCCTGCTCTTCGCCGACGCGGTGCGGGACAACACCCCGTTCCTCGTCCAGCCCGAAGAGGGAGTTACCGTCATGCGGCTGCTCGATGCGATCTACGAATCGGCCGCAACCGGAGCCCCCGTCAAGTTCTGAGGGGTGTTTCGGACAAAAAGAGCGGGCGTCGTCCGGATGGTTGCGGACGGCGCCCGTTTTTTCTCCGTCAGCGGACGACAACCTCATTGAGGCGCAGCCCGCGTTTCGTCCGGTTCAGCGTGAACCGGACTGTGCGGCCGTCGCAGAGATCGCCCGTTATATAGAAACGTGCGGGCATCCGGTCGACGGCGAGAAACGCGGCGTTTTCGACTTTCAGCTTGCGGCCGAATCCTCCGAGCTGTTCCATTCCGGCACGTACCGGATCGACTCCGGTTTCGCACTCGGCGGCTTTCCGTTCCCGGTCGGAAAGCCCGTAGAGTTGCGAAACCGTCGCTGTGTTGTTGCTGCCGAACGCCTGTTCGATGACGCTCAATGCGGTTTGAAGTTCCTTTTTCTGCTCGGGGGAGGCGGGGATTTCGCGCGGTGTTTCCACGCTTTTTCCGCTGACCTGGAAGAACCAGAGTCCCGTCGCGCAGATCGCAAGCAGAATCACGATCATGATTTTTCGTTTCATGATTTACCGGCTCCAGAACAAGCTGTTTTCCGTGTTGCAGTCGGCCTCGTCCGGATTCACGCAGCCGATGTTGTTGGCTTCATCCGGGTTTGATGTTCCGAATCCCGAACCGCACGAGTGCGTGTAAAAGCCCGGCAGTGACGTGACGTGTCCGTCGGCGTACGCGAAATTCCCTCGCTTCCCATGACGGAAATGAACCTTGTTTCCGCTGATCAGGTTGTTCACCTTAAGCTCCGAACCGCTGCTGGTGGCCGAGTCGCCGTAACCGATGGTCTGCGACGGTTTCGGAATCTGGCCCGGGCGCAGCAGCGGATAGGCCGATTTCATGCCGGGGAAGGCCATGAAAAGCGTCCCGTGCACGTTCCGGTTCACCCCGTAACCGCCGCCGTTCGCAGCTGTCACCTTCTGGCCGGTCAGCATCCCCTGGACGACTCCGGACGGACAGATGAAGGCATTTGACGAAAGCTCGGAACCGATGTCGTTGCTGCCGGTTGCTCTCTTGATGTAGGGGGTCAGATAACCTTCCGCCGTGAAATCGATCGAATCTCCGCTCCCGCCGCCGCTGGAGGAGGTATCGCCGCACCAGTACACCCCCCGGCTTCCGGCGAGATACTCCCGCGCGGGCGAGATGTAACCGAAATCATTCTGATAAAGCGCATCCGCCTGTCCGATGCTTTTCAGCCTGCCGATGCAGGAGGCCCCCACCCCTTTTTCCCGAGCCTGATTCAGCGCCGGCATCAGCATTCCCGCCAGAATCGCAATGATCGCAATCACGACCAGAAGTTCAATGAGTGTAAATGCTGTCCTGATCGTGGCGCGGGTGCGGATAACGGACCGCGCGTCCGCTGCGTTCAGCGTCCGGCGGCCGGTTGACGTTGCGTTGCGGAACGACGCAGAAGTGTCGTTGCCGATGTTGTGATTCTGCATGGAAACAAGTTCGATGGATGGTTTCATTTTTCCGTTGACTCCGTGATTGAGGTTTATTCGGTAATGGCCGGAGAGCCGGTCTGGTCGGCATATCCGAGTTTTTTCTTCAGCAGTTCCACCCGTTCCTGCGAAGCCTTCATCGCTTTCAGGTGTTCCTCGTTGTGCGGCGGAACCCGTAACAGCAGCCCTTCGTAATCCTCCAGAATCGCCGCTTTCAGTTTCGCGAGATCTTCGGCCGAGCGCGAGGATCTGTAGGCCTCTCCGAGCAGTTCCGTCCGGCTCTTTTTTTCCGGACCCCGGCGGGGATGGTTGAAGAACATCATGTCATGTTCTTTCGCGAACTCAGCTGCGGCCTCTTTCCCGTCAACCGCAGCAATGAAGCGGAGTTCCAGCTCCTCTTCCTTTCGTTCCCGGAGCTGTTTCAAAAGCCGTTCGCTCGATTCCCAGATCCGCCTGTGCATTTGAACTTTCCGTTCCAGTTGGACGAGTTCGCGTTCGACGGCAGCCCGTTCTTCCGCGGTAAGTCCGGTTTCTTCCTCTTCGGATCTCTTCCCTTCCGCCAGATAACTTTCCGCCAGTTTCCGCACTCCGGCGCGGATGGCGCTGCTGCTGTACGTCGCTCCGGTTACGGTATCGACCTGTTTGTCGAGGATCTCCTCCATCCGAAGGCCGTTCCACTGGTCCAGAAACTTCGCCGCCCGGACTCTGTTCAGGAACGATGGAGTCTCCTGATTTCTTCCCAGAAGAACACCCGCCACCTTACCTGCCGGGTCGAAGACGACGGCGATTTCGATCGTTCCGGCATAACCCATCTGCCGATCGTCATCGGAAATGCGTTCCAGATAAAGCGTTCCGACAATTTTTCCGTTTTCGTCGCGGATCGTGCAGGTCCCGTCCGCTGCCGATTCGTACTTCGCCGCCCCGGGCAATCGTTTCCGTATCTCCCGGGAAAAATGTTTCACCTCATCCGGTATTTCCAGCGCTCCAGCGGTGATGACTCCGGCCAGAACGGTTCCGATGATCGCGGAATATTTCAGCATAATTCACTCCCTTTTTATTAATTAGACTCGACTAATTTTATGTTGCGGTCAAGCCGTTGTTGCTTTTTTCTGAAAATTGAGGCGGCTCACGCAGTAACTGTGGATAATATACCATCTGAAATGAGAATGTCAACAGCTGCCAGTTAGATTAATCTAATTTTTTACAATGGGTTGCAACAGCGGATCTGGCGGAAAAAATAACAGGGGGGATTTACGCTCCCGGGGTTGATATTCGGCCGTTTCGGGGCGATATTATCCGAAAGGAGTTTTTTGATGTTTCAGGATCCATTTATTTTGTCGACTCTGGCCGTGCTGGCGGCGATCACGGGGATCTATTTCGGCGTCCCGGGATTGCGCCGCTCGGAGCGTGCCGCCGATACCGGCGTGAAAGTCGCGGCGCCGGGATGTTTCGTCACTCTGCTCGTGTTCGGCTGCGTGATGACGGTGGTTTCCACGGATCTGACCGGCGTGTTTTTCCTCGTGGCATTTCCGCTGATCCTGGTTTCGGCTGCATTCATCCTGCTGCCGAACTTGACTCATCTGGTGCAGACGAAGCTCGGGTTGCGGGTCACTCCGAAGCAGAAACTCGCTTCGATGATCAGTTATTTTCTGTTTTTGATTCTGTTTCTGCTGCTGCTCGTGCTTGTGATGTTTCTCTACCGGGCGCGCGGAGAGTGAAGACGGCCAGGGAAATGCGGTCTGTGGAAACGACGTGTAGAAGTATTGATTTGGGAAAGGTTGGAATGGAATGGTCTGGGAGTTGTTGACGAATCCCGTTCTGGTCGCGGTCGCGGTGTTGCTGGCGCTCTCGGCACTGCGGATGAACGTGGTGTTTGCGCTGGTGGTCGCTTCCGTGGTCGGCGGTCTGATGGGGGCCGTCGACGGCGGAGAGGCGTGGGCGATGCTCGGTCACGGCGAGTTCCATGCGTTCTGGAACTGCTGCGTCGGCGGTTTCAGCGGGACGATGGCGGCTTTCCTGAGCAACCTCGACAACGGCGCGGTGCTCGCGATCAACTACGTGATGCTCGGAACTTTCTCGATCGCGATCTCCCGGTCCGGCGTGACGGAACTCATCGCCCGCAAACTCTTCGCCTGGATCGGAACCGAACTGACCGCGCGGCGGCTGCTCTATTTCAAATACATGCTGCTCGGAATCCTGACGCTGATTTCGATCTCGTCCCAGAATCTGATTCCGATGCACATCGCTTTCATCCCGGTTCTGATTCCGCCGCTGCTGCCGGTGTTTGAGAAGCTCAAGCTCGACCGGCGCGCGGTCGCCTGCGTACTGACGTTCGGCCTCATCACGCCGTACATGGTTCTGCCGGTCGGATTCGGAAAGATCTATCTGAACAACATTCTGCTCGACAACATCACGCGCAACGGTATGGAGGTGCACGCCTCGCAGGCGTCGCCCGCGATGCTGATTCCGGCGCTCGGCATGGTCGCCGGGCTTTTGATCGCGGTGTTCTTCAGTTATCGCCGGCCGAGAATCTACAAAGCTGTGGAAACGGAGAAGATGGTGGAAACGACCGAACCGGTCGAGATCAAACCGTTCAACGTGCTGGTCGGCATTGCGGCGATTCTGATGGCGCTCGTCGTGCAGATCTTTCTCGACTCCCTGCTGGTCGGCGCGCTGCTTGCGGTGATGGTGTTCGTGATTGCCGGAGTGATCCGGCTGCGCGATACGCAGGATGTGTTCGCGCAGGGCGTTCATCTGATGGGAGGAATCGGCATCGTGATGATCGCCGCCGCCGGGTTCGCGAATGTCATGAAAGAGACCGGCGGCGTTTCGGAGCTTGTCTCGCTCGTTCAGGGCGCCGCGCTCGACTACAAGGGGGTGACGGTGTTCGCAATGCTGCTCATCGGGCTGATCATCACGATGGGGATCGGCTCGTCGTTTTCGACGGTTCCGCTGATCGCGGCGATTTACGTCCCGCTGTGCGCGGCGATGGGACTCTCTCCGCTGGCGACGATCGCGATCATCGGTTCGGCGGGGGCGCTTGGAGATGCGGGGTCTCCCGTGTCGGAGTCGGTCCTCGGGCCGACTGCGGGACTCAACGCCGACGGGCAGCACGATCACATTTATGATTCGACGATTCCGACGTTCCTGCACTACAATCTGCCGCTTCTTGTCGCGGGCTGGATCGCCGGAATGGTTTTGTAACGTTTTGCTGGAAAGGGAAAAAAGATGTTTGGATTTTACCGGTTTGCCGCGGTGGTGCCGAAGCTGCGCGTCGCCGACGTCGAGTTCAATGTGGAGGAGCTGCTGCGCTGTTACCGCCTCGCGGAGCAGGAACACGCTGACGCGGTGGTGTTTCCGGAACTTTGCGTCACGGGCTACACCTGCGGCGACCTGTTTTTTCAGGAGCGGCTGCTCGTGGCGGCGGAGCAGGCGGCGCTCCGGTTTGCGCATGAGACGGCGGGCTGTCGGGCCGTTGCGGTGATTGGATTGCCGCTCCGGGCCAATGAGGCGCTCTACAATGTCGCGGCGGTGGTCGCTGACGGAAGAATTTGCGGCATCGTGCCGAAGAGTGTATTGCCGAATTACCGGGAGTTTTACGAAAAACGCCATTTTCACTCCGGGCGCGGGTTGTGTGGTGGAACGGTGCGTCTCTGCGGAGAGGAGATTCCGTTCGGGACGGATCTGCTGTTCGATTGCGGCGGGCCGTTCCGGTTCGGTGTGGAGATCTGCGAGGATCTCTGGTGTGTGCTGCCGCCGTCGCTGCATCTGGTTCTGGGCGGGGCGCGGGCGATCTTCAACCTCTCGGCGGGCAACGAGCTTGCGAGCAAGGCGGCTTACCGGCGCGAACTCGTGAAGCAGCAGAGCGCGCGCTGCCTCGCGGCCTATGTGCTGGCGGGGGCGGGCGTCCACGAATCGACGACGGACCTCGTGTTCGGCGGGCATGCGCTCATTGCGGAGAACGGGCGTCTCGCGGCGGAGAATACGCGATTTGAGCGCGTCTCGAATCTGGTTTATGCCGACGTCGATCTGGAGCGAATCGGAGCGGCGCGGCTTTCCGAGAGTTCATTCAACGACAATGTTCTGCCGGAGAGCGTGAAGTTCCGGACGATTGTTCTGCCGGAGGCGGCAGGCTCGCCGGATTGCCGGTACGCGAAGATCGCGCGTCGCCCGTTCGTGCCGGAAGAGGCGGCGGATCGGCGCGAACGCTGCCGCGAGATTTTCGACATTCAGTGTGCCGGTCTCGCGAAACGGGTCGAACATACGCAGGCAAAGACGATGGTGATCGGCGTCTCGGGCGGTCTCGACTCGACGTTAGCGCTGCTGGTCGCGGCGGAGTGCTGCAAACTGCTGAACCGCCCCGCTTCGGAGATCATCGCTTACACGATGCCCGGCTTCGGGACCACGGGCCGCACCTATAACAACGCCGTGAAGCTCTGCAAACTGCTCGGTACGACGCTGCGCGAGGTGGATATCAAGGCCGCGTGTCTGCAGCATTTCCACGACATCGGCCATGATCCTGCCGTGCACGATACGGCGTATGAGAATGTACAGGCGCGCGAGCGCACACAGATTCTGATGGATGTCGCGAACAAGTCCGGCGGGATGGTGATCGGCACGGGGGATCTGTCGGAGATTGCGCTCGGCTGGAGCACCTACAACGGCGACCACATGTCGATGTACGCCGTGAACTGCTCGATCCCGAAGACGCTGATCCGGTTTCTGATCGAGACGACTGCGGAGCGTTCCGAACCGGAGCTCGCCGCCGTGCTGCGCGACGTGATCGATACGCCGGTGAGTCCCGAGCTGCTTCCTGCCGACGGAACAGGTGCGATCAGCCAGAAGACCGAGGAATTGATCGGACCGTATGAGCTGCACGATTTCTTCCTCTACCACTTCATCAAGTACGGGGCGGAGCCTGAGAAGATCCGGTTTCTCGCCGAGACGGCGTTCGCCGGAGTTTACACGCCGGAGGTGATTGAGCGGTGGCTTGCGACTTTCCTGCGGAGATTCTTCCGCCAGCAGTTCAAGCGCAGCTGCATTCCGGACGGGCCGAAGGTCGGGACGATCGCGCTTTCGCCGCGTGGCGACTGGCGTATGCCGAGCGACGCGAGTGATGCGGTCTGGAGTTTGTGAGGAGACGATATGGGAAAACGCCTCTGGGTGATCGGTCTCGGGCTGTTGTTTCTGGGGATTGCGGCGTTGGCGCTTTCGCCGAGATGGAAATGTCAGGAGATCGTGATGTTCGAGGTGGTGAGCTGCCCGGATGAGGTGGGGAAACGGGAGTTCCTCGCCGCCTTTGAAGCCGCGCTTTCGCGCCTTGACTACGCCCGGACGGCCGGCGACGATACGGATGGGAACCGATATGCGCATCGCTCCGGCGACCGGGAGTTCCGGGTTGCCGGGAGCGGGAACGATGTGCTGGTGAGCTACACGACGCGGGCGGAGGTTCGGCTCTGGGGGCTCGTGGACGGCCGCCGGAGCTGGCTGCGTGACGTCGATACGATCAGCCGTGCGTTGCCCCTCCTGCGCGTGCAGGAAGAGAACGCCCCGCCCGGGGAGTGAACCTCTTCAGGCGTCACGGTTCCGGGAAGTAGCGGTCGAGACTCTGCTGCTCCAGTTTCCGGAGGTGGATCACCTCTCCGAGTTTCAGATTCGGGTACTCGTGCGGCGTGATGCCGCCACCGCCGCCGATCGATACCGGGACCCAGTCGAGTTCTGACAGTTCCGGGTCATTCTCGTAATACTCTTTCGGGCAGACGGCCTTATCCAGATGGATGAGCTGCATCCATGACCATCCCCAGTCGATCTTCAGGTTTACCCGGTCGGTACCCGCCGGCGTCGCACTTCCGGAGACGGTGACATAGAATTTAAGCGGAGCTTCCGATTCATCGTATTGCCGGAAACAGTCGCGGACGGTTGCAAGGTCGAGGAACCCTTCCGGCCGCGTCGAGAAATAGCCGCGTTTTGTTCCGGTTCCAAGCGGGAGGTCGGTTGCCGCAAGAATTTTCTCATCCCGGTAGAGCGTCACATGGATGTCATACTCTCCCGGACCGCGTTTTTCCGCCGCCGTGACGGAAAACGTGAGATCGTCGAACGTCCCTTTCGGATTTCTGCCCGGTTCCGGGCGAAAAGGGTCGATCGGCAGTCGGACGGCGGGTTTTCGACAGGCGCGTTCGACGATCTTCGGGCGGGACACCGTGAGGGGCAGGGTGAAGCGTTGGCCGGGAATCAGATCCTTCACGTTCTGTTCCGTGATGTAGACCGACTGCCGGAAGCGGCCGTTCCGCTCTTCGATACGCTGATACGAGAGCCACACTTTCCAGTCGACAAGACCTTTTCCGTTCAGGGTTAGACGGCTCATCATGATCGTTCCCCCGCCGCACTTGATGAGGGGAAACTGTTCCGGCTGTACGGTAAGTTCGATCTCCGGCAGATGATAATTGCGGCAATAAGACAGATAGAAATCGTCGCCGTTGATCTCTTCCATCAGGAGTTTCCCGTCGACGGTGATGCGCAGCGCCATTTGGAGGCGCTCTTTTTCCGGTTTGGCGGGGTCGAGGAGTGGAACGATTTCGACTTTCAGATCGCACTCCGGCTGTTCGAGCAGCACCAGGTCGATACGGTCGGCGGGATCGCCGGACGCGGAGGACGGGTCGAGAGGGGTGAGGCAGCCGGCGAGCAGCGCGCCCGCCGCCACCACGCAGAGCAGCAGTGTACGAAAGTTTCGGCTGGAACGTTTCATGGTCAACTCCCTGATTCGTTGTTTGAGTTCGTGAACGGAGGAACTGAATGGCACATCAGCCGGGAATGTTCCGCGTTCCCCGGCGGCGAACGCGATCAATTCTCCGGCATACTCTTTCCGGTCGCAGGCGGAGAACCCCGGCAATCGGGTGACGCTTTCATCGCAGTCGTACTCCCGGCATTCGATCAGACGACGGCGGCAGAGCCGAAAGCCCGGATCAAACCAGAAAAACGATTCGAGAAGATAGAAAAACAGATGCTTGCCGGGATCCCACCGCTGGAGGTGAACGAGTTCGTGCGAAAACAGCAGCGTGATCGCGCGGTCGGAGCATTCCCGTACCCGTTCCGCCGGGAAAAAGACGCGGGGACGGAACAGCCCGGCACTGAACGGCGTTCCACAGAACCCGGAACAGTCGCGGAGGGCGACTTCCCGCCGGAATCGGAACGGCTTCCGGGCTTCCTGCCAGAGCCGGAGCAGCCGCGGATCGTGAATTTCCTCTCCGGAAAACCGCTTCCGGCTGCGGCTCAGCCGCCGCAGGCGCAGGCCGAAAAGAATGGTCCCTCCGAAGAGCAGAAAGGCAGCCAGTACGCCCGGCAGGTGTTCCGGTTTCATGAGGAACTTGTCCGTTCGTGCCGTCGGATCCGTATCTGCCGGGGCCGGAGAGCTGTTGGACGTTCCGGGCACAGGGACGGGAGGGACCGGAGAGAAGGAGGCGGCGGTATGCAGAGACTCCGGGATCAGTCTTGTCAGCATCGCGGCCGGTGCGGGAATCGCCGGAATGGCATCCGGGAACAGCCGCCGGAACGTTCCCGCGGGAAACAGCAGGCACACCAGCAGCAGATACCAGCACCATGCCGTGTTGCGTCCGGCGAGCCGGAGCCGGAATCCTCTTTCCAGTACGAATACCGCCGCGACAGCCGCCGTCCCGCGCAGAAAGAGATCGATGCCGTAAATCCCGAGTTCATTCATCGGCGTCAAGCTCCTCGAGCAACTGCCGCAGTTCGGCGCGGTCGGCGGCGGAAAGTTTCTGCTGCCGAACGAAGAAGCTGACCAGTTCGGCGGCGCTGTTGTCGAACGCCTGTGCGGCGAGGCGTCCCGTCATTTCCCGCTGATAATCGCTCCGGGCGAGCAGCGGCGAATAGGTGTAGAATCTTCGTTTTCCCGCACGGGCGATCGCTTTTTTCGTCACGAGCCGCGCCAGCAGCGTTTGGACCGTACTCTCGTCCCAGCCGGTACGTCCCCGCGTACGGGCGATCAGTTCGGGACCCGTCAGCGGCGACTCCTGCCAAAGCTCTTTCAATAATTCAAGTTCACTGTCGGTTACAGCTGGATTCGACATGGCCGAACCTCCTTTTGTGTTCTGTTTCGATGAATCCCGCTCTTTCAATATATTTCGTCGAAGTTCTTTTTCAAGAGCTATAATTGACAAATGTAGATTAATTTTTGTTTAATTTCCGGAATCGGTTCCGGGTTCACCGGGCTGTTTTTGGGAGACGGACGCGCTGAAGTCCGTTGAAAATATGGAGCGTTCCGAAGACAGGCCGGGTATGATAAGCAGGTTTCCTGTCTCCTGTTTGAAACAATTTCGGCAAAATATGGTTTTCCTGCGAAAAATCCGGGTGGAAATGATTTGCAATCGGCTTCGGCCATGCTATGGCAAACTGTGGTTCGTAGTGGTATGGTTAACCAAAAAAGTCTTTTTTACAGCTATGACCGAGACGGAAATTCAGGCGGAATTTTTCATCGACCGGGAGTTGCCGACCCCGATTTATCAGCAATTGGAAGAACAGTTGCGTCAATTCATCCGTTGCAATCCACCGGGGACGCGCCTGCCTTCCGAACGCGCGATCGCCGAAGGGCTGAAATTGTCGCGGCAGACGATCAAAAATGCGATCAACCAGCTGACGGAGGCCGGTTTGCTGTTCTGTACCCGCAAGGGGACCTTCACCGCCGGCGACCGGAACGAACTCCCCCGGCAGGAAGAAGAAGACAGCGAACTTCCCCGCCTGAGCCTTGCTCCTTATCTCAATTTGAGCAGCCAGAATACGCCGTTGCGGCTCCTTTTGTTCGAAAACCATCCGAATCAACGCCTGTTCTGGCAGAAGTGCGTCCATGACTTCTACGCCCAGAGGCATGGAGTGAAGGCGGAAATCGATTTTCTGACCGACCTGGAGCTGCCGCCGGTCAAGCTGCGGCAATATCTGAGTGAACGTCCGGCCGATCTGCTTCAGTTCAGCACCCATTTCGACCAGGCGGACCTTCTGGCTCGGCTGCAGCTGGATCTGCAGCAGGAGCTGCGGGATCCGGCCGTTTACCTGACCGAACATTACGAGGGGGCGCCCGAAGCGGTATTGACCGGCTTGCTGCCGGTCTACACCAATTTCTTCTGCTGTTATTTCAACCAGAATCTGGCCGACCGTCACCATGCCGCTTCCTTTGCCGACCGGCTTCCGACCTGCCGCTTCTGGAGGATTTGCGCCGGACCATCCCCGAACCGCCGTATATCACCGGTACCATCGGCGACTTCATTCTGGCTTACGGTCTCAACGATGAGTTCCGGGTGGAGGAGTTTACGACGTTTCTGGAGCAGCTCGCCGAGATGTCC
>ERZ856578.4118-NODE-4118-length-20303-cov-4.831356_pt1 | contig 20303 bp, 18 predicted proteins | sample MGYA00514384_ERZ856578 | MGnify/ENA primary metagenome ERZ856578 (study PRJEB29103, sample SAMN06111958) | human gut metagenome | biome: human gut; feature: ankylosing spondylitis patient; material: healthy_person | host: Homo sapiens | place: China:Hangzhou... | reverse complement strand
CGGACAGTATGTGGAAGCTTCTGATGGGGATGCGTGCCTGTGGCTTGAAAAATGATGCTCTGATGGAGACATTTTATGAGATTATCGGGGAACATTATCAGGCAGATGAAGATTATGCAATCTATGTTTTTCATGACAGATATGACATTCCGGCGAAGGGACTGGATCATATACGTCAGGGAGAATCAGAACGAATGTATGAATACATTTTATGCGTGATCTGTCCACTAAGCGGAGAATATGAACCGGGCGAACCACAATGTGGTTTCCTGTTTCCTGCATTCGTAGACGGAGGCGCTGCAATGAATTATGTGGATATTTACCAGGAAGACGAAGAATACCCGCATGAAGAACTGCTTGAACTGCTTGGAGTGGAAAGGAAAAAGTTATGGCAGAAACATACAAGTCAGGAGAAAAAGTAAAATACCGGTTGGCAGAGGCAATGAAAGAATGCATGAAAAAAGCTCCGGTCGAGAAGATCACTGTGAAAGAGATCACAGAAGAATGCGGAGTGACGCGTCAGACCTTTTACCGGAATTTTCAGGATAAATATGATTTGATCAACTGGTATTTTGACAAGATACTGATTGAATCCTTTGAACATATGGGAGAGGGACAAACAGTCTATGAAAGTCTTGTAAATAAATTTCAATACATTCAGAAAGAAACACTTTTCTTTCGTGCGGCATTTAAAAATGACGACCAGAACTGTTTGCGTGATCATGATTTCGAGCTGATCACAAAATTCTACACCGATCGGATCGAAGGAAATACAGGAAAAAAGATGTCCGACAAGATTCGCTTCCAGTTAGAAATGTACTGCCAGGGATCCATCTACATGACCGTCCAGTGGGTTCTCGGAAACCACAAAGCCACCCCTGAAACCCTGGCTAGATTCCTCTCCGAATCCATGCCCGCAGAATTATGTCAGGTATTTAAAGAAAGAGGATTACTGTAGTTCATATTCAGAAAGATTCATTTCTGTCCACAGAAAATTTATACGAATCCTTCTAAATCGTTGCACGTTCCGTAAATCTATTTCAGCCCACAGAAAATCCGGAAATGAGAGGATAAAGTGAATCACCGCAGAAAGGTGATGCATCGAAGATGGTGAATGTGGAGTGTGCTTGATAATACTTGAAAAACTTAAGATTACGTTAAAGAAAGGTTTGGAAGCTGTCTGAGCGGCAGCGAGTTTTCCAAACCTTTCTTTGTATTTAGTAATCTTAAGTTTTTCCTAGAATTATCAGTACACGTAACCCTGAGCCAGATTCGATGCGTCACCCTTCGAAGGAGTTACACCTTATCACATTTCAGCATTTTCGTCCGTACCAGAAATCAATTTACATAAGCTTTCTAAAGAGCTCTTTCAGATCCTCTACGCTAGCATCTTTCGGGTTACCAGGTGCACAAGCATCAGCATGAGCAGACTCAGCGAGGAACTGCAGATCTTCTTCTTTCAGAGCTTCCAGCTTTGTCGGGATTCCAACGTCAACAGAAAGTTTCTGAACAGCGTCAACAGCAGCTTTTCTGTATTCTTCTACAGACATGTCGTCAACACCTTTAACGCCCATTGCTCTTGCAATTTCACGGTATTTCTCACCTGTACAATCTGCATTGTATTCCATAACGATTGGAAGCATCATAGCACATGCAACACCATGTGGAGTATCGTATACAGCACCGAGTGTATGAGCCATAGAATGAGCGATTCCAAGACCTACATTAGAGAATCCCATTCCTGCGATATACTGTCCAAGAGCCATTCCTTCACGGCCTTCTTTTTCATTTGCAACAGCGCTTCTTAAAGATTTTCCGATGATCTCGATTGCTTTGATATGGAACATATCTGTCATTTCCCAGGCAGCTTTTGTTGTATATCCTTCAATTGCATGTGTCAGGGCATCCATACCTGTGGAAGCTGTAAGTCCCTTTGGCATAGAGGACATCATATCCGGGTCAACAACTGCGATAACCGGCATGTCATGTGGGTCAACACAAACGAATTTTCTCTTTCTTTCAACATCTGTGATAACGTAGTTGATTGTAACCTCAGCAGCTGTTCCGGCTGTTGTTGGAACTGCGATGATCGGTACACAAGGTTTTGTTGTCGGTGCAACACCCTCGAGGCTTCTTACATCTTCAAACTCTGGGTTTGCGATGATGATACCGATTGCTTTAGAAGTATCCATAGAAGAACCACCACCGATTGCAACGATGTAATCTGCATCAGCTTTCTTGAATGCTTCTACTCCGTGCTGTACATTTTCGATTGTTGGGTTTGCTTTAATATCAGAATAAATTTCGTAAGCAAGTCCATTTTCATCAAGAATATCTGTTACTTTCTTTGTAACTCCGAATTTGATCAGATCAGGGTCAGAACATACAAAAGCTTTCTTAAAGGCTCTTGCTTTTGCTTCTGTAGCAATCTCTTTGATTGCGCCTGCGCCGTGATAAGATGTTTCATTTAACATAATTCTGTTTGCCATGATTTTCGATCTCCTTTTTTAAAAATAGATTTTCGGGAAGCTTTAGAGGTATTCCCGATGTACTATGTCTTTATTTTAACAAGCACAAATAAAAAAGAAAAGTTACAAAAGGTTGAAAATGTAACATTTTAAGCATTTCTTTGTGAAAAAGTCTTGAAAATTATAAAGTCTTTATTAAATTATTGTGAAACAAGCACAGAAAATGGATTCGAATACTAGACGAGATGACGAGAAAGTTGTAAAATCTAATTATAGTTTTGAATCTGGAAACAGATCACTTACGGAAGGAGACAGGCATTATGGAGAAATTAACAGACAACTTAAAGAAGGTAATACTGGCTGGAATCGGAGCAGTTGCTATAACTGCTGAGAAGTCAAAGGATGTTCTTGATGATATGGTAAAAAAGGGTGAGCTTACAGTGGAGCAGGGAAAGGTTCTGAATGAAGAACTCAAGCACAATCTGAAACAGACTGTAAAGAACAATGTGAATGTGAAGGTAAAAGTTACTACACCGGAGGAATTGAGTGAACTTCTTGATAAGATGACACCGGAGCAGTTAGAAGCACTGAAGGCTCAGATCAAGGAGAAAGAGTCAACTGTAGATTCGGAGGCAGAAGAAGTGGACGCAGACGATACAGCAGAAGATGATGTTGAAGACGTAGAAGTTGTTGAGGAAGAGAAAAAAGAAGCAGAGTAAGGAATTCATTTTGATCTAAATCTATCAGGGAAGCTGCTGAAAAAGTAGCTTCTTTGTTTTCTTGAGAAAGAAAAAAGTGTCGTTTTAAATTTAGGGTATCTGGAAATGATAGTCGAAAAGGAAGGAAATGTCACATTGACAGCAGGAGGAACTACAGATATGAGTGAGAAAGAAAAGGGAACGAATGGTTCAAGATTTAGAGAGATTGTTTCGGTGCTTCGCAAGCACAATATCACACATGGACTAAGTCCGAAGAAACTTCGTTTGATCATGGAGGATCTCGGTCCGACATTTGTAAAAATCGGACAGATTATGGCACTTCATTCCGATGTTCTTCCGAAAGCCTATTGTGACGAATTGATGGAGTTATGTACAGATGCAAGGCCGATGCCTTTCGAGGAGGCAGTAGCAGTAATCGACGAGTCTTACGGACGTTCTTGGAAGAAAGTATTTTCTTCGATTGAAGAGACACCAATTGGTTCTGCATCAATTGCGCAAGTACATAGAGCAGTTCTGAAGTCCGGAGAAGAGGTTGTCGTTAAGATCCAGAGAAAAGGCATTTATGAAATGATGGCGCGGGACATTGAGTTTATTCGTAAAGCGATCAAACTGATGCCGCCGATCAGTCTGAAAGGAATGGCTGATTTTGATCTTGTACTTGATGAACTCTGGTCAGTGACAAGAGATGAGATGAATTTCCTGACAGAAGCAGCGAATATTGAAGAATTTGACAGAAGAAATAAGGATGTCAATTTCGTTCAGACACCGATTCTGTATCAGCAATATACGACCGTTCACGTGCTGGTGATGGAATATATTGATGGTTGCGGGATTGATGAGAAGGATAAGCTGCTCGAAGATGGATATGACCTGAAAGAAATCGGAAGCAAACTTGTAGATAACTATATCAAGCAGGTAATGGATGATGGGTTCTTCCATGCTGATCCGCATTCCGGAAATGTTAAGATCCGTGATGGAAAGATTGTCTGGATTGACATGGGAATGATGGGACGACTGACAGAGCATGACCGTGAGATGATCACGCTTGCAATCGAAGGCGTTGCACTCAATGATGTCGGTCTGATCCTGAAGGCGGTTCTCGGATTGGGCGAATTCAAAGAACGACCAGAGCAGAGAAAACTTTACGAAGACATTGAAGGATTGCTTTTGAAATACGGAAGTACCGATATGGGCAAGATTAATGTGGCAGAGGTCATGACGGACTTAATGGAAGTTATGAAAGAAAATAAGATCATGATGCCACATGGACTGACGATGCTTGCCAGAGGACTTACGCATATGGAAGGTGTACTTGCCAATATCGCACCGGATATCAATATGGTGGAGATTGCCAAAGCAAGACTGGCTGCGGATTTTCTTCACAATTTTAACTTTAAGAAGGAATTGAAGAACACAGGAAGAAGCCTTTTGAAATCTGTGCGGAAGATGATTGACCTTCCATCCATGACAACGGACTTAATGGATGAATTCATGAAAGGTCAGTCAAAAGTAAACCTGGATCTGCGCGTGTCAAAAGATCTGGCATTTCTTTTAAGACGACTTGTAAGGAATATTGTTATGGGTCTGTGGGTCATGGCGCTTCTGATCAGTTCAAGTATTATCTGTACAACGGATATGACACCGAAGTTTATGGGAATCCCGGCGCTTGGTGCGTTCGGATATCTGATGGCAGTGGTGATTATGATCTATGTATTTGTGAAACATATTTTCTCAAGGAAGTAAAAAAAGAATATAAAGCGAAGGAAAAGAGAGATGAAATTTTCGTCTCTCTTTTTTATATATTAGGAAAGTCCTTTCTTAATATATAAAAAACGCTCCGCTCAGGATGCGCACTGTGGCGTACAAGGTAGGTGTCGCAAGCGACCGCCGCAGGCGCAAGAATGTGCCGAGGCACATTCTTTGTTAATGAGAAAAATATATAAGTTAAAAACAGATAAATGAGAAAAGTTCTCAAATAATAAAAATCCAATTGACTGGATAATAGACATCCTGTATACTTACGAAGTTAGTCAGACTAACATAAGTTAGAAAAGTATAACTAGGAGCGATTACATGAAATTAAAAAATATAAAATGTTTACTTGCAGTCTGTCTTTGTGCATCGGCTCTGTTGGTCGGATGCGGACAGAAGACAGACAGTAAGACAGCAGATAAATCCGAAACATCGTCAGAAAGTGCACAGAACCAGTCGGATGATATACAAGAAGCATCCAGAGATGTTTTTGCAATGGATACCTATATGACAGTGACTGCGTATGGAGAAAACGCAGAGGCAGCTGTTGATGCGGCACAGGCAGAGATTGAGCGTCTGGATGCACTTTTATCGACAGGAGATGCAGACAGCGAGATCGCAAAACTGAACGCAGATGGAAGTGCAGAGCTTTCCGAAGATGCAGGCTATTTGACGGAACGCGCATTGGAACTTTATCAGGAGACAGATGGGGCGTTTGATATTGCGATTTATCCAGTGATGGAAGCATGGGGATTCCCAACACAGAACTTCCAGGTTCCGTCACAGGAGACATTGGATCAACTTCTTCCACTCACTGATGCGGGAAATATTTCTTATGACAAAGAAACAAGAAAGATATCTTTCGGTGTAGAAGGAATGAAAATCGATCTGGGAGGAATTGCAAAAGGATATACCTCATCCAGAATTATGGACATTTACAAAGACAATGGAATCACAAGTGGATTAGTGAATCTTGGCGGAAATGTGCAGGCACTCGGAACAAAGACGGATGGAACGAAATGGAAGATTGCAGTGCAGAGTCCTGATGACACAGAAGATTATCTGGGAATTCTGAGTGTTCAGGATAAGGCTGTTATCACTTCAGGGGGATACGAACGGTATTTTGAACAGGATGGTGTGACGTATCATCACATCATTGATCCAAAGACCGGATACCCGGCAGAAAGCGGACTTGTATCTGTAACAATTGTAAGTACGGACGGAACACTGGCAGATGGACTTTCTACTTCACTTTTTATTATGGGAGAAGAGAAAGCGGCAGATTTCTGGAGGGAACATAAAGATGAGTTTGATGCAATCCTTATGAGTGATGATGGGACGCTATATGTAACAGAAGGGCTGGAAAATGATTTTTCAACGGAGAGAACAGTTGAGATCATTCGATAGAAAAGTGTAAGACAGAGTAGATTTTGGAGGAAAAATGGATTTAAAAGAAACAGGAAAGAAGCTGAAACCATTTGCACCGGTACTTTCGGTAGCAGTTGTGGCATCCTGTGTAGCAGGCACCCTGAGTGGATATCAGCCACCGGTTTATGCAGCGCAGGAGCAAACGAATTCTGTAAAAGAAGAGACTACAAAGTCAGAAGAGCAGGAGCAGGCGGTAAAAGGTTCTTTTGATCTGACGGATGGTGTTTATAAGGGAACTGGAACAGGTTATGCAGGAGAGATCACGGTTGCGGTTCAAATCAAAGACAAACAGATCGTTGCAATCGATATTCTGAGTTCTTCGGATGATGCGGCATTTTTCAAACGTGCACAGGCGGTGATCGATAAGATCATCGAAGGACAGACACTGGATGTCGATACGGTATCCGGTGCAACCTATAGTTCCCGGGGAATCATCGGTGCAGTGAAGAATGCACTGACAGGAGAAAAAGACAGCGGAACAACAGGACAGTCACAGTCTGGTGGCGGCGCGGCAGCAGGAAGTTCTACTTCTGTCGCAACAGTGGAAGACCCGGCAGCATATAAGGACGGAACTTATTACGGAACAGGGACTGGATTTGGTGGAACACTGAAAGTAAAGGTTGAGATCAGTGGCGGAAAGATCACAGACATCCAGATTATGGAGAATCAAGATGGAAGCGAATACATTTCCAAAGCCTCTGCACTGATCAATGCGATCATCAGTAGTCAGAGCACCAATGTAGATACCGTGTCCGGAGCAACGTACAGTTCGGTTGGAATCATCCAGGCAGTAAGAGATGCATTAAGTCAGGCGGCAGTGAGTGGAAATGGAGCGACTTCGGATTCATCTGAAACGAATAGCTCGAACAGTTCTTCCAGTCAGAATCAGAGTACATCCACAACCGGAACAGTTCCATACAAAGAAGGAATCTATTATGGAACAGCGGAAGGATACAGTGGAGAGGTATCGGTAGCTGTGGTGATCCAGGAGTATACGATCAAAGCAATTTTAGTCACAAAGACATCAGATGATGAAGCATTTTTCAACCGCGCAATGGATGTAGTGAAAAATGTGCTTAAAAATCAGAATACAGATGTAGATACTGTATCTGGTGCAACTTACAGTTCTAAGGGACTTCTCGGAGCAATAAAGAATGCTTTGAAACAGGCGGAGAAAGTAACGAATGGAGAATCCATTGAAGAGAAAGCAGATACAACGGAACTGGAAAATGCAGTCAAGTCAGCAGAAGCACTTGTGATGGAGGAGTATACGCAGAGTAGCTGGGCGGTTCTGAGTCTCCGACTGAATGATGCAAAAGAGCTGTTGGAAACAGCTGCGAATGAAAAAGTGGAACAGCAGACGGTTGATAAAGCTGTGGAAAATCTGAACCTTGCAGTTGCACAGCTTGAGAAAAAGAAGTCAGATCAAGAGGAAGAAGTGAAGACAAAATACATCGATGGAACTTATGAGGTGAGTGTACCGTGTAAACCGGATGAGGATGAAGATTTTACAGAGTATCAGCTTTCTATGAAGGTGACAATACGAAATGACAAAATTGTATCCATTACTGACGTGTCAGGAGATGGGGATGCAGCGAATGACAGCTATATCAAGAAGGCGGCAAATGGAACTTCAAGCAAAAAAGGTGTCGTTTCCCAGATTATTACCAAAGGAATGCCGGAAGAAATTGATACGGTATCCAGAGCAACCTGTTCTTCGAATGCGATTATTGACGGATGCAAAAAGGCACTGGAAATGGCCTTGAGACCAGAAGAGACGGAGGCACAGTAGGATGAAAGAGTTTATCGTAAGACTGTTTAGTCTGTTGGCAATCGTCGGTGTCCTTTTCGGATATAACGAAGTGTTGAATGTCCGTGCGAAGGATGAGGAAATCACAAAGCTGAATGCACAGTTAGAGGCACAGACATCAGCTGTCTTCAGTGCTTCAGAGTCTGGGAGTGATTCGGGGAGTGAAACAGGATACAAGGATGGAACCTATATCGGAGAAGCGGATGGATTTGGTGGAACGGTTGCGGTAGAAGTTACTGTAAAAGATGGAAAGATCGAAGCGGTAGAAGTGACATCTGCAGAGAAGGAAGACGGCGCATATCTTGCGATGGCGGAAGATATCATTCCGAAGATCATAGAGGCGCAGAGTGCAGAAGTTGATACGATCAGCGGCGCAACGTTCAGTTCGACAGGAATTAAAAATGCAGCAGAACAGGCATTAGAACAGGCGGTAAAGTAGTTTGAAGAAGTTGAATATACATAATTTAAAAGCAAAAGAAATTAAAAAATTGCATACGTGGCTTCGCACATTGATTCAGATTCTCTATTTTCTGTTTCTGCCATCTGTGTATACTGCAGCGTTTGCCGGCGTGAAATACATTTTCACACAGATAGGAGCAGGCGAGGCAATCGGGCTGACCTCTTTTGTAACGGTGCTTATAGTTCTCTGCGCGTATACGATTCTTTTCGGAAGATTCTTTTGTGGATTCGCGTGTGCATTCGGAAGTCTGGGAGATGGAATTCATGCATTTTATCTCTGGTGCTTTAAGAAGAGAAAGAAAAAGCCGGTGCTACTTTCAGAAAAGATCACAGAGAAGTTAAGCTATTTGAAATATCTGGTGTTGACCGTAATCGCAGTACTTTGTTTTGCGGGAGTATACGGAAAGGCAAAAGGGACAAGCCCGTGGGATGTTTTCTCTATGTTGCATGCAGGAAATTTCCACTTGCAGGGATATTTGCCGGGAGTGATACTACTAATTTTTATCATTGTAGGAATGTGCCTGGAAGAAAGATTTTTCTGTCGGAATCTGTGTCCGATGGGAGCTGTATTCTCATTGCTTCCGGTGCTTCCGTTCTTTGCATTGCACCGCGACAGAGAAAATTGCATCAAAGGTTGCAGTGGATGTACGAAGAAATGCCCATCCGGGATCGGACTTCCAGAAGACGGCTCGATCAAAGTCGAGGGAGATTGTTTCCAATGTCAAAAATGTATTGATACCTGTCCAAAGAAGCATATCCATACAGGAATTAAAGGCCTGAAGGGAAATGAATTCTGGTTTACGATTCTTCGGGCAATTCTGTTACTTGTAATTATGATCTGGGCAGGAGTGTAATAGATGAAGAGAAAAGATCTGTTATTAGGAAGCGGAGTCCTCTTTGTGGCATGTGTACTGTTTCTTGTGATGAACCTGATGCAGTATGTACAGGCAAGGGATAGCGAGCAAAAAGAAAATCAGGAAAAACAGGTTGTGATCAAGGTGGACGGAGAAGTTTACGGAAGATATTCGTTGGATGAAGACCAGGTAGTCGAAGTACAAGAAGGAGACTTTTACAACCGTGTCCGGATCGAGGATGGAAAAGCGTATATGGAAGAGGCTGACTGTCCAGATGGATATTGCGAAGAGCAGGGGAAGATCAATAACCGGACGCAGACAATTGTCTGCCTGCCACATAAGTTGGTTGTAGAAATAGAAGAGGTTGAGAATTCTGATGATTCTCAAAGTGAAAAGGAAGATCTACCGGATACAATTTCTAAATAAATCAATTGTTCGACTGTAAAGGAGAATATATGAATAGAAATAAAAAACTTGCAAATATGGCAATGCTTGTTGCACTGGCAATGATTTTTAGTTATGTAGAAAGCCTGATTCCAATTAATTTTGGAGTGCCGGGGATGAAGCTTGGAGTGGCCAATCTGGTCACTGTAACAGGTCTTTATTTTCTGAAAACGCCGGAGGTACTGGCGGTATCTGTACTGCGTGTACTTCTGACAGGATTTATTTTTGGAAATGGAATGTCGATCATTTACAGTCTGGCAGGGGCGGTTGTCAGCCTTCTTGCGATGGCACTTGTAAAGAAGATGGATGGAATTTCTATTGTAGGAGTCAGTATCACTGGAGGTGTCTTTCATAACATAGGACAGATTCTTGTTGCCATGTCAGTGGTGGAGAATCTGAAACTGATTTATTATCTGCCGGTTCTTCTTGTAGCCGGGACAGTAACAGGATTCGTGATAGGAATTGTCGCAGGAAAGATTTTACCGGTTGTGAAGAAAGAAGCTGTAAGGACAGTATAGATGTAAAAATTTTTTGGGGTTATAGGTTAGTAAAAGCTAACTTGATAATATATTCCCTGCGGAAGCAGGAAAGCAGAACTGCGACAGGCAGGATCTGTATGTAACTATTTTAGTTAAACAGGAGGTTTCTATGAAAAACAAAGAAATGAAAGTAAAGGCAATGTCTATGGCAGTGGCAATGTCTATGGTAGTAGGACTTTGCCCGTCAACCATCTTTGCGGCAACAGGAAGTCAGACTACAAAGGATGGAACTTATACAAAGACGGCCCACGTGTCAAGAACTTCAGATGATGACGAAAATGAAGACGAATGTATGGAATGAGTATGACGTTGAAGTCAGCCTGAAGGTGGAGGATGGCAAGTTTTCAGCCATCACTGTGACTCCAGGGGAAGGATATAACGCGGAGAGTGATTCCTATTTTGCAAAAGCTGTTTCAAAATCGAAAGGAATCCAGAAAATGCTTGTAGGAAAGGCTGCAACAGAAGATACAATTAATGGTTGGGATTCTGTTAGTGGTGCAACACGTACATCAAAGGCGGTGAAAGAAGCTGCACTTGCTGCAATCAAGTCAGCAAACGAAGCAGTAACAGTTGACACAACAAAACTGGAAGCTGCAATCACAGCCGCTGAAGCACTGAAAGAAGCTGATTACACAGCAGACAGTTGGAGTGCAATGCAGACGAAGCTGACAGCAGCCAAAGCTGCCCTGACAGCAAAAGAATCTCAGAGCGCGGTGGACACAGCGGCAGATGAGCTGAATGCAGCAGTGAAGGCATTGAAAAAGGCAGAAGTTGCGAAAGAAACGTATGTGTTGATGAATATTCCATATTCTGAATTTTATGCAGCTGATCAGGTAGCAGGAGCAGACAGTGTATCCTCCGCTACAAAAGCGAAAACAAGATCAAAACTTGTAGCTGGATCTTATCATGTAAACAGTGATGGAACAGATATTACAGGTATTACATATCCGGTTAAGATCAGTGATGCATCTGTGCTGAAAAACTATACACAGATTACAGATGACAGCAAGCTTTCTATCACAGTGAACATGAAAGGAAAGGAAACAACAACGGAATATAACGGAAAAGATGCGTTATTCCAGAGTGCAAGCTATTCTTACTATATTTTAAGTGAGACTCCTTCCTATTATAAAGAAGCAACAGTAAATGCAGATGGTTCATTCAGTTTTAGTGAAGTGAAAGGTGCAACTGCACAGAAGTTGAGTGATGCATCAATCGATTTTACAACAGACACGAAGTATGGAGATTATGAATTAGATGTAAATGGACTCCCAGATACAGTTAATACAGTATACGGAGTTGTGATCAGTACAAAAGAAGGAGACAACTACGGACTTCGTCATCTTGAAAATATCTGGAAAAAGAAAGAACTGGCATGGAGTACCGGATTTGTGACAACATCTCATGGAAATACACTGAACTCAAAAGATTATGAAAAGATGATGGGCCAGACGATCAATAAAATCACATATTACACAGATAATGGAATCTATGAGATTGATGCAGATCAGTATGTGCCAATTAAATTCAATGGAACTGTCGCAGCAGAGAATGCAGATGTTAAAAGTGGAAAAGTAAATGTAACTGTAGAAGGCCTTCCTGGTGATTATCAGGCAGAATATACAGTTAAAGGTCTTGAGGATGTTCAAGTAAAAGAAGGAATACTTACCTATAAGACAAAGGGCGCTGAGATAGGAAAATATACTCTGAAAGTATCTGATAAATCTGGAAAATATGCAGATCTTAAGACAGATTTTGAATTAACAACAGAAGCTGTACCGGTTGTATTTAATAGTGAAAGTGCAGCACTTGTAGCGGCAGAAGGATATGCAGCAGATGATGTAACTTCTTATGTAAAGAAGATCAAATCCGTAACAGTTGACGGAACAGAGTATGCAGCAACAGGAAAACGTGCAGTGAAGATCATTAAAGAAGATGGAACAATTGATACAACTGCAGCTCCGTTTAAGAATGCAGAAAATGGACAGGAATTTAAGATCACAGTGAAAGCAACAGGCTATGCAAAGGATTGTGAATTTACTTATACTGTAGCCCAGGAGAGTGAGTATACTTACGCATATGTAGGACTTAGCTGGGCAGAGTACTGGGCTGCTGAAAATGTGCAGGCAGCAGGAGATACATCTTCTTCAGATGCAAAGGATTCAAAAGGAGAGTCTGACAAGGGTGCATTCGATACTGTAACAAGAGCTACAGTAAATCATGGACTTCACAGAGGTTCTTTCCAGTGCAACGCAGTAATCAAGGCGGAAAATGGAAAAGAGTATGCAGTAGAGTACTGGACAGATGGAACTACTGCAGTTCTGACAGACGGAAGCAAGATTACATTTAACAGAGGAGAGATCACAGAGGAATCCGGTGCAACAACAAAGATGACAGAGTATGATGTACTCGGACTGAAATATGTGCCGGTGAAAGTAAAAACATCTGATCTGGATGCACTGAAAGCAAGCTATCGTGTGATCGAAAACGGAAGTGAACTTGCAGGAGGATATTCAGAAAAGAATCTGGTAAGCTATACAGGACTGGTTGCTAATGTAACAGAGAATACAAACGGTCTGAAAACAGCAACAAAGAATGAGAATGGATCTTTCAGTTTCTCTGCAAGAGTGAATAATGGATCAGAGTCCGGAATCAAAGATCAGGCACTCAAGACAGCACCAACAGCAGAGAAAGCAGGGCTGACAGTAAAAGAAGCAAGTGGATCTTATGGAGAATTCTTAAGAGTTGATCTGACAGGAAATTATGGTGATCTTGGATCAAATCTCCAGACTGTTACATGGACTTACTATGGAGATGACAGCACATATACAAATGCAGAAGCTACTTATGGAACAAAATTTGCAGCAGATAACTGGATGCACAAAGCAATGGGAATCCAGCTTGGACTGACAGATTCTCTTCGTTGTACACTTCCGGAAGGAACGGATGGAACAGGATATTGGACCATTACACTGACAGCACTTGGATATAATGACGTGACATACAAATTCCAGGCAACAGAGGAGAACATTGTAAAAGCATCTGAGGATAAAACAATCACAACAACAGAACTTGAGGCAGCTATTGCAAAAGCAGAAGCCCTGAAAGAAGCTGAATACACAGCGAAAAGCTGGGCATCTATGCAGATGGAACTTCAGGAAGCAAAAGATGAATTGAAAAATCCAAAAACTCAGGCAACTGTAGACGAGGCAGTAAGCCACCTCAACGCAGCTATTGAAGCACTTGTTAAGATAGAAGAGCCGGCAGCAGTTGATACTTCTTCCCTTGAGAAAGTGATCAGTGATGCGGCAGCTCTGAAAGAAGCTGATTACACAGTTGACAGCTGGAAGGCATTGCAGAGTGCACTGACAGACGCTAAGAGCGCATTGAATGCAAAAGAAAGCCAGGAAAAAGTTGATAAAGCAACAGATAAGTTGAATTCAGCAATCAAAGCACTTGTAAAGAATGGAAAACAGGATGGAAGCCAGAATGGAAGTGCAACTCCAACTGTTACAAAGAAGGCCGGAACAACTACGGATGGATCAGCCTCCAAAGGAACAAGTGGATCAAAAGCCGCAAAGACAGGTGATCCGGCAAATGTTCTTGGCTTATTAGGACTTGCATTCTCCTCACTCGGAGCAGGAGTTGGCGGATTTGCATGGAAGAGAAAAAGAAAATAAAGACAAGAAAATTGAGAAAATTTTCAACAATTTCGCGAAAAAGATTAAAATAGTGCATTGACACTATCGCTTTAAAGTGATATACTCCTAGCAAATGGAATAACGCTTTAAACCGATGAAGCGGAGATCAAAGTAATTATGCGCGCACAGAGAGTCCGGGAAGCTGAGAGCCGGATCGAGATGCAGGTTGCCAAATGGACCGCTGAGGGCACAGTCAAAGGATTTGAGAATCCGAGTACTCTGTGACGTGTGGGCATACGTCAGTTGCCGGAGATATGTTAGTATCTTACAGAGCGCATGGGAGTGTACCCGTGAATCAAGGTGGCACCGCGGAAAAGATTTAGATTTACCGTCCTTGACAGAATAGGAATATTCTGTCAGGGACTTTTTTTCTACCATAAACATATATTTCCTATCGAGATAAAAGAGAAATTTATTTTGCAGCATAACTTCAAGGAGGAATACACATGGACAAGACATTAGAACAAATCAGATCCTACGCTGAACAAGGCAGATACAAGCGAGTTCCGATCAGCAAAGAGCTGTATGCAGATGCATTTACGCCGATCAGTGTGATGCGGACGCTGCGGGCGGCAAGCAAGCATTGCTATCTGCTGGAAAGTGCGGAGGACAGACAGCAGTGGGGAAGATATTCCTTCCTTGGATATGCACCAACGATGGAGATCACCTGTACCGATGGGCGTGTGATCATCAGCGAAGGGCATGAAGATGAGGATAAGACCAGACGGGAAGGTTTAACCGACCATCCGGGAAAGGTTCTAAGAGAAATTCTCGAAGCATATAAAAGTCCGGTTGTTCCGGGACTTCCTCCATTTACCGGAGGGCTTGTCGGATATTTTTCTTATGACTACATCAAATATGCAGAGCTGACATTGAAGCCGGTTCTGGAAGAGAAGAATGAGACTACAGGAAAGACAGCAGCAAAAACGGCAGTAAGAGATTTCCGGGATGCGGACTTGATGTTATTTGACCGTGTCATCGTATTTGACAATTACAGACAGAAGCTGATCCTGATTACAGGCGTGAAGCTGGAAGGTGATCTGGAAGAAAATTATACGAACGCGAAGCAGGAATTAGAAGAGATGGAACGATTGATCCGAAGTGGGGCGCAGGCAGATTTCCGACCACTTGTTTTAGAAGAAGAGTTCCATCCGGGAGTGGATAAAGAAGATTATTGCAAGATGGTTGAGAAAGCTAAGGAATACATTTATGAAGGTGATATTTTCCAGGTCGTTTTATCCAATCCGCTGACAGCGAAGGCAAAAGGAAGTCTTTTTGATACCTACCGGGTGCTTCGAACCTCGAATCCATCTCCGTATATGTTCTACTTTTCAAGTGATGATATTGAAGTGGCAGGGGCTTCACCGGAAACGCTGGCGAAGTTAGAAAACGGACAGGTATGCACCTTCCCTCTTGCTGGTACAAGGAAGCGGGGAGTGACCGAAGAGGAAGATCAGGAATTGGAGAAAGAGCTACTTGCAGACGAGAAAGAGCTTGCAGAGCACAACATGCTTGTAGATCTTGGGCGAAATGATGTCGGCAAGATCAGCCAGCCGGGAACAGTTAAAGTTGATAAATATATGGAAATCCAGAGATATTCCCATGTAATGCATATTGGTTCCACCGTGACAGGCAAGATTCGGAAAGATAAAGATGCACTGGACGTAGTAGATGCGATTCTTCCGGCAGGAACGCTTTCCGGAGCACCGAAGATCCGCGCATGTGAGATTATCGCAGAACTTGAACAGGAGAAGAGAGGTATCTACGGAGGAGCAGTCGGCTATCTCGATTTTGCAGGAAATGTAGATACATGCATTTCCATCCGTCTTGCTTATAAGAAAAATGGATACATTCGCGTACAGTCAGGAGCCGGAATCGTAGCAGACAGTATCCCGGAAAATGAATTCCAGGAGTGTTTAAATAAGGCAGGGGCAGTACTTCAGGCTGTGGAAACTGCGAAAGGAGGATTGGAATGATACTATTACTAGATAATTATGACAGCTTTACATATAACCTGTATCAGTTTATCGCAGGAGTAGAATCAAAAAGAGGTGACATGCAAAAAAATCAGATTGATTCAGAAGTGAAAGTAATACGAAATGATCAAATCACACCGGAAGAGATTCTGGAACTTGCGCCCGAGGCGCTGGTAATCTCACCGGGGCCGGGAAAACCTTCTGATGCCGGAATCTGTATCGAAGCAATTCAGAAGCTGAGAGGAAAAATCCCGATGCTTGGCGTTTGTCTCGGACATCAGGCGATGGCGGAAGCATTTGGAGCAACCGTAGGTCACGCCGGACAGCTGATGCACGGGAAGACATCACAGCTGAAAGATGTAAAGACAGACAGTGTTCTGTTTCAGAATCTGACATTTCCAATCCAGGTGGCAAGATATCATTCGCTTGCAGTAAAGGAAGAGACACTTCCGGAAGAACTGGTTGTGACAGCGCGAAGCGAAGATAACGAGATCATGGCGATGGAACACAGAGAATATCCGATCTTTGGGTTACAGTTTCATCCGGAATCTGTGATGACACCGCAGGGACTTCAGATGATAGAGAATTTTATTAACTATGCAAAAGCATTGAAGGAGAATTAAGAAATGATCAAAGAAGCAATTATAAAATTATCAAAGAAAGAAAATCTCACCTATACAGAAGCAGAAGAAGTAATGAATGAGATTATGGAAGGAAAGGCATCGGATGTTCAGAAGTCAGCATATCTGACAGCACTTTCCATGAAAGGTGAGACAATCGATGAGATCACAGCATCAGCAGCGGGAATGCGTGCACACTGCATCAAGCTTTTGCATGACATGGATGTGCTGGAAATCGTAGGAACAGGGGGAGACGGAGCAAATTCATTTAACATTTCAACAACATCCTCCCTTGTGATCGCAGCAGCAGGAATCCCGGTCGCAAAGCATGGTAACCGTGCAGCATCTTCTAAGTCCGGAGCGGCAGATGTACTTGAAGCACTTGGAGTGAAGATCGATGTCGCACCGGAGCGCAGCACACAGCTTCTCCAAGATATTCAGATCTGTTTCTTATTTGCACAGAATTATCATATTGCGATGAAATATGTTGGACCAATCCGTAAAGAACTTGGTATCCGTACCGTATTCAATATTCTTGGGCCACTGTCTAATCCGGCAGGAGCGAATATGGAACTGATGGGAGTTTATGATGAAAGCCTTGTAGAGCCACTTGCAAGAGTCATGGCGAATCTCGGAGTCATTCGCGGAATGGTCGTTTACGGACAGGATAAGTTAGATGAGATTTCCATGTGTGCACCGACTACAGTCTGTGAGATTAAAGACGGAACATTTACAAGCTATGAGATCACACCGGAGCAGTTTGGTTATGAGAGATGCGAAAAAGGTGTACTGACAGGAGGAACACCTCAGGAAAACGCACAGATCACATTGGATATCATTTCAGGAAAAGAGCTGGGAGCAAAGAGAAATGCTGTTTGCCTGAATGCAGGAGCAGCAATCTATCTTGCAGGAAAAGCAGATTCAATCGAAGCAGGTGTAAGAAAAGCAGAACAGATCATTGACGAAGGACTTGCACTGAAGAAGCTGGAGCAGTTTAAAGAAGAAAGTAATAAATAAAAAGTCTGATCCCCGGCTATGCAGGGGAGAATGGAAGAAGCAACTTGAAAGAAAAAGAGGAACAAATAGTATGAATATACTCGAGAAAATTACCAAGCGCACGAAAGAGCGGATCGAAGAAGAAAATAAAATAGTTCCATTAGAAGAGGTTCGAAGACAGGCGGAAGAAAAAGGAATTAAAGATCAAATCCCTGCATTCGAACAGGCACTTCGGGCAGACGGATTATCTTTTATCTGCGAGGCAAAGAAAGCTTCTCCTTCCAAAGGATTAATCGCACCGGATTTTCCATATGTTGAGATCGCCAGGGACTATGAAGCAGGCGGCGCAGCAGCAATCTCCTGTCTGACAGAACCGTTTTGGTTCCGGGGCAGTGATGCGTATCTGAAAGAAATTGTGCAAAATGTATCCATTCCGGTACTCAGAAAAGATTTCACCTGTGAGGAATACATGATTTATCAGGCAAAAGCAATGGGAGCCTCGGCAGTACTTCTGATCTGTTCGGTATTAGAAGATGGCAGGTTAAAAGCGTATCATCAGCTGGCAGAAGAACTCGGATTATCAGCATTGGTGGAAACACACAACGAAGAAGAAATCTTAAGAGCACAGAAGATCGGTGCAAAGATTATCGGTGTAAATAACCGGAATCTGAATGATTTCACAGTGGATATCAAGAATAGCATTCGGCTAAGAGAAATGGTCAGTTCGGAAACAGTTTTCGTATCTGAGAGCGGCATCCGCGGAGTGGAAGATATGAAAGCACTTTATGAAAATGGAACCGATGCGGTACTGATCGGAGAACTTCTGATGAGAAAATCTGATCGGAAAGCAGCACTGATGGAGTTAAAGCAGCAGACAGGAAGGCTGCTAGATATGAATTAGCGGAAGATATAGTATGAGACAAGAAAAAATGAACATGCCCAAGATTAAGATCTGCGGATTAAGCCGCCCGGAAGATATTACCTATATAAATGAGGCAAAACCGGATTATTGCGGATTTATCATCGATGTTCCAAAGAGCCGGAGAAATGTATCCATTTCGAAAGTTCGTGAACTGGTTCAAAATCTTGAATCGCAGATTTGCCCGGTTGGAGTATTTGTCAATAAAGATTGCGGCGAGGTCGCACAATTATTAAATGAAGGAACCATTCAGATCGTTCAGCTTCACGGGCAGGAAGATGGGGCATATATAAAGAAGTTGAAAAGTCTGACAGACCATCCGGTGATGAAAGCATTTTCGATTCAGGAGAAAAAAGATCTTGATGCGGCGGCAGCGAGCAGTGCAGATCTGATTCTTCTCGATCACGGAAAAGGCGGAACCGGCGAGACATTTGATTGGAGTCTTTTGGAAGGCTGGACAAAGCGGCCGTATTTCCTCGCAGGAGGACTGAATCCGGAGAACATACCGGAGGCAATACAGCGAATACACCCTTGGGGAATTGACTTGAGCAGTGCAGTGGAGACAGATGGAAAGAAAGATCGTGAGAAAATTCTTCAAGCTGTGAAAACTGTGAGAAATTTTGAAAGCAGTAACATTTTTTGGGAAATAAAAGAGTATACAGGTGAATGAATAAATTTACCAAAACAATAGAAACAAGAAAGAAGGAGAGACAACCATGACAAAAGGAAGATACGGAATCCATGGTGGACAGTACATTCCGGAGACACTGATGAATGCAGTGATCGAATTGGAAAAGGCGTACAATTACTATAAAAATGACAAAGAATTTAATGACGAACTGAATATATTATTAAATGAATATGCAGGCAGACCGTCTCTTTTATACTATGCAGCACGTATGACAGAAGATCTTGGCGGGGCGAAAATTTATCTGAAACGAGAAGATCTCAATCACACAGGTGCCCATAAGATCAACAACGTGTTAGGTCAGGTTCTTCTTGCGAAGAAGATGGGAAAGACAAGAGTGATCGCTGAGACCGGTGCAGGACAGCATGGGGTTGCAACAGCGACAGCAGCGGCTCTGATGGGAATGGAATGTGAAGTTTTCATGGGAAAAGAAGATACAGAGCGTCAGGCATTAAATGTATACAGAATGCGTCTTCTCGGAGCACAGGTACACGCGGTTACAAGTGGAACTGGTACTTTAAAAGATGCTGTTTCGGAGACGATGCGTGAGTGGACAAGAAGAATTGATGACACACATTATGTACTCGGATCCTGTATGGGACCGCATCCATTTCCGCAGATCGTGCGTGATTTTCAGGCAGTTATATCTAAAGAGATCAAGGAGCAGATCCTTGAAAAAGAAGGAAAACTCCCGGATGCAGTGCTTGCCTGTGTCGGCGGAGGATCCAATGCAATCGGTGCATTTTATAATTTCATTGAAGATGAAGGCGTGCGCCTGATCGGATGCGAGGCGGCAGGACGCGGCGTGAATACAGCAGAGACAGCTGCAACGATCGCGACCGGTAAGCTTGGAATCTTCCACGGAATGAAATCTTATTTCTGTCAGGATGAGTACGGACAGATCGCACCGGTTTACTCCATCTCCGCAGG
>ERZ856578.4114-NODE-4114-length-20314-cov-3.551613_pt1 | contig 20314 bp, 23 predicted proteins | sample MGYA00514384_ERZ856578 | MGnify/ENA primary metagenome ERZ856578 (study PRJEB29103, sample SAMN06111958) | human gut metagenome | biome: human gut; feature: ankylosing spondylitis patient; material: healthy_person | host: Homo sapiens | place: China:Hangzhou... | reverse complement strand
CCGCTGTGGCGCGGCTTTCCGGGGATTTTGCTTTGCGGTCAAAGAGGTGCTATGCACCCCTTAGGTGAAACAGAGGGAAAAGTGAGAAAAAATGCTGTGTGAGAAAACAGACTCACACAGCACAAAATAGTTGAATTATTCTTTGTCGAGCCATACCATCAGTGCAGCGAGGTCGGCGGGCGATACGCCGGAAATGCGGCCGGCCTGTCCCAGGTTCAGAGGACGGACTGCGCTGAGTTTCTGACGGGCCTCCAAACGCAGACCCAAGATACGTTCATAATCAATCTCTGCTGGCAGCAACCGGTGCTCCATGCGGGTGAATTCCGCCACTTGGCGCGTCTGCCGTTCGATATAACCGGCGTATTTCACCGATATCTCCACTTCTTCTTCTACGGCGGGGGAAAGAGAAGGCTGTGGCGGGGAGATAGCCTTGATATCAGTATAATGCAGCTCTGGACGGCGCAACAGGGAAATCAGGGGTATGCCAGCGGAGAGCGGCGCGCTGCCGCGGCGGCGCAGCAGATCATTGACGGCATCTGTCGGGGCGGCGCCGGTACGCTCCAGCCGCCGAATTTCGGCATTTACAGCTTCGTATTTGGCCTGCACAGCTTCGTATTGAAAATCCGATACCAGTCCGATGCGGTGGCCGATGGCGCTCAAACGCGCATCGGCATTATCCTGCCGCAGCAGCAGCCGGTATTCGCTGCGGGAGGTCATCATACGGTATGGCTCATTGGTCCCCTTCGTCACCAGATCGTCGATCAGGGTGCCGATATAAGATTCGGCGCGGGAGAGAATCAGGGGCGGCTGATTATGCAGCTTAAGCGCGGCATTGACACCGGCTACAAAACCTTGGACAGCGGCTTCTTCGTAACCGGAAGAGCCGTTGAACTGACCCGCGCCGTACAGTCTGGGCACTTTCTTGCATTCCAGTGTGGGCAGAAGCTCCTGGGGATCGATGCAGTCGTACTCAATAGCATAGGCTGGCCGGGTCATTTCCGCATGCTCCAGCCCTGGCACCGTATGGAGCATGGCAATCTGTACATCTTCCGGGAGAGAGGAGGAAAAGCCTTGGATATACAGCTCCTCTGTATCCAGTCCCATGGGTTCCACGAAAAGCTGATGGCGCGCTTTATCAGCAAACCGTACGACCTTTGTTTCGATAGAGGGACAGTAGCGGGGACCGGCGCTTTCAATGGCGCCGTTGTACAGCGGAGAACGGTCCAGATTGGAAAGGATGATCCGATGAGTTTCCGCGTTGGTGTAGGTGAGATAACAGACAGCCCGGTTTTCCGGCACAGTCCGCGTCTGAAAGGAAAAAGGAAGAGGGTTTTCGTCTCCGGTTTGCAGTTCCATTTTGGAAAAGTCTACGCTGCGGCGGTTAACCCGGGGCGGCGTTCCGGTTTTGAACCGGCGCAGGGACAGCCCCAGCTCCTGCAGGCGCGGCGTCAGGAGCGTGGCTGCGTGCATGCCGTCCGGGCCGCTTTCCAGAGCAGTTTCGCCCACGATGGTGCGGCCGTTGAGATAGGTGCCGGAGGCGATGATGGCGGCACGGACAGCATAAACAGCGCCGGTGCGGGTGACTACGGCGGACACGGCGCCATTTTCGGTGCGGATATCAATGACTTCGGCCTGTTTCAGGCTCAGCCCTTCCTGCTGCTCCAAAGTGTGCTTCATCACTTCCTGGTAGCGGCGGCGGTCCGCCTGTGCACGCAGGGAGTGGACAGCAGGGCCTTTGCCGCGGTTCAGCAACCGGTATTGGATGCAGGCTTTGTCGGCTGCGCGGGCCATTTCACCGCCCAGGGCGTCCAGTTCGCGCACCAGATGGCCTTTGCCGGTGCCGCCGATGGCGGGGTTGCAGGGCATATTGCCCACCGCGTCCAGATTAATGGTAAAACAGACCACACGACAGCCCATCCGAGCTGCCGCCAAAGCGGCCTCAACGCCGGCGTGTCCCGCGCCGATGACGGCAATATCAAAGGTTCCGGCCAAAAACTCTTGCATATAACATTCCTCTCTGTATGTAACGGCGATATGAAATGCGGAGAAAAGGGAAAGGAGGGAATCTCCCTCCTTCAGGCGCTGGTGCGCAGAACGATGATGGGCAGGTCGGGGCGATTGAACAGGCGGAAAAGAGGGATCGGCACGGTGTTGCTGCCCAGCCCCCGGGAGACGCAGCAGGTGAAGTCGCCGATCGTATAGAGTCCGCCGTCGTATTTGGGAAGCAGCGTATGATCGTTGCTGATCAGGCCCCGGTCGAGAATTGGGATGCGGATAATGCCGCCGTGGCCGTGGCCGCAGAGGACCAGATCGTAGCCCCAGCTGGAGTATTCCTCCACAGTGTCCCGGTGGGACAGCAAGACTGTGTAATCCGCGTCGATTTCGGCGCGCAGTTCCGGGCCGGTTTTTTGTCCCGCAGGGCCGTTGGGGTCGTCCACGCCCGCCACGGCCAAAGTGGCGCCGTCGCGGGTCCACAGTTCATACTCGTCGCTGAGCACACGTACGCCGTGCTCGCGCAGCAGATCTTTGAGCACGTTCACTTTGCGCACAGCCCATTCATGATTGCCGGTGACGTAATAGGTAGGGGCGATGGCGGTGAGGCGGTCCATCAGCGCTGGCAGGGCATCGTATTGGCTTTCCTGGTCGATCAGGTCACCGGTGATGACGATCAGATCGGGCTGGGCATTTTCTACCACCTGAAGCAGTAAGGAATTGCCGCTGCCGAATTCCTTGCCGTGCAGGTCGGACAGATGGGCGATACGCAGTCCGTCAAAGGCCGCCGGGAGCTGCGGGGAAGAAATGGTTTCTTCATGAACCAGGATAGTATTATTGCTCCAATACAAAAATAAACCGCCAAAAATCAGCGCAAAGAGAAACAGCAGAAAAGGCGCCGCACAGCCCCGTTTTTTGCTCTGGTATCGTTTTGCCATGGCATCTGGTCGCTTTCTCAGTCGAAATAGTATTCCCGGGGCCGTTCGTCAAAAAACAGAATGCCCACGCCGGATAGACCCAAATAGGTGGTTAATACGCTGCCTACGGGCTGCAGGACGATCTTGATCTGGGGCAGTTTTTCCTTGAGATAGGCAATGGCCTGCTGACAGGTTTCATGTTCATAGGTGTAGCAGACTGCCACCAACTGTTCCGGGAAAGCTTTGAGTTTTTCGAGAGCTTTGTCGCAGATGGTCTGCACCATGCGCTTCTGGCCCCGGGCGGTACCGAAAGCTTTCAGATAACCTTCCTTGTCGATGTGTACCAGGGGACGCACATCCAGCGCGCCGGCGGCGGCGCCCAGCAGCTTGTTGATGCGGCCGCCCAACACCAGCCACTTGAGATCCCGCAGGGCAATCATGTGGACAACATGCTCGGACAGGTAAGCGCCGTGAGCCATCAGGTTTTCGAAGGACGCGCCAGCTTTGGCCATATGCGCCAGCTGCAGTACGATTAGGCCCATCCCGCCGGCGCCGGCTTTGGAATTGATGACGCCCATATGGACATCCGGATAGGTTTCCCGCAGTTCGGCAGTCATCATTTCCGCCAGACTGCAGCAGCCGGAGAGTACGGAAGAGAAGGCCACGTAAATAAAATCCTGCCCGGCTGCGGCATATTTTTCAAAGGTATCAGACATGATATCCGCCGGCACTTGGGTAGACTTGGGTACCGTGCCCTGTTCCATGGCACGGCATACATCCAGATAGTCGATATCCACCTTGTCAAGATATTCTTTTTCGCCCAACCGGACGCGCAGCGGCATCATGTCCACGTCATAGGGGGCAAGATAATGAGGATCCAAATCGCAGATACTGTCTGTGATGATTTTAACCATAAAACACACACCTCTTTGGGTTTGTCTGTATAATATTATATTATAACATATTTGCGCGCACTGCAAAACCCCGCCTGAAAAATTTCCTGTCGGGGAGGCATTATACGGCGAGACTGCGAACTTCTTTAGTGAAATCGGCATTTTGTACATATTTTGTTCATATAATATGTATACAATGCCAAAATAAAAAGAGGAGAAGGCAGGATCTTCGGTCACTTTTCCTCTGTACAAGCAAAGGAAATAGGACTACACTATATACATACCCCAAAAGAAAAGGAGGGATAACAATATGATGGATCACAAGTTCATCGGTCTCGACGTCGACGATATGATTTTCGGCAAAGACGACAGAGAGATCAGTCAGCGGTAAACCGCGGTGCCTTGCTTGTATCCACACGTTTTGACCGTGTGGTTTTTTTGTACCTGTTTGGGACCTCTCAGCCGACATGCGGCTGCGTTGAGCCACTGCTCCGCAGCCTTTACGATACAAGACATACAGCGCAAAGCACCAAAACATGCAAACGGGCAGCCTGCGGCAGCGGGCTGCCCGTTTCCTGTTCAGGCAAGACCGGCTGCGTGCAGGCGGGCGTATTCCGCTTTCAGCCGATCGCAGCTGCCGGGGGGGCCGGCTTCGGTGCCCCGCTCCAGAGCGCGCTCATAGTACCAGATCTTATATTGGATTTTTTCCAGGTCGGCCTGGAGCGCCTCGATCTGCTGCTGTACCCGCTCCTGCTGGCGTACAAACAAGTCATGGCGCTGCTGGAGAGTTGCGTCTCCTTCCATGCACCAGTCAATGTATTGCTTGATGTCCCGAATGGGGACGCCGGTGTTTTTCAGACAGTCAATCATGGAAATATAAGCGAAATCTTCCTCTTTAAACAGCCGCTGGCCTCCGGCGCTGCGCTCTACAAAGGGAAGAAGCCCCTCCTTGTCGTAATAGCGCAGGGCAGAAACGGTGCGTCCGGTGCGTGCGGCCGCTTGGCCGATGGTATAGGTTTCCATGATGAGCAGTCCTCCTTACAGACGATGCTAAAAAATAATTTGAAAAAAGTTTGAAAATTCCCTTGACCTCAAGTAAACTTTAGATTGTATAATCAGTGTAACCAAAGACGAAAGGGTTTGCAAGCCCTTTCGTTTCAATATGGGAAAAAGCAGATCGGAAAGGAGTTTTTGCGATGATGCACAAGTTTGACTACTGGTCTCCTACAGAGGTGGTGTTTGGCAAGGGCCGGGAGGATGAGACGGCGGCTTATGTGAAAAAGTACGGCGGCAGCAAGGTCCTTCTGGTATACGGCGGCGGCAGCGTGGAACGCAGCGGCTTGCTCCAGCGTGTGAAAGAGCAGCTCGATGCTGCAGGTATCGGCTATGCGGAATTCGGCGGCGTGCAGCCCAATCCGACTGTGGAATATGCCCGCGAAGGTGTGAAACGCGCCATCGAGAGCCAGGCGGATTTCATTCTGGCGGTGGGCGGCGGCAGCGCCATTGACACGGCCAAAGGGATTGCCCACGGCGCAGCCAACCCGGATGTGGACATTTGGAAGTTCTGGTCTGGCGAGGAGAAAGTGCAGAAATCCATGCCTGTGGGCGTTATCCTGACCATTTCCGCCGCCGGCAGCGAAACCAGCGCCTCCTCAGTGCTGACCAATAAGGCCACCGGCAGCAAGCGGGGTCTGGACAATATTGCTTTCAATTTCCCCAAATTCGCCATTATGGATCCGGAACTGACCTTTACGCTGCCGGTGTACCAGGTGGCCTGCGGCGTAACGGATATTATGATGCACACCATGGACCGCTATTTCAATCCCCTGGACAATGAGCTGACCGATGCCATTGCCGAGGCGCTTCTGCGTACGGTGGTTGCCAACGGCGCCAAGGCCGTGAAAGACACCCATGATTACGATGCCATGAGCGAGGTCATGTGGTGCGGCAGCGTGTCCCACAACGGGCTGACAGGCCTGGGCGGCCAAGGCGATTTTGCGCCGCATCAGCTGGGCCACGAGCTGTCGGCCATGTTTGACATTGCCCACGGCGCGTCTCTTTCCGCCGTTTGGGGTCAGTGGGCGCGCTATGTGTATCAGAACCGGATTGAGCGGTTTGTCCGTTTTGCCAAAAACGTTTGGAACATCACGGAAGGCAGCGACGAGGAGATCGCCCTGGCGGGCATTCAGGCCACAGTGGATTACTTCAAATCCATTGGCGTGCCGACCTGCTTCAGCGAAGCCGCCGAGATCGGCGTGCAGAGCGAAGAGGTGCTGCGCGACCTGACCGACCGCTGCACCTTCCATGGCGCGCGTACCATCGGTACGTTCCAGGTGCTGGACGGAGACGACATTTACAACATTTATCAGGCGGCCAACGTTTGAAGCCAGTCTGGAGACGACCCCGCTGCGGAAAAGCCGCAGCGGGGTTTTTGTCACTTTTTATTAACTGTTTGGTTTCGGTTTGTCCTTGACAGGCGGCAGGGCATGGACTATACTTTTATTAGACAAATAGTTAATGGGGGGTGCGGGTATGGAACGACGGATTGAATGCTCGGCGGCGGAACAGCGTATTTTGGAAGCGCTGTGGGTTCGGGGAAGCGGTACAGCGGCGGATCTGGCTGCGGCGGCAGATGTCGGTGAACGCTTGGCGTCGGTTTGTTTGACTCGGCTGGAACAAAAAGGCGCAGTACAACGGATCGAAAGGGAGAACGGCGTGGTCTATGCGCCGCATGTTCAACGCGTGGAGGTCCGGGCCGCACAGCCGGTACGGCCGGCCAAGGGCGGCCTGCTGTGCCTGGCGCTGCCCATGGGCGGCGGGGCAAAAGCGTTGAAGGCGCGTTTTTCTCTGGTGGCAAAGCGGCCTGCTATGAAATGCGCCACCGCTGCGGCATTGGCAGTATGTGTTATCCTGGCCTGCCTTGTGGCTGTCACAGGCAGAAGCGGCGCCGAAGCCTACCGGGGCTTTGGCCGCTTGGCGGCAGGGCAGGAAACGGTTTTGACGCAGGCGGGAGGCTCTGCTTCAATCCATGGGAAAACGCTGGCAAACTATCTGCGTACGCGCCATTGGGCCGCCCTGCCGGAGGCGGGAAAAAGCGATGGAACGTTGCTGGCCTATTTTGGCGTAAGTGCTACTGGCGGAAGGGATTTTGGTACGCTGACCATTGTGGAAACGACAACTGGGAGCTACCGCGCCGATGTGTTTCGCTCCAACGCCGCTGGAACGGCGGACAGCCTCACAAGTTATAAAATTTCCGCAGAAGACGCCGCTGCGGCACGGGCGCTTGCCCAGCTGAGCGATGGCGCGGCGGGGTCCGGCGCTCTGCATGCCGCCTGGAGTGCGCGGGGTGAAATGGCTCTAACTTCCGCAACAGCAGGCCGGGGGAACTTTTCTTTTCTGTTCCGCTCTGTCGACGGAGGAAAAAGCTATGCGTTGGTGGAGGGTGATTTGGACAGATGGTCTCCGCGGTTTTGCACGGCCCTGGCTTTTGCTGACCGAAATGTGGGGGCGGCAGCCTTCCTGTCTGCTGAGGGGGCGGACGGTTCCTGCCTGCTGCGCACGGGCGACGGCGGCAAGACCTGGACGAGCGCGGTGTTGGATGGAACTGATATTACATCCAATGGAACGAGCACACAGGGAGAAATCGATGCATGGCGCAAAAACAGCGGGCACATTGACAATATCTGGTTTGAAGACGCCCGGTGCGGCTATGCGGAAGCGTCCTATACCAGCGGCAGAGAGAGAAAGACGATCCTTTTGGTCACAAATGACGGCGGCCTGCATTTTGTGCCGCAGACGGGAGGCAATGCAGCGCGGGCACTGATACAAAACGGCGCAGAGGAAGGAGAAAAAACGGCATGAGAGAGCAAGACCGTGTGACCTTATCGGACAGTGAGTGGATCATTATGCAGGAAATCTGGAAGCGGGGAGAGGCCACGTTTCGGGAGATCTGCGACGGCGTGGCGGCGCATCAATGGAGCAAACCCGCAGTGGCGGCCTTTTTGAAGCGGATGGAGAAAAAGGGCGCCATTGCAAGCGCGGAGGGCGGCCCTGTGAAAGTGTACCGCTCCTTGCTGCGGCGGGAAACCGCTGTGCGGAAGGAAACCAGGGACATTTTTAGACGGGTGTACGGCGGAGACGTGGCGCTGCTGGCTCAGTCGCTGGTGCGCTCTGCGGCGCTGGATGAAAACGATATGGAAGAATTGATTGCGCTGCTGAGGAAAGGGCGGGAGGAGAAGTGAAGTTTTTATCATGGGCGCTGGAGGGGGCGGAGCTGCTGCAGCCTCTGCTTGTGATGAGCCTTCAGGGCGCGGTGCTGGTCGGAGCCGTTTTGGCGCTGCGGGCTGTCTTTGCCCGGCGTATGGCGCCGGGGGTGTTGTACGCGTTGTGGCTGCTGCCGGCGGCGCGGCTGCTGATTCCCGGCAGTATTGGGAGTGCCTTTTCATTTTTGAATTTCATTCCAAAAGAGATGGAGGCGCAGGCCATGGCCGCGGCAGTCATGCAGACGGCCGTGGTGCAGACGCCGTTGGATATTCCGATGACGGCTGTGGGGCCCGGGCTGACTGTACCTGTTGCGGGAAGCGGGAGCAGTGCGCCGATGACCGGGCTGGTAGTGTTCAATCTGGCGGCCATTCTAATGCTGGTGTGGCTGCTGGGTATGGCGGCAGTGCTGCTGTATGCGCTGTGGAAAAACCGTGCGTTCCGGCGCAGAGCTATGACCGGGGCGGTGCGCGTGGAGGTGGAAGCGTGTCCGCTGCAGGTGTATCTGTGCGAGAATTTATCCTCTCCCTGCCTGTGCGGCCTGCTGCGGCCGGTGATTCTGGTGAATGACGGGGCGCTGGAAAACGAAACCTATTTTGCGCTGGCCCTGCGCCATGAGCTGGCGCACTATTGCCGCAAGGACCGTTTTTTCGCTCTGCTGCGGCTCGTGTGCTGCGCGGTGCACTGGTTCAATCCTCTGGTGTGGGTCGGAGCGAAGGCGAGCTGTGAAGACTGCGAACGCGCCTGCGATGCGCGGGTGCTGAAAGATGCCACGACGGAAGAGCGGGCGGTCTACGGCGAAATGCTGCTCTCGTTTCTGTGTGTCCCGGCGCGGCGTTACAGCGTGTTATGCACGGCTTCGCCCATGGGCGGCGGGGGGAAAGCGCTGCGTAGACGTTTGACCCTGATCGCCCGACGGGGCGCGGTGAAACGGACCGCTGCTGCGATGCTGGCGCTGTGTGTGTTGCTGACCTGCCTTGTGGCCTGTACCGGGCGCAGCGGTGGAGGGGAAGCGGCAAAGCCGGACAAAGAAGTTTACCAGAAACTGGCGCGGGTGGCCGACGAAACGGAGTTTGTACAGTATGGAATCAGCGATGGCGTCCATATGGCCATTGGAGGGAAAACGCTGGCCCGGTATCTGGACAATGTGCAATGGAAGGAATGTCCGGGCAGGGCGGACGGCACCGAGATTGTAGCGTATCAGCTTTTGGGTGAGAGCCATGCAGGCAATTCCATCACATTTGTCGAAAACGAAGCAGGGTTTTGCGCCCATGTGCTCTGGAACGGCGCAGAGGAGGGCGAACAGGCGGAGGCGTGGTATGAGATTTCAGAGGCAGACGCCGGGTATGCCTGGGCCATGTCCCAAATTGGCGGGGAGAGGACACTGTACAGCACGCTGCCGGACGGCGGGGAGTTCGTTCTGGTTTCGAGCGCACCGGCTATGGGTTACGAGCGGCATTATCTCTTTTACGGCGAAGAGGGGCCGAAACCGACCGTATACGATTATGGCACGATCTATACGCCCATCTATGGCGATCTGGATGAGCAATATGCCCGTGTAGCGGAAGAATTCTGTTTTGTCAGTGAGCGAGTGGGCTTTGTATCCTTCCGTTTTGAACTTTATGAGACGGCTCCAGATCTGTTCCGCACGGCGGACGGCGGGAAAACCTGGCGGCGGGTTGCGCTGCCCATGGGGGACATCACGGAAGACAACGGCTACGGCGCGATACATGTCACAGATATTTCGTTTGAGGATGAGAAAAACGGCGCTGTGACGGTGTCCTTTTCCCACAGCAGCACGGGCGGCGATGATGCGCTTTCCGTGGTGTTCACCACCGTCGATGGCGGGGAGACCTTCACTGCCGTGACCAGCGGCGGCCCGGCCATCCGCGCCGCATCCGGCGAAACGGAAGGCGAAACCGTGATGCGTCAGGGCGACCCTGGCGGTACCGGAAGCGCTTATTTGCAGGAGAAAGAAGTGACGCTGGAGGCCGGACAACAGCGGCAGCTCCATGTGATCGGCATCACCACGGCGCTGCAGTGGGAAAGCGATGATGCGGCGGTGGCCACGGTGGATGAAAAAGGGCTGGTGACGGCGGCGGCCCCCGGCACAACGCAAGTGAGCGTAACCTGGGACGGACAGCGCTATGACTGCAGCGTAACGGTGACGCCGGCAAACGTAACGCCTGCGGCAGAGGATGATTTCAAACACGTTCCTATCGATAATCCGGACGGCGCCCAAAGCGGCACAATGCCGACGGATGAGAGCGCCGCCAATCTGTTCCCTCTGCTGAAATAATGCGCCGCGGCGCGCCGAAAAGGCGGCCTGTCCATCGGACAGGCCGCCCCTTTTGCACAGATTCAGTCCAAAACACTGCTGTCGGTATTGCCTTTGTCGGCGTTTTCCTGATTTTCCGGGCGCTGCACGTCGCTGTTTTCGGTCCACTTGTCGATATAGCGCACCTGCATATCCTCGCCGAAATCCCCGGTGTAATAGAGGATCACCTGATCGCCCTGGGTCCATTTGGTCAGGATGTCGTCTTTTACGGTCAGGTCCAAAACTTGATCCCCGGCGCTGACGCTCAAATGGCTGCCGTTGACGGCGATGATCTCAGCATAGACCGAGCTGCAGTCCTCTTTGGCTACTGTATCGCCTGTGGCGCCCTCCTGGTTGCTGGAGGGGGTGTCGGCGCTGCCGTCATTGGTAGAAGGGTCGGCGTTGTTGCTGCCGCAGGCCGCGAGGGAAACAAGCAGCAGCGCCGCGGCGGCCAGAGGCAAAAGCGTTTTTTTCAAATGTTTCATGCGATTCCATCCTTTGCAATTAAACTGTATACCGGGAGTTTCCCCGGCCGGCGGGAAAATTATACAGGGCAATGTAAAAAATGGTTCACAAACGATGAAGATAGGTGTATGCTAAAGGTATATTCGGATCGCAAGAAAGGGGTTTTTACCAATGAGATTCTTTATTGATACTGCCAATGTGGAGGAAATCCGCAAGGCCAACGACATGGGCGTCATCTGCGGCGTCACAACCAATCCGTCCCTGATTGCCAAGGAAGGCCGCGATTATGCTGAGACGCTTAAGGAAATCGCGTCGATTGTGGACGGGCCGATTTCCGGTGAGGTGAAGGCCACCACTGAGGACGCAGAGACCATGATCGAAGAGGGCCGCGCCATTTACGCGCTGGACCCGGAGCACATGGTGGTGAAGATCCCCATGACCGCTGAGGGGCTCAAGGCCATCAAGGTGCTTTCCGCCGAGGGCATCCCCACCAACTGTACGCTGATCTTCTCGGCCAATCAGGCACTGCTGGCGGCCCGCGCCGGCGCGACTTACGTCAGCCCTTTTCTGGGCCGGATGGATGATATCAACGAATCCGGCGCAAATCTGATCGCCGATATCGTGGCCATTTTTGACAATTATCCCGATATCAAGACGGAGATCATCTGTGCCAGCGTGCGCAACACTACCCATGTGACCCAGTGCGCGCTCTCCGGCGGCCACATTGCCACGGTACCCTTCAAGGTGATCGAGCAGATGGTCAAGCACCCCCTGACCGATCAGGGCATTGAAAAGTTCAAGGTTGATTATGTGAAAGTGTTCGGGGATAAGTAAGCGCGGAAAACCGATAGGAAAGGTCCGCCTGCATCAAAGATGCAGGCGGACCTTTTTGGCAAAGCGCACAAAAAAGAAAAGCAGAATTGTGAGAATATACGGAAATGAGGTTTTTTGAAAAAAGTTTCAAGTATGATGTCCAAATTTTTTCATTTTTACGTTGTTACTATATAGAAGGACATGCGGCGGAGGATATGCTATACTATACCCTGAAAATGCCGTAGGGGGGAAGAGTATGCTTGCGCTGTGTTTGGCCATGGTGGAACCGGAAGAGCAGGAAGCATTTACTGCATTTTTTGACCGGCACTATAAGCCGGTTTTAATAAGGCCTGCAAGATCTTGAAAAACCGGGAAAACGCCGAGGATGTGACACAGGAAATTTTCCTGTATGCTGCAGATCATTTTGAAAAATTCCGCGGCAGAAAAGATGCTGAAATCCGGCGCTATTTGATGGAATGTACAGAATCCCGGGCGGTTGATATGCTGCGCAGGCGGAACGACGCGCCGGAGAAAGCAGACGAGGGAGAAGTGGCGCGCGCCGCCACGGACGACACTGAGCAGATTGTGCTCCGGCAGGATACCATGACGCGGCTGCTGCGCTGCATCGATGAGCTGGACGCACCCTGCCGCGCAGCGCTGAAGCTGCGCATGGCGGGCGTGCCGGCTGAGGAAGCGGCGCAGATGCTGGGCATTTCCAGAGAGGCATTTTACAAACGGGCACAGCGCGGCTATGCTGTTTTACGCGAAAGGATGGTGCGCGAGGATGCACTATGAAGAACAGACGGTGTCCCTGCGCACCCTGATTCAATGGGGGCTGGAGGAGGACACGGAGCGGCGGATCGCCGCGCTGCCGCCGCTGCAGGAGATCGAGGCGCTGCTGGGGGATACCGCGGCGTTCCGCCGGCGGGTTCTGGAAGCCGCGGCGCACCTGCTGCGCGCCGGGCGCCGCAGCAAACGGCATCTGCTGCGCGTCGTTCGGAAAACCCTGACGGCTGCGGCGATTCTGGTGTCGCTGCTGTTCTGTGTTCTCATGGCCAATGCCTCCGTCCGCGCTGCAGTGGTCAATACCATTATTGAATGGACGGGACGTGACATAGGAATCCGGTTTGAAGTGACAGGCGAACCGCTGGCCGCGCTGCCCAATGGTTATGGGCCGCATTATGTCCCTGCTGGGCTGATTTTTGATGAAGAAATGTCTTATCAAGAAACGGACGGAAGCTTTTTTTATACTTATGCCAGTGTAGATGGGAAAGTCATACTGGATGTTCAGGTTACTATTGCACAAAATGGCAGTGCCTATTGGATTGATAATGAACATCTCGAGCATGAAAGGATTACATTCAATGGCGTGACTGCGTATTACGGTCACGGAACTTCTGTGGGCGGCGATGAAATCAGCACCCTGCTCTGGCTTAAAGATGGAATCGAGCATGATATTTATACGAACGTCAGTATGTCGGAGCTGTTTGAAATTGCGGAAAACATTTATTAAGCAAGAAGCAAGCGTGCGAATCAGTCATCGCACGCTTGCTTTTTGCACAAAAACAAAAATTAAAAATATACATTATGCTGAAATGAAAAAAGTTTCAAAAAATTTGTCCAAAATTTGGATTTTATTCGTTGTTACTATATAGAAGGGTAATTATAACCCTGAACAAAAGAGAAAGGAAGGATTCCCATGTACACAGCACAAAAAACAGCAGCCTCCAAACTCCTTGCCATCACAATGGCCATTGTGATGGCGCTGACCATGACGGTCAGCGCATTTGCTTCTGATGCGCAGCCGTATAACGCAGATGCTACAAAAGTAACTGCGTTAGTGAATGCAGGAGCACAAACCTATTCAGTGACAGTCACAGCTCCAAGTGACGCCACCAAAATCAAATTTGACGCAACACTGTATCAAAAGCAGCTGATTGGCCGCAAGGAGATCAGTTCCATGAGTGCCAGTGCCAGCGGACGTACATGCGCCAAAAGCCAAAATGCTGAGGTTGAAAGCGGAAAAACCTATGTGATCGAGGTAACCGCACAGGTCTATTCCGGCGGCACATGGGATACCGTTGAAAGAACGATCACCGTTAAAACCTGACGCCCGTTCCGGTGCGCGAAGGGGGTGAGAACATCCGGATATAATCCGTTTTGCGTTTTGATAAACAGTGGACAATGATTGGAAAGAGAGGTATTATAAAAATGACAAAGATGAAGAAATTGACGTCTGTTTTGTTGGCTGTCGTTATGGCCATGGGCTTGGCAGTTCCGGCATTTGCTGAGAAGTGTCCTGAAAATCAATTTACTGTTTATTCTCCAGTTTTTCCCAATGCATATATTTTGGTTGAACAAACAAAAAATGGTACAGAAAACATCAATGCTATTCAAGCTGCAGATGCAACGACTTCTATTACTGCTACTGTTTTTGTGGAAGAAAAGTGGGACATTATTGATGGGGAATGGGTCATTATTGATAGTAAGTTATTATCTGAAGAGGAAGTTTGTGCGATCGGCCTTGAAAATTTTGAAAATTTATATACTGTTAGTGCACCAACAGCAGCAAATCCTGACGTCACAATAAGAGGCAAATTGACTCTTCGGCTCGGTGGAACGCATGAAGAGAGCGGATCAAGTGCCACTGTGCATTTGAGCGGAAGAGCTAGCTGGAGTGGATTTGATGTAAGTGGCAAAGATGAGGGGCCGGCAGTTGGTGCTGATTACATGTGTTTCACCTGGGGCGGAGGATTTCTTATTGATGGTACGCCTTATACAAATGCAATAAGTAGTCAAGGAAAGAAAATTGAAATGCATCCCGCAACTGCAACTGCTAATGCAGGTGAAGCATGGAGCTTCAACGAACATATTCAGGGAACGTATAAAAATGATTATACAAAACAAGTTGATATCAATATGAATCTCAAAAAAAATGTTATGACTGGGGGCGGGAATGTGACAGAAGCAATCCTCACATATATTCATACTTATGATGCAGTACAGACAAGTATTGGGATTACAGGTGGTACAGGCGGTGCATCAGGGAGTATTTCTTTTACCGGTACAAGTAAGTATTGGACATTAGTCAGTAAATATAGTGGATTTTATTACTAATTAATCTTATGAAGCGGCGTTTTTTGATTGGCAGCATTTCTGCTGCTGTTATAGTAATTCTCTTTGCATTGATGTGGTTGTATTTTTCTAAACAGAATCTGACGGCCTATGCTTTTTTGGAGAAGCATACCGTAGCAAGTGATCCGCTTTTTGCTGCCGAGGAATATCTGACGGAAGTTTCGTTGGATAATCATACGATTCTGCTGTTTTATTTGAATCGAGAAGATACAGTCTCCTGTGCGGTCGTACGGGAAACACCTTTTTCTTATCATTTGCTCAGACAAGATGGAGGGGCACCAATTACGACAGGTCAAGAAGCCTATCCATATCATTATATAGGATATCAAGACGGAAATGATTGGAAATGGGTAGCTTGGGGCATCCGATCGGACAATGTAAAATCGGTGTCTTTCAATGGAAAGACAATGTGTAACGTTTTTGTTCCATCCCACTCATTGGATATTGTTTGGCTTACAGGAACAGGTATCGTGGAACAGTTTCAATATCAAGTGACCGCTTCAAATCAATAATACAAAAGAGTAGACTTGACCGCAGAAAGATTTGACATCTGAATGCCGTCATCCAGATTATAATCCGGATGACGGCATTTAGTAAAAAGAAAGGAATCCCATGAAAAAAATGTTTTTCTTGTTCGTCCTGCTGCTGCCTTTTGCGTGCGGCTGCATGGCATCCACAAAGTCCGCAGAGCATCCTGCAGCAGATACGGTCTCTGCTTTGATCGCGGCGGAGGACGCTGAGGATTGGGACACCTATGTGGAATTATGGTGCCAAAACGAGCGGGACAGCTATATGCAAATGGTTCAAAACCATTATAAGCAGGCGAACTGTGTGGGGATTTTCAATGTGAAAAGCGCAGCGGTGAAAGAATTGACAGCGTTACCGCTGGAAGATGCGTCTCCCTACATCCTCAACTTTGACGAATATGAGAGCATGTATGATACCGTGGCTGCTTTTTTGGTGGATGTAGACTATCAGGTGTATCGGGAGGATCAGTATCAGACCAACGGTGTGAACCACCGCCTGGCCTTGCTGGGCATGGAGGACGGGGAGTGGCGCATAGTGGAATGGTCTGTCGCTCCGCCGGCTTTGACGGTGCCATAAAAGCACTCCAATCAAAATACTCAACAGTACAGTTTTTGACACGATTCCTATGATGTGCGGCCGTTGGCGCAGTTCCCGCGGGGACTGTCGTTGTATGCGCTGGCCGTTGACTGCAGCGGCCAATTGTGCGGCTTTTTCTGACGTTTTTTTCCATATCCGGGGACGGGCTCAAGGAAATTGCCTGCTGGGGGTCTGGATGTGGACAGCCGGTCCTGACAGATCTTTGCCGGCCAAAACGCCCGCGTTTTGGCTCATAGAAACAAAACAGCGAGGGCATGGACCCTCGCTGTTTTCGTTACCCTTATAGTACTTTTTGCCCGTTGATGACCAGAGAGAAGTGCAGCTCCAGCTTTTCTGCGGCGCGGCGGCACAGGAGCATGCGCTCCATGAAAATTTCAAAGTAGTCCATCACAGAGGAAATTTCCGTGTCCAGATCCAGTTCCAGCACGATGCGCGTTTTATCGTCGGTGATCTGGACGCGGGAGGTGTGGACGGCGTAATTGACGCGGTCGTGAATGTCGAAGGTGGAGAAATCCCGGTTGCGCACGCGGGTGCGGCGCACGTCGGTTTTATCCGCCAGGATGATGGCCGCCGCCACGGCGTTAACGGGGAAGGCGGTGCCCTCGTCGTGGTTGCCGATGGCGGTGATGATGGTGGCGATGTCCTCAGGGTCGGCGCCCATGTTGTCGAGGATGCGGAAAGCCATCACTGCGCCGGACTGGGCATGATCCACTCGGTTGATCACGTTGCCGATGTCGTGAATATAGCCGGCGATCTGAGCCAGCTCCGCTTCCCGCGGGCTGTAGCCCAGGGTCAGCAGGATCTGCCGGGCGGTTTCGCTGACCCGGGTCACATGGGCGAAGGAATGCTCCGTATACCCCAGGGCGCACATGGTTTCGTCGGCCTTTTGAATGTAAGTCCGGATCTGACTGCTGTTTTTGATATCTTCAATGGTAATCATTGATACGCTCCTTTTGCTGTTATGCCAGTTTTTGCCCCAGCCACTGCCCCAGCACCACACCCAACAGACACAAGACCACACTCAGGGCGACGTAGGCCGCGGCCAGGCCGCTTTTGCCGTTGCTGAGCAGCGTCACTGTTTCCAAAGAAAAGGTGGAGAACGTGGTGAAGCCGCCGCACAGGCCCACTTTCAAAAACAAGACTGCGCTGCTGCTCTGTGCGCCCCGCTGGGCGGCGACCTGGGCGATCAGGCCGATGAGAAACGCGCCGGCCAGGTTGATGAGCAGCGTGGGCAAGGGAAAAATGCCCCGCTGCAAAAACGGGAGCATGCCGCACAGATACCGGCTCACGGCGCCCAGCGCGCCGCCCAGGGCCACCCAAAAGCATTGCGCCGCCATATCAGTATTCCTCCTGTGCGCAGATCCATCCGCCGCCGAGCACAGTGTCTCCGTCGTAGAACACCGCGCTCTGGCCCGCGGTCAGCGCCCGCTGGGGCGTGTCGAACACCACTTCCGCCCGGCCGCCGGGCAGAGGCGAGACCGTGGCGGCGGACGCTGTATGGGAATAGCGGGTCTTTGCGGTGCAGCGCACCGGCTCTGCCAGATCCTCAAAGGCGATCCAGTTGCACTGTTCGATCACAGTGCGGCCGGAATAAAGATGCTCCTCGGGGCCGAGAACCACGGTGTTGGTTTTCGCGTTCTTGCGCAGGACATAGAGCGGATATGCGCTGCCGCCCACGCCCAGCCCTTTGCGCTGGCCGGTGGTATAGCAGGGCAGGCCGCGGTGGCGGCCCAGCACGCGGCCCGCTTCGTCCACGAAGTCGCCGGGCGTCAGGGCAACGCCCTGGCGGCGCAGGAAGGCGACGTAATCCCCGTCCGGGATAAAGCAGATGTCCTGGCTGTCTTTTTTCTGCGCCACGCGCAGGCCCGCTTCTGCGGCCAGGGCGCGGATTGCGTCCTTGCTGTCGATCTCGCCCAGGGGCATTTGCGTGCGTGCCAGCTGAGCCTGGGTCAGGCGGTAGAGCACATAACTCTGGTCTTTTTGCAGATTTTTCCCTTTTTTCAAAAGATACCGGCCCCGCGCGCCGTCGAATTCCACCCGGGCGTAATGTCCGGTGGCGATCTGGGCGCACCCCAGGGCATCCGCTGCGGAAAGCATTTGGGCAAATTTTACGCGGCGGTTGCAGACGATGCAGGGGTTGGGCGTCCGCCCGGCGCGGTAGCTTTCGGCAAAATCTGCCATAACCTGCGCGGAAAAAGCAGCGCGGCCGTCGTGCACAGAAAAGGGAATGCCGAGATGCTCCGCCACAGCGCGGGCGTCGGCGGCGCTGCCGGCGCCGCCGGAGCACAGCTCCAGCATCAGTCCCTGTACTTCCCAGCCCTGCCGCTGCAGCAGCAGGGCGCACACGCTGGAGTCCACGCCGCCGCTCATGCCTACCAAAACTCGATGATTTTTCATGCTCCCGCATCCTTCCCAATGCGCCTCCGGCGCAAGCAATTCCAAAAGTGCGCGCACTTTTCTGCAAAAAATTATAACATACCTGCGCGGTTTATGGTATAATCATTTTGCAGATATCCATGCAATGGAGGGAGTAAGATATGAGTAAAAAGATCATTACCATTGGCCGTACCTATGGCAGCGGGGGACGCCTGATCGGCCGCGAGGTGGCCAATAAGCTGGGCTATGCGTTCTATGATAAGGAGCTGATTGAGCTGGCCGCCAAAGAGTGCGGTTTTTCCCCTGATTTTATCAAGGCCAATGAGCAGCGCTCCGCGTTCGGTTTTTTCGCCAATCTGGCCAGCCAGGGCTTTTCCTATTCCAAAGACACCCTGCCGCCGGCGGACATGCTGTTTGTGGCTCAGTGCAAAGTGATCCAGGATATTGCGGCCAAGGAGGACTGCGTGATTGTAGGACGCTGTGCAGACTACATCCTGCGCGACTTTGAGGACTGCCTGCATGTGTTTATCCGTTCCACGGAAGAGGACTGCATCCACCGCGTGACCACATATTACGGCGTGGCCAGGGACAAGGCCGCCGAGGAAATCAAGAAGATGGACCGCCAGCGCGGCGCCCACTGCAAGCGCTACACCGACCGCACCTGGGGGGCGGCGGAGAATTACGACCTGATGCTTAACACTGCCCGTTTCGGCATCGACGGCTGTGTGGAGCTGATTGCCGAGGCGGCACAGCGGGCGTTCCATCCTTCCCAGGGCGACAGCGTTTATTGAGCGGCGAAGCCGCCCGCGCCGGGCAAAACGCCCCGGGCCATCGGGCGCAGATGTGACATCGGGCAGGCGCGGCGCGGCAAAACCGCGCCGCGCCTGCCTTTGCGCCGACGGGAGAAGTTTGGGGGCGGAAACTGTGCAGAATGTGCATTGACAGGGCGGCGAAGAGGCCCTATAATTTTGTCCATACCAAAGAGAGACCGCGGCCGGCGCGCCGCAGGGAGGTGCGAAGCAATGAGCAACGAAGAGAAGATCCTTTCCATGCTGAGCGAAATGCGCAGCGACATTCAGGAAATCAAAAGCGACGTAGCGGGCCTTAAAACGGAAGTGGCAGAGCTGAAAGCAGACGTAGCAGGCCTCAAGACGGACGTAGCAGGCCTCAAGATGGACGTGGCGATGCTCAAGACGGACATGGCGGATATGAAGGTCCGGGTGAAACGGCTGGAAGGGGACATGGCGCAGATGCGCAGCGACATGGACGAACTGCGGGAAGCACAGGAAGAAACGCGGGACGGCGTGAACGTTTTGCTCGAATGGGCCGAGGCGTGCGGGAACGTCATCAAATTCCCCCTGCCGCGGATCAAGTGAACTGCATAGATGAGCCGCCCGGCGTCTGCCGGGCGTTTTTTGCCGCTTTTTTTGAAAAAAAGCGGCTTTGTTGCACCCGAACATACAACTTTCGGCACTGCGCGCGCTGAGGGTGAGGCCCTGCCGCTGCGGTATACAGCAGGGCCGGGACAAATGTCCCCTTAGGTTCTCTCCTTTTTTGACGCCCCGGAAGCGGGGCATGCCCGGAGGCCTGGGTGCGTGCCCAGGCCCCCCCGGGCGGCAGACCGGCGCGGGTATGGACCGCTGCTGCCGGCGGATGAATGGAACAACACGCATCCAGCACACAGCGGCGGGCGGACACAGCTGCCGGACGGATACATATATAAATAAGAAGGATACAGAATCCGAGCGTGAGAACCGGACCTGGGGTGAAGGGAGAAGTGTATTACGGTGTATGTTACGGTTGTGTTACAAGTGGGGAAAACCCATTGACGAAAAAAAGGGTCAGTGATAAAGTAGCATCACAAGATGACGAGGAACAGAGCCGACCCAGCACAGATACGGGAACGGCTAGCCACGGTATGTGTTCTGGAAACGCCGAGGGCCTCTGCATCTTGAAAAAAATGTTTTGCTTCATAAGGGGAGCTATGCGGTATTTATAAGCCGGTATTTTGGAGGAAAAAC
>ERZ856578.4099-NODE-4099-length-20352-cov-93.096079_pt1 | contig 20352 bp, 15 predicted proteins | sample MGYA00514384_ERZ856578 | MGnify/ENA primary metagenome ERZ856578 (study PRJEB29103, sample SAMN06111958) | human gut metagenome | biome: human gut; feature: ankylosing spondylitis patient; material: healthy_person | host: Homo sapiens | place: China:Hangzhou... | reverse complement strand
TGGCGGTAAGCTTCTCCTGATATCTTGGATTATTAAACAGATTTTCATGGTCTTCCCGGACTGAATGCAATTTCTCGAAAGAAATTGCATAGAAATCTTTTCCCATCCATTCATAATCACGTTCTGTCATCTTCTCTGGATGAAAATAATAGCCACCATATCTAAAAGAATGCCAGTTACGATATTCGTATATTTCCGGATGTTTTATCATCATATAATTTCTGTTAAATATCATATGTTCTGATATAAATGAACAACCAGCAATCTTATCTATTTCTGGTAATATCTTGTGCATTGTTATGAAGTATTCTTCATGATACTCATGTTTCATATCAAAATACGGCTTTCCTGAACTGTCAAACATGGAAAAAGCTTTGCATGGAACCGTATCTCCATCCCAGCTCATATAATATTCATCATTGCATATCATAGCATATTGTAATCTTATACATATATCATTGTCTTCATAGTACCCCATTCCATATCTTGTATCTAACAAACCTACAACATCTAACGCATTTATCACATTTATTACATTAACACATTAGTTATTATCAATCCTGCTCTCAATCGCCCTCTTCAGTTTCGTAGAACTTGTGCTCTGTGTATAAGGAAAGAATACCATCGTAGAGCCATTCTCTTCTAAGAACTTCTTCTCTTCCATCCAATACAGATTATTCTCATAATCACTGCCTGAGAACTGGACATCGAAATGATACACTTTGAACATATCCCTTGTCCCTGCGAAATCAAGCGGAAGTTTCACTGCCTCATCGACATACCTGCATGAACGCACCATCTCTATACGTTCCTCAAAAGGTACGAAAGGTTCAGTCTGCTTATTAAGTCTGACTCCTTCATCTGAGACAACTCCGACTATCAGATAATTACACATTTCCTTAGCCCGCCTGAACATATTCAGGTGCCCTATGTGAAACAGATCGAACACTCCGGCTATGTAACCAATATTATAAGGTTTCTGTCCGACTCTGACATTATCTTGTGCATACTCATTCTGATAATTCTTCTCTGCCGCATTAATATCATCCATATCATCTTCTCTGTCACAGTCACTATTAGCTCTCTGACCACTTAATCTATTCAGTTTGTTAATAATGTTCTGACGTTTCTTATTAGGATAATCCCTGCCTGGATCATATATATGGTATTCTTCCACGCCTAACTGCCTTAACTGGTTCACTGCCCCATAATACTTCTTTATACATATTATAATGTGCAATTCCGATTTATCTATATCTCTGACTATATCTGGTGGATTCACTGAAATACCATCTATCTTAGTCCCCCATAAGGACTTATTGTTATCTATAATCGAATATATGTCATACTCACCTGAGAACTGTGCTAAGAACCTTTTCGTATATGTTCCCGAGCCAAATATAACCAGCTTCTTAGTCTTACCTTCTGGTGCTGGCTTATCTAGTCCTGCAAATATATCGTTGAATATATAATTATATTCCCTATCGCTATAATTGACCTTTTCTCTATTCGTATACACCGTCACAGGATTAGTTCTTTTCTCATTATAATATGGAACAAGTATCTCCTGATTGCGCAGAACTGTTGTAAATCTTGATGACATACGTGTCCATATATCCTCACATTCAAGAAGATTATATCTTTCCATAATCTCACGTCTTGGCACAATACTCTCAAACTGCTTATCTGTGCCATCATATATTATCGTTATAGAACGATACATAATCACATTAGCCGGACAGTTCTCCCAGTAGAATTCCTGATCATAGAATATGAATCTGTCTTTCTCATTCTCAACCTCTTCATCATAAAAACAATTCAGCGGAACCATATCTATATATCCCTTGGCAAGAATGACACCCATATCTCTTCCGTTCGCACTGTTTCTATCCTTATCAGATATTATATCGGTATGCTCAGAAGAATTGATTATAAGCTCGTACATTATATCCATAGCACGCAGATATGCTGCCTTATCCCTTTTAGCTATGTCTTTCAGCTTAAGCATGGCAACAGGCTTATCTATATATGGCATAACAAGCTTGTCACCTTCTATATGTGAATCCACAACATTAATTCCATGTCTCTGTAATTCGAACTGATTATCTCTTATAATCTCCAGCTTGCCTAACCCTTCTGGATATATAGCTTTCTTGTATACAGTTTTAGCCCTATTATTATTTGATTTATTATTTAATTCTTCATTTAAACTATAATTTGATTTATTCTCCTGAATATCATTATCTGACTTGTTACATTCTGATATGACAGTAACCATAGCATTATTCATACCTCGATCCATAGAGATAGTTGCATGAACAATATTATTGTGCTTATCAACTGCACTACTTTTTTCACATTCTATTATATATGCATTCGCCATCTTATGAAACAAGCCATTCTTAATAAGATCCGTATACAGATACTGCTCATCCATGAACACACTCTCTGGGTGATTGTACAGCGGAAAATATCTCATGGACAGTTCCTCAACAGGTGTATAATCATCTGCATATACAAGTTGTGTTTCCTGTAATGATGGCATAACAGAGTAGAACCTGCTCTTGAATCCTGCATCACATAATATCTTATCAAGTTCCACCTGCGAATAACAACGTCCTTTTATATATCCTTTATCTGCTGCCATCAGCCTTCTATAATTCTCTATACCATCAAAACTATGATTCGTATAAGGATCCCTGTCTCCACAGAAATACTTGATAGCATAACGATTCTCCGCACCTATAATTAATCTTCCATCAGTTTTCAAGTGACTGTAGAATATATTTAACAACTGCTGATAATCTTCACATTGTTCTATAACATCTATACCAACTATATAATCATATAAATGTGTCTCTTCTGATTCATTGACATTATCATTAACATTAGAAATATTATATTCACTTTCATTGTTAACTGACAGATTATCATCTGACTTACCCACTGCAGCATATTCTCCACGTCCACACAACGTACATAACAAATACTTGTCTACGCTGCCTTTACTTTCAAGAAATTCAACAACTGACTCATCAACTTTATCATTATATACATATAATATGTCACTATTCTTCCTGAATTCATACCAGACTATAGCCCCCTTGGAAAACTCTCTTACTATTTCTTTATAATCTGATACATCCTCATCACGTTCCATTATAATAATTCCTCCATGAATTAAATAAAGCCTTTAGAGATATTATACTCTACAGGCTTTATTAATTGCAAATTTAATTGTTTTTAAAGATATCTACAAGCCTTGTCCAATCATAAAGATTATCAAAAATCTTTATATTCTCCTCCTTTATTTCCAATAACTCTAATTGCTTCTTCAATTCATCTGAATGATTTTTATTAGCTATAATATAAATATCATCCATATCATTATTGCTTATATTGTCTATCGGCTCTATTGTATATCCATTGAATACTGTGCCTATTTTAGCGTCAGAATTATCATACACGGCAGTTGCTTTTATATTCATATACTGCATTAATAACATAATCCTGTTAGCATATGTACCTGCACTAACTACGCTGTATCTATGTCCTTCTCTCAATATATCAATAAGCACTTGTGCCATACTTTCTTTTTCCTCATCAATATCAGCAACATTCCTGGTATCACTTATTAAATCATCCAAAATACATCGATTACAGCTATCAAGCCAATGATAAAATATCTTATTTGTTTTAAATGCTTTCATCTCATCTAATATTTGTCTTCTGAATTGTTGACCTGATTCTATGCTTAGTCTGTTATAATTCCAACTGTATGCTCTTATTTTTTCTTTATTTATTTCAAATTTAACAACCTCACTTGTATCTTTATTAATAAACCTATTAAGGTAATTAAATTCATCAATTATGCAATTGATTTTACTGTCGGACTTAACTGAAGAACTTTCATTATCTACCCTATAACAATAAAAAGCATCATTTGTATATATACAGCTATCAGCAAGTAATCCAACAAGAATAGAAAAACTTGTATCCTGAAATGATGCTCCTCTAGTTTCATTAAATATAATATTCTTGCTGACAAGAAAATCCTTTTTATATATTCCTGACCAGATATGTACTGTATCTATAAATCTTGCTTTTATGTTATTGACTAAGTCTATTTTTTTATTTACATACTCCTCTGATAATATTCTTACTTTTTCATAATTGATAATGCCTCTTATTCCATTAGAAACAAATTGTATATAACTGCTCTTCACAAAATCAACATCATATTTTTCAGCTAGAGCATACAAACAGTAAAACATATTTTTATCAACAAAATCATCTGTTTCTACTATTCCTATATATTTACCATTCGCCGCCTGAATGCCCAGATTCATCTGGTATCCATAGCTTTTAATATCAGATACAATAACTTTTATTCTGTTGTCTTTCTTTTCGTATTCTCTCAATATCTCTAATGTCCCATCCGTTGAACCTGCATCTACACATATTATTTCAATATCACGTAATGTCTGTGATAATACGCTGTTAATACAGGTGTGTATATAATTGGCTACATTTAGAGATGGTAGAATTATGCTTATCTTATACATAATTTTACTTTCATTCCTAAATTTATACTTGTCTAATAAACTGTTACATTATTTAATACTGTATTATAATATTTTTTTGTCAATTTATTGCTATCTACAATTTCATCTTTATGCAATAAAATTATTTTCCCATCCTCATATACACATAATTTATAACCATCTACAAAAACGAATAACTCAAATGCCATCAATTCTCTTTCACGACCTTTTTCTCTATATATTTTCTTTAATTTAGGATTATATATAGCAGTTCTTTGTACTTTTATATAATCATATTGCTTTGGTGTCACTATTCTGTTATTTATAATATTACATAACATCTCATTCAACTGCATTAATGAAATTAATTCATATCTATCGCCTATCATTAAATTATTTTCATTTTGTTTGATTATTAACGGAATTTGTATCAAACTATTGTGATATGAATATATGCTATTATCTTCTTCATTAATTTTATATTCATCTGGCATTAAATAACCATGATCTGCATATACTACAAAATTACTATTTATATTACCTAAAAGAAATGATAATATATTATCTAAGTATCTATCAGCGTCTATCTTCTGATTTTTTAACTTATCTATCATATCACTATTCTTTAAATCAATTATATCTGTACTAATACCTGACACAAATGGAACTTCCGTGTATGCATTCGCATACCAAAAATGGCTTTCTTGTAACACATGAATATAAAATAATCCATGTTTCTCATTACTTACGTCTATTAAAAAATTCCATAATTTTTCTGTTATTGTTTGAAAGCAACCTGAATATTTTATTTCATCACTTTCTATAAATTTATCTCCATCAGTATAAAAATATATTTTTCTTTTATTTTTTATTGATTCACATATGAATCTACAATCTTTTTCTTTTACAATAGTCCCAACTTGTTTTACTGATTTATATTCTCCATACGTAGGTATCAAGCTTTCATATGTAGATGTAGATACCGAATATGCATTATAAAAACAACAAGCCTTATTATTAACCGCCTTTATAGTATTATTAAATCTATTATAAAAGTCTTGTTTTCTCATAGTATCTATACATATCATTAATATATTATTTTTATTTATTTTACTAATATTATATTTTATGTACTCGCATAAATCTGATAAAATCATTATAACATTCTTAACTTTTTCCGGTTCTGAAGTTATTTTTAAGAACTGCTTTGCGACTTCCGTTGCAGTAAAGAAATCTTTTATAACAATCAATTTGTTAATCAATTGTATATATGATTCTTCTAAATCAATACCTAATCTAATATTATTGCGATATTTATTTATTACAAAATAAGTATTATTAGGATGACTATATTTATAATATTCTGCTTCCAGACATATTCCTTTTTTTTGTAATTCATCATAAATGTCCAAATAAGGAATATCTTTAAAATTTTTCTCTAAATTTTTCTTTATTTCATCTTTATATCTATAAGATGAAATAATTATCCCTTCTATCCTATTATCTCTAATTTCACTTTCTTTTATAACATTAAACCCATCACCGTAACCATTTAATTGATTATCTATAATTATATTTATATTTCTCAATTCGTCCATATAGTCTGTCATCAACATACGTGTATGTTCACCATTACACCATATTGCAACATTATTATGACTGTAACAAAATTTGTTTAAAATGTTACGTATTGCTAAACTGGTATGTTTCCGGTCAACATCCTCATCTATATTATATAATTTTATTAATTCATTATATTTCTGCATTAATAAATCCATATGAGTCCCCCCTATTTTATTTCATAATAATAATCCGAGTAATTTTATCTCTTGTTTTATAAATAAAACTCTTCAATATTTAATATTTTTTACAATTTGAATGTTAAGGAAGCAGTTTTTTTCAGCTACTGCGTGAATAATTTAGGTTGATTTTTAAGTCATTTATCTTAAAACAAACTAGTTCCATTTATCCACTTAATTCGTTTATTCGACATTAATTCAAATAAGTCTATACAATAATTTCTTCCATTAGAAATTCCATTTACAAAAGACCAAAACGGTCTATCACTTAATTCTTCATTATAAGGAATTGAGACAATATTATTTTCATCATGCAAAATCATAGAAGTATCGACCGTGGTAAAACATATTTTATTCTTATAATGTAATTGTAAAAACTCATCTACAAGCTGTTTATCTTCATCATAAAACATAACAATAATATTATCCCAATTAATTCTCGCTTTTCTACGATTCCAACACTCATTGGCTTCCTCAAATGAACCATAATGATTAAAATATAATTTAATATCTCCACAATTAGCTACGGGATACTGTGTATCTGAATTTTCATCATATCCAATTTCAGCTAAAATCAACTTTTGTTCTATATAATATTTAGGATTACTTAGAAATTTCAAATAATCTTTATGTTCTTCGAACATATTTATCATCGGAGAATTAAATTCTAATCCCATACTATTATATAAAAATCCCCCCCAACAATTAGGTGCAAATATCGTTGGTACATCTTCTTTTATTCTTATATACTTATCAAAATCAAAACCATACAACTGCATTGTTTTAATTGGAATAATCTTTGATTCTGGAATATCTAAATTACGTATCTCTTTTTCGATTGCTCTTACAGTACTTGTAGTCGCAGACATTATAATCAAATAATCAAACTCAACAGTTTTTATTAATTTTTCATCAATAAATTTATATCCATAAAAAGACTTATAATATTTATCCTTAGATGTTACACCTACTATTGTAATTTAATTTATTAATTCATAATATTTTATCAAATAATAATTTTTATTAAAAAAAGTTACTGTTCCCCAAATTAAACATTTCTTCATAAACACTTTCCTCTGTTATAAACGCACATCATATTTTATACTTAAAACTGACCTATCTCTATATCATATAATGTCTATGATATTACACTGTTAATACTAGTGTGTATATAATTGGCTACAATTAGAGATGGTAAGATTATCGTTAATTTATTCATTTGCTTTTCCTTATCTTAAGAATAAAATTCTTCAATATATAATGGCTTTTTTATAATTATTTTTTTTTCATCAACATTTAATTCTTTTAAACACTTTACTATTTCATCAATAATTTTCTCATTACATATTGCCAGAACAATATAATCATAATTAAATACTTCTATAATTGATGGATTCTCCACTTCTATATTATAAATACTATTTTTTTCTTTCCAATTTTTATCAACCCATTTTATACTATTACACAAATCTTCTTTTATTATTTGTCTTATATAATCTTTTCCGACATTTCCTGCGCCATATATAACAATATTTTTATTAGCAATTTCCTTCTTACATGAAATTATATATCTAATACTTTTTTCGTAATGACTAAATCCCATCTTATTCTCTGCCATTCTAATATGAACGCTAATCCAATGCTCTAATTGTGATAATAAAATTTCTTTGTATTCACTTTTTTCAAATGTTTTTTTCAGAGACAAATATAATTTATTTACATTAATCAAAAAATCTTCATGTATTTTATGAGTTACCGAGGCATTATTTAACCTATAATGATACCCACAATATTCTGAGATATATACTTTCTTGCATAGCAATACATATTTATAAACAAACTCTCCATCTTCACCATAATAAATACCAGCATCCACTTCTTGTATGATTTTTTTTACCAAATCAGTCTTGAACATTTTTCCACACATGTTTGTTAATATTCCAATATTTACATTATCTTTCGCATATATCATATTTTTTATTACAGGACTATTAATATTAACATCATAAGCTCCTGGCAGAATACCATCATAGGCATAATTATTCCCATATATTAACCCTGATGTCACTAAATCATTTTCATACATATTTAACATAAGCTTTTCAATATAATCCTGATCAACATAATCATCGGAATCAACAAAAGTTATATAATCACCAGTAGCATTTTCAATTCCAGTTTTTCTTGCTAATACAGCCCCTAAATTATTTTGATTTTTAACTAATACATTGCTATTTAGCTTTTCATATTTTTTACATATTAAAAAACTATCATCAACAGATCCATCATTCACAAGAATTATTTCTATATTTTTATAAGATTGGCTCAACACACTTTTTATACATTCTTCTAAATATTCTTGTGAATTATATATAGGGATTATTATGCTTACTTTGAAATTTTCTTGTGTATTTTTCATTTTGAAACATCCTAACTAGTTCTTAACTTTTTTTATTTTCTAACTTATCTTTATTACATCTATAAAATTATGCATACAGACTTACATCTAAAATATATTTAAATTCTAACTCATTAGCATAATTTATTAATTCACTACTCCTTTTTTTTGAAATAGCTATTAATATTAAACTATTTCTATTAATTTCATCAATTGGTTTGATTAAAATATCTTTAATTTTTTTATTACCTGTATTCTTTGTTTCTGAAAAACAAGAAACTTTTATATTCCGTTCAAGCAATAATTCATATAAACCCTGTCCAATTTTCCCAGCACCATATATTACTACATTATCATAATTTTTTATTTTTTCCAACACATCTCTAGGTAATTTATACTTAAAATATCCATTATATATTTTCCCCTTAACAATAGATAAAATAATATAATCCTTAATATTTCTATCAACTTCTGACATGTCAAAATAATCAATATTTTTATAGAAATCAATTAAACAAACCGATTCGTTTTCTATCAATTTATCTATATCAATAACTAATCTTTCATCTTGTTCTTGTTCTATATATTTATATAATATATTTATCAATCTACATTCTGACATTAATTTTTTTTGCAAATTTTCATTTGATGAAATAATAGAATTATTTCTTCTTTTATAATAATAATAACATTTTTCCAAACTTGAAACCCTTTTAGCCTTCATCAAAGTTTGAAAATAAAATATATTATCCTCAAATATCATATCATTCTCAAATGAAATTTCATTTTTCACAATAAAATTTTTATTATAAAATGCTGACCAAGACATTACATAAGCATTATTCTTTTCAATGCTATCACAAAAAAATTCCTTTCCTCCCATTATATTCGGATAAATACTTTCTCTATCTTTCTTTATACACAAACCATTAATTTGAATATCATAATATCCAAAATACAATATATCCATCTCCATTTTTTTTGAATAATTATACAATTCATATAATGTATTTTTTTTAATATAATCATCGGAATCCAAAAAAAATATATATTCTCCTTTTGCACACTGTATCCCTATGTTACGCGAATAAGATAAACCCATGTTTTTTTCATTTATCTTATATATAATTCTTTCATCTTGTTCTTTATATCTATTAATTATTTTTTCACTTTCATCTTTCGAACAATCATTTATGCATATTATTTCAATTTCCTTAAGAGATTGTTTTAATACGCTCTCAAGGCATTTAGCTAAATATTCTTCAGTATTATATATTGGTATTATAACGGAAACTTTTATTTGATTCATAAATTCTTCTCCACATTTATTTAATTAACTCTCGTTTCTTAATGCTATTTCTGTATATAACCAATCCCAGTATTCTATGTCACATTTTTTATTAAATCTTATAATTCTTGTATATTGTATTTCTTCTTTTTCTACGCTGCTCATATATATTTTATTTTCATTTATAAACATACTGTCAATTTCCACTGATGTTACATTTTCATTTTTCTTTATGTTATTAAAAAAGAACGAAAAATTTTCATTAAATATATTACAATCAGAAACTCCTAGCACTCTAGCAATTTTAATTACATCTCTTTCCTTTTGGTGATTTTTTGCAAAAACAACATTATACATTACATAACATCTTCTATTAATTTCATTCACCATTTCTATACATTTAATCTCATATTTTACATTGTCTAAATATTTCTTGCACACTTCCTTATCAATTATATCGCTTGAACTGTTGACTTTTTTAATAAAACACTTTTTTCCGTCTACAATTTTCATACTAAAAAATCTTATCTTTTTTAAGCTCAAATCCTGGAATCCAAACATATTCTTTTCTATTATTAATTCCTTATAACTTGGCGTAACATCAATAACAACATCTGTTTCCTTGCATAATAATTCTGTTACTTGAAAAATATAAATTCTATACTTGTTATCTATTGCCCATGTCGTTGGATTCGCTACTGAATAAATTTTCCCATTTTTTGACTTTACGCGGTAATATATCATACCAAAAAATCCAACTACATTATCTTCTTCTAAAAGTACATATCCATAATCACCTTTTTTATATGAATATTCCTCACTAAAATCATATGTAATCAAAGGTTTAATAAATTTATATACATCTAAGTCCTGCATGCAGCCAAATCTACTATAATTTCTTTTTAAGCATGATATAATACCATTCAAATATTTGTCACTATATTTTTTTAGTTCAATTGATGACATTGCTAATCTCCCTATAGATTTTCAATAATTGTCTGTACTGATATTACATTTAAATATCCCATTTCCTTCAATTCTTTTTTTATATTCTCATTTTCATATAATACCGTAATAATCACCAGATCAACCGTCTTTTTACCGTTTTCTGGTTTTACAATATCTATTTCATAACTACACTCCACACTTCCTCTATCTAATATCTCTACAATATTAATATTTTTGCAGCTAGTTATTATTTCATTTAAAAACACTTTTCCAACCATTCCATATCCGTATATAGAAATATTTTTGACATTATTTTTATAAAGCCACGAAGAAATATATTTTCTCTCCTGATAACATCTAATCCATTTTGCAAATAAACTATAAAATTGCTTATATTTCTGAAATGTTGTTTCACGTATCGTAATATCCTGATAAGATTCATCTTCTAAATTCATATCAATTTTTCTGTATGTTTCAAAAAAACGCCCTGCTTTATTCATCTGGCATGCTCTGTACATAGCTAAACTGTTCACTTGTTTATCATATGGTAATAATTCAATCTGATCTTTATGACAGCATATTAACTTTTCTTTAATTTGTATAACATCTGTTATATCTAAATAATGTGTCACATCATGAAATGGAACGTGAACTTCATATTCATATACTTCAGTATTTTTACCACATTTTTTTTTAATAAATTCTAATGAATATAAAAATGCCGCTGTGTGATCTGGATGATTATCATCTCGCCATGGCAAAAAAATTTTGGTATAATTCTCAAACTGTATATTTTGTGTACAATCTTTTATACTCATCAACGTTCCATCTGCAAATCCCAACCAAGTATAATCATCTATTCCAGCAAATTTCATTTCGTTAATAAATTGATTTTTTCTAATGATTGCTTCTTGCTCAGGCGCTACATTAATATTCCCCTGTGAGCCATCAGTCATTACAACAACACTACATTTCTCAGGATATAATGATAATAGACCTCCACATCCTATGCACTCATCATCTGGATGTGGAGCTATTATTAATATTTTATCATCACATTTGATATTAATTGAAATCTTTGACATTACTTTTCTCCAATATTATTTATTTTACAATAAACATTTTAAGTCTTATAGTAACCGAAATCATTTTTTTATGAAAAAACCTCATATTCTGGTTTTATATATTTTCTTTTATTTCATTTTCATAATAAAATGTACCAATTAAAATTGTATCCATACTTACATTTATCAAATTTTTAACACAGAATAAACTTTGTTTCTTACCATTTTCTTTGTCAATAAAATCAGTTTGTATATTTATCCTGAATTATTCATGGAGCAATTTTTAATAATAAAACCATGTACCATGAATAAAAAATTATTCCTTTATAGTTTAAAACAATCAAAATTTCTATAAAAAAGGGTATAATATCCCTATATCAGACTTTTAAATCGTTTTGAGCTATCAAGGTTCGTTAATAGTTGTTATTCTAGTTGTACCGACAGTCTGCTGATATTAGAAAGAGTTTCATAGAACTCATTCTTATAAGGGCTGCTGCTACACAGCTTGAATGTTATATATCTTGCTGAATGAGCTACTCTGACAGCAATTTTCAGCAGTTTTAAACGGACGGTATCTATACGTTGTTTTCGCATATTTGCAGATAACGCCAATCGTCTAAACCAATTAAATATGTTATAAGCCAGTGCATGTATCTGAAGTCTGTTGGCATTTACAATCCTTGAATGACTGCTTACTGAAACAAAATCGAAACCGGATTTACTTTCTTAGGATTCGACCTATCGCAAGGAACTGATTCAGAAAATCTTCATCCATACGATTATGAAATCTTGAAATAGTTGGCTGTGAGGCTAAAGCCTCTTTATTTAGCACTGCTTTAAACACTGGCTCATTTGTAAGTTCATCAGAAGTATCATCTTCAAAGTAACCGGCAATGATCATATATATCATCTGAAGGAGATTATCCTTGTCAGTGTGATATCTGAATAATGCAGAATCATTGGTCTTAAATGAGTGACTTAAAAGTCGGTCAATGCCAAGTTTGCTTATGAATTCTTTGATAAGAAATAAGCCTGCATCGGAGGATAAATCGCCTCCATTAAAATTTATTTTAATTTGTCTATTGCTTTCTAAAGCTAAGGTGTTTACAATACTCATAAAGGGCTCCCTTTTGTGTTTTGTTAAGTTTTTGATCACCTTAATTTTACCACAAAGGATACTCTTTTTTCATTCACGTAATAAATGAAAAGCAATATTCAATTAAAATACAGTAACTATGTGGCTTTCAGCCATTTTCACGGCACCGCCGTGAATAATCTAGGTTAAACATTGATACTCTATAATAGTACCTTTTTATAAAATCAATACCATACATAACTTTATTAATATCATTTATCCTCTTATGATTGCTTATTTTGTTATAAATATGGTTTCATTGCCACTATCTTTTAACTTACATTCTATCGATTGTCTCCATTTAGATGTAACTGAAATTATCACCACACCTTTATCATAAAGATCATCAACAGAAATCACTTTATATCCTCTCCATATATTACTTGATACTTCAGAAACTATAACTGAATCAATATTTATATCTTCCTTTTTTAATAGACTTAAGGTTTCCTCAGCAATTATTCCATCACCAAAAACATAAACCTTTGAAGCTTTTTTTATTTTTTCTTTTTCCTCAGGGGAAAGTTCTCTAATATATGGATAATTACACATTTCCAAAAATGGTTTTAAAATCCCACTAAGTTTTTTATCAAAAACTAAGTTTCTAACTTTATCTTGTTCAGTACAAATAATATGTTTTATCCTATTTTTAAACAATTCCAATCTTTTGCAAATCTCATAATATACACGCTTATCATATATATATTCCTTTTCCATATTACATAAAATGCCATATATAATTAAACACGATTCTAATTGATGTATACCTAAACTATGTGAAACAGACCCTTCACATTTTCTATATATATATATATTATCTGATATTGCTGTAATTTTACTTGCCTTTAATAATGTTTGAAGCGTAAATAACGTATCTTCATAAACTATTCCAGGATAAAACCTTGCATTTATTTTTTTTATATATTGCAGATTCCACAACTGAAATCCGCATGCACTCTGATACTCATTATTTTTATATAACAATGATATTATTGTCTTACCATCACATATTGGATATTTTTTTTTATATTGTATACATTTTAACTCTTTCTTTAAATCTTCTGAATACTCAGATGCACTAAAAAAAATACCATCAAGTTTATATTTTTCTGCAATATTCCATAATTTTTCAAATGCATCTGATCTAAAGCAATCATCAGCATCAAGAAAGCAAATATATTTACCTTGACATATATCAATCGCTTTATTTCTGCTTACAGACGCTCCACTATTCACTTCATTTTTTATAATTTTAAATTGCGAATTATTCCTTGTCAATTTATTTAAATGTTCCATTGAATCATCTGTAGAACAATCGTCAACGCATATAACCTCAAAATTTCTAAAACTTTGTTTCATTAAGCTATTGAAATAATCATCTAAATATATTGACTTGTTATAAATAGAAGTAATAACCGATATTCCTACATATGCATTACTCATAAATTATTAACCAACCCTTAATTAAACTTATAGATTGTTTCTCCTCATCGAAATATAATTTGTTATTTTTATTATATAATTTTATCTATAATTTCTCTTACCGCACCATACCCACCTTTTTTTTCAGCTACAATATCGCATATCTTCTTAATTTCATCAACTGCGTCATTAGGACACGCACATGCACCTACCAGTTTCATACAATCAATATCGTTTATATCATCGCCTATGTATACTGTCTCTTCCATTGATATTGCTAACTCATTTAAAATTATTTTCATGTCATATGCTTTATCTTTGCTACCTTGAACTACCCTTTTAATATTTAGTTCTTCACATCTTTTTCTAACAATTTCCGATTTACGTCCTGTAATAACAATAGGCTCTATACCATATTGAGGCAAAATAGTACTAATCGCATATCCATCTTTTACATTAAATTTTTTTAATTCATTACCATTGTTATCTAGATATATTCCCCCATCTGTTAGCGTTCCATCAACATCCATTACAATTGCTTTTATTTTCATATTTTTTACCTTTTCCCACTATTCATATAATGTAGGTGTCATTATCTTAACATCTATTTTATTTCGTGTTTTTTCTTTGAAATTAATATATAATTTCTTAATCTCTTCATTTATTTCTTTTTTTGATAATTTATTATTATCTATAAAATCTGAATTTACATAATTCACACCATCACTTGATAATCCATCAAATCCAGCTATTCTAATTTTCTTTACCTCTAGTTTCTTTAATAAATTAAGTAACATAATAGTACTATTGTCTCCAAGCGCACTTTCCTCTGATAATAATGAAGAATAATCTACAATATTAACTTCATCTATATGTTCATGTATATTTGACACCAGAATACATTTTTCTTTTTTTATCTTTTTATATACCCTGCCCCAGTGAACAGAATTGGCATAAAAATAATAATCGCATTTTACATAAGTTGGTATAAAATTCACACTTATAATTACCAACGAATTATCTTTAATATAATCTAATATCTGATTTTTGTATAAATTAATGCTATTACCAGGTGCCATTATGAGAATGTTCTTTTCTTTTAATTGTACTCTTAATTCATCTAATGTTTGCTGATCATCATACTTACTTGCATTATATTCTCTATATATTTTTTGAATATTGTCATAATCATATCTTTGCCTTTTATCTTCATCTATAGCGGATATTATATATTTAATATCCTTACTATCCAGCCTGTATTTTTCTGTAAGATATATAATATTATTAGGATGCGACTTATATATTCCCGCCATGAACGCAGGTATTGAATATCCCCAAAAATATTTACTTTTTAATGGTGTAAGATATCTATCTATTATATCTAATATTATATCCAACTCATAATCGTAATTTTTTCTTCTCATAAGATAATCAGCTATTAACTCTGTATTAAGATTTCCTGCACATTTTCCCATTCCATTAAGAGTGGCATCTAATATTATATTTCTCTTATCTCCTGACAACCTTACAATCTCCTGTGCAAATGCAAAAGAAAGTTGAAAATTATTGTGAGAATGTATATCAACACATATGTCAGATTTTAAATTATAATCAACAACATTATAATAATGTATAATATCTTCCAGATACATTGCACCATATGTATCAACTATACCAAAGCTATAAGGTTCAATCTCATTTGCCATGTCAATTATATCAAGTAATTCTTTGTCTGAATACCCCAAAGAATTGACTGTTTGAATAAATAACTTATATCCTTTTTGCTTGACAATATTAAGTGCATTCTTTATTCCTTCAAAATCCTCTTCATACTGTTTTTTAGTAAATCCCACCCTGATTCCGGTTATTGATGTGTTATCACACTCCTGTAATTCATCAAAGTCATACATATTATAATCAATAAATGCTACATATAGCGTTCTATTATTATTTAATGGTATAAATTGTGTTATCTGCGATACATCTGTAAAAAAAGTTGAATTTCCAATATAATCAACCAATTCTCTACTACGTAAAAAACCTACCTCTACAATATCTATACCTGCATCTGTAAGTTCATTCGTAATATTTCTTATAGTGCTATTTTCAAAATTACAATTTATTATTCTTCCACCATCTCTTAAAGTACAATCAAGTATCTGAACATTCTTTTTCATTACAATAATCCTTTTTTCTTATAATACATTGCAACTGCCTTAGCAAACTCAAAATCTCTTGGTTCATCTATATCTACAGCTTCAAATTCGTCTATAACATACATATATGGATTCTTACCTATTCTCTGATGTAGCTTTGTGAATACTTCTTTTCTAAATATAAAAAAAGCACCAGTTTCTTTATATATAGGTTCAAGATTCTGCGTTGTAACTATGTCTTTCATATCATAATTAAACGGTCTGCCATTATACCAACAATAATCCTGTATTTTAGTGCAGCTAAAAGCCGAATCATATCCTTCATTTATCACCTTATCCAATGCTTTCATAATTGATTCTGACTTTGTAAATGGCTGTGTTACATGTGTAAGTACATATATATCTGCATCTACATCCTGTATAAACCTATCAATAATTTCCAATCCTTTTACCTGAAATCCATCAAGATATGTATCTCTTTTTAAGAATTTGATTCCATCAGGTATATAATCTTTAATTTTCTCGTCACTGCAATACACATATTTTTCCTGTATCGTATTAATACAATTAATTGTATCAAACAAATAATTACACAGAGGTTTTCCTTCAAGTTCCATTGTATTCTTACCTGGCAGCCTTTGATTGTTTAATTTTATTGGTATAAATGAAACTACCTTTTCCATAACCATTCTCCCTATTACTTTTCAAGATATAATACTATATAATCTGCAAGTCCATTATCAACAAGCTGAGATTTCCATGCATTATCAAGTGTTTGTGTAATAAATTCATATTTTATTTCTGATTTAGGTTTCTTTTCCTTTAACCATCCCATCATATTATTAATTCCATATCTTTGGTAATATTTTATATTAATATTTGAAAAACCACATTTTTCTGACATCATCTTAAGACTCTTTTCTGATAAAATCCATAAATGTTGCGTACTGTATAACAATTCTTTTTCGTAAATTTTTCCAAGTAGTTCTCTCATAACTGGTGCATCAGTAGGAGTACCTATTATTGCCTTTCCTCCTTCTTCAAGCAAATCATATATGTCCTGTAAAAATATTTGTGGTGATTCAACATGCTCTATAACATCAAATGAAGTTACTACATCTATTTTACCTTTATATACATCCTTTGCAGCCTCAGAATAAGCATATGTTTTAAAACCTTTTCTACTCATTATATCTCTATATTTTTGTGATGGTTCTATTGCAACAATTTCTTTTGCAACACCACTAACATAGTCCAAAAATGCACCACATCCACAACCTATATCTGCAACTACTCTATTTCTATATATTGTTGTACCTGTATAATTTAACTTGTCTAATGTCTCTTTATCATGAAGTTTATAGAATTCTGTCTCTTCTGAGCTTCCCTCTAATTCTTTTCTATATTCTTCTGTCTCATAATATTCTTTAACGTCATTTATTATATTTTCATGCCAGATAACATTACAATTATTACACTGAAATATTTCTACCGAATCTTTTGTATATTTGCCAAGTCCACCATCTCTTATTAATCCATTATAAATACACTTGATATTGCTTTCTCCACATATTTTACATTTCATTATTATCTAGCTCCTTAAATAACTCAAAATTTGACTATTACAATGATTATCTTGTCACCTATTAGTAATTTATTTATTATTGTCTATTTTCTCTAGAACCTCATCAAAACTCTTCCGTTCAAAGACCTCCAATTTTCCACCTCTCGTAGCATTGTATATTTTTATTCCATTAGAATCCGCATATCTTTTTGCAACTTTCATAGAATTAATACTACAATCTATATATGTCATGCCTGCAGTCTTTCTTTTATCCTTAAATTTTGAATCATATACATGATTGCCTTTTTGTGCTGCATCTCCATTATAACTAAAATCAGCACCTATCAAATATATTTCTGTAAATCCTATATATGCAGCAATTTGAATCATATCATATGCTACTGTATAGCCACTATATACCCCCTTAGTTATATCATCTGAAAATATAGCATTTCCATAATATTTTCGTCTGCAATCTTCATAATAATAATTAACTCCATCCAATTCTTTAATAAATTCTGTTTCACATATACCTTTAACAAACAGGTCTTTATTAACTTTTCTTAATTTAGATATTTCATTATAATATGTTTTGTATATACCAAATTCACTTATAACATAAAAATCTGGGCGCCAATACGTATCTGAATAAATGTTAAAAATCAAATTACATCCAAATGTACATATATTTTCATCATATAATTTTTCCAAATCAGACATTTGCAAACTTGGTCCATTACATACAATAACGCACTTTTTATTTTTATATTTATTCTTATATTGGCTTAGTTTTTTTATTTTTTCTTTTCTACTATTTGTCATAATATCATATGCATCATACTTAAACTGAAAATTAGATAAGAATTTCCTATCCTCTTCATCTATATCTTCTTTAAAAACTACAGTTTTCTTATCAAAATCATCAGAACAACATAAAACATCTTTATAATTAGCTATTATTTTTAATTCTAACTCTTTGTAATTCTGTTCTATATAATCAATAAACTTATCCACAACAATATTTCTACCATATATAACTATCTCTTTATCTTGCTCCAGTTCGCATTCTCTATATATGTCCGTAGGTGTCGCCATTCCTCTTACAAGCATAGGAGCTATACTATAATTATATACATTATTTTCTTCTAACTGATTAACAATTTCACTATAAATTGCTGCCGATATTACAATCTGCTCACCATTGTTATTATCAATATAGTCATCTAACGATATAATTGGTATTCCCATTAAATTATCGCCTTGTTTTTTTTCTTCATTATCTATTATTGCTATGACATTCTCACAGCCTATATATGAAATAACGCCATATGCATTATTACCAGCACCAAATACGTATATCTTATTCATAAGTTCTCCTATCGTGATTTTATTTTTATTACTTTCTGAACCATTCTATATTATTTCTTAATACCTTCGCTGGATTTCCTGCACAAGTTGAATTCTTAGGTACATGTTTATTAACTAACGAAGAAACTCCTATTACACATCCATCTTCAACATTGCAGCCTGGAAGAAGCATTGCATTTATTCCACACCAGACATGATTCCCTATTATTATCGGTTCTATATTAGTTATGTCTTTCTTACGTATCATATCAATAATTTTATGACTACCTACATTTATCTTTACATAAAACGAAAACATACAATCTTGTCCAATTATTACACTCGATTTATCACTCACTATATATAAATAATCATAAATGGTTGTGCCTTTACCTATCGAAATTGTTGCATTATTAACTGCTGATACTATTCCATATTTTCCTAGTAAAACTTTTTCATCAAGCACTATCCTTGACCGTTTTACAGAAATATTTGTACGTTCCAAGATTTTACATTCTTCTTTCACATGAATTGTTACCTTATTATCAGCTGATATTACTACATTTTCACCTATAATACACTTTTTATCAATATGTATGTATGAATTATTAGTTGCTTTTATAATACAACCAGCACTTATGCTTGAATAATCCTCTATATAAATATTTGATGTTTCATCCATAATTA
>ERZ856578.4085-NODE-4085-length-20420-cov-4.791624_pt1 | contig 20420 bp, 19 predicted proteins | sample MGYA00514384_ERZ856578 | MGnify/ENA primary metagenome ERZ856578 (study PRJEB29103, sample SAMN06111958) | human gut metagenome | biome: human gut; feature: ankylosing spondylitis patient; material: healthy_person | host: Homo sapiens | place: China:Hangzhou... | reverse complement strand
AGTTGTTGAGGCTTAGAAAGGACGAGGGCAATGATACGATTTAGAGCGTGGGATGTTGAATTTAAAGAAATGGTTCGGGTTGATGCGCTAATTTTAGACGAACGAGTTATTAAAGCAACGTACAAAAATGGGAACGTTGTAAAAGAGGATATAAAATGCTATAAACTCATGCAATCAACGAGACTCAAAGATAAGAACGACAAAGAAATTTTTGAAGGGGATGTAGTCAAAATGGCTAAGAATGTCTATTCTGAGCCAACTTATTACGAAGTTGTAAGGCATCGTGGCGGAGCATATCGCCTTGAATCCAAGCAACATGGATGTGAATTGTGGCTACGACATACCGACTGCGAGATTGCAGATAACATCTACAAAAACCCAAAATTATTAGAGGTGGACTCATGAGCGTGAAATACAAATATTCCGGACTGACCAAAGAATTATATCAACGGTTAGTCAGTGAGCATGCAGCGCTTAAAGAAGCACATCCAAAGGACTATAAGCAGTTCTTTCAAGACGTTAAACAATGCGACGAACTGCAAGCTCGCCTTACTTATCAAGCATTTAACAATGTAGTCGTTGAGCGTTGGAAAATGACTCCCAATACTTCAGAAAGGCTAGAAGGTATTATTTCTGATGAATTGTTCAAGGACCTTCAAGATTATCTGTCTAAGAACTACACAAGAGGGACAGTTACTCGACCAATCGTAGATACAACCAACGCAGGACTGCCAGAGGAACTGTTCAAACGATTCCAAGAGGAAGTGGAAGAGCTACGCAAGGAGCACCCTAACAACCTAAACAACTACATTAGAGAGGTTAAGGGCTGCGACAAAAAAACAGCTAACAGAACCCAAAACGCCCTCAATTGTTGCTATGCAGAAAGGGCCATCCTAACACCGTTGAAGGTTGTCCAAATGGAAGGAATGCTGTCAAGAGAATTATTCAGCGAAATTATTGATTTTGTCTTCAATAACTACGAGTGGAGTGAGAGATTGGACAATGAAGTTGATCGCATCATTCTTAAATATAGAACTAAGGGCAAGATAGGTCGCAATAAGACATCGGTCAGAAAAGCTCTTTATACAGCCTACATGTTAGGCGTGTAGCTAGAACAGTTTACGAGGGTTCGACTCCCTCGCTAGCTATTGTCTGTCAAAATATCCAAGAGACACTTTTTCAACACCGAGCAAGCTGACAGACCTCGACACAGAAATCCAGTAAATAAATAATTAGAATCGAGGAATCCTTTTTTGATTTCTTTCCACCCTAGCCTCTGCATTACTGGTGGCAAGACTAAATCTAACGCATGGGAGGTGATAGCTTAATCCTTCTTTATTCTTGTAAATAAAAAAAGACCCAGACTAATGCCCAGGTCTATCCAAACGCTAATATTATTATACCATAAAGGAAACGTATTTATGAGAACGGTTGAACGGCTGCAAAAGATTAAGGCATTAGACAGGTACATTGACAGTCAGATAGAACAGATTAAACGTCTGGAATCACAAGCCCTTAAAGTTACGGCTGGTGCTATGCAAACAGATATGGTGCAAGGTGGCAAACGCAAGGGCAAGGATGATATCTATGTGGAACTCATGACGGCTAGGGAGGAAGTCAAGCGCTTCACGGCTGAAGCTATCAAGCAGAAGCTAGAGTTTCGTAGACAGATAGCAAGCGTGGGGGATATAGACGCTAGGTCCCTATTGCAAATGGTATATATAGACCAGCTAGATATCTGGCAGATATGTGACCGTATGGGCTTTAGTAAATCTACCTACTACGTTAAGTTAAGACAAGCTGAGAAGTATTTGGACTAATCTACATCGGTCTATACCAATCTATAGTGCATCATACTATCAACGTGGTAATATAGTATTATCGAATCAGAAGGACACAGGAGTGTTCTTCTTTTGTTTTATCTGATTGAAAGGAGGTACACCCATGCCGATGGTCAGACGATGCAGGGCAGAGGGCTGCCATGCTCTAACAGAGAGACCGTTACATTACTGTAGTAAGCATAGCAGTATGGAAGCAGCATACATAGCAGAGCGAGAGAGATACTCACGCACAAGATACAACAAGCGAGTAAGGAACAGAGATGATGAGAGTAAGGAACGCTACGCATTCTATCGCTCAAAGACTTGGTCATCTATTCGTAAGATTGCGTTAGAACGTGACAACTATCTATGTCAGTATTGTCTTGCCTTGGGTGTGACCACACCAGACGCTCGTATAGGCGACCACGTAACACCCGTTGAAATAGCTCCAGAACTTAGGACGGAAGTTTCCAACGTGGTAGCAACGTGTAGAAGCTGCGATAATACGAAACGTACCTTGGAACAAGAAATCTATGGTACTGGTCAAAATAGAACGAAACAGAACACCGAACTACGACTTTCCGTGGCATCGTGGGCCGATTTAATAGCCCGCAAAAAAGAGGACGTCGTTAAACCCCTCTAATAAGCCCATGGCACGATTTTATAATAAGGGTGGTATAATAACCCTCGGAACGATTTAAAATTGACCCCCCGCCCCCTTTTCGTGCCAAGGAGAGCCGCTACAAGGTGTTCTTTTATGTCGCAGACCATTTTTTCAGATTTTTAAAGGATGTCAAAATGAACTAGAAGGAGGTGAGGCGAACTTGGTTAAAAATCCATTTTATAAACAAAATAAAGGGCGTTTACCGAGTGACCCACCAAACTATCTAGGACAGGTAGCTAGGGAGGTTTGGCGCAAAGTCGTTCCGTTTTTAGAAGGAACAGGCAAGGTCGAGCGCATAGATACATTCTTGGTGGAATCCTACTGCACTAACTACGAAATTTACAAGCTGGCTTATGAAGATATCAAGCTAAACGGCATCCAGCAGGAAATCAAAAAGCTTGTACAGGCGCAGGGAAGCGGTGAGATTTTAGGCGAGCAGTCGCTTGGCTTTAAAAAGAATCCAGCGGTTGCAACGATGAAGGATGCAACAACTACGCTGAATCAGATAGCCATGCAACTAGGTCTTACGCCAAAAGGCAGGGCAGAGTTGCTGACGATTGCTGATAGTAGCAAACCTGAAAAATCGACTGCTGAAATGATGCAGGACTTTTTAAACAGTTAAAAAGATGAGGAATTTATTTCCCCATCTCTTTTTATTAGAAGGGGGGTGATTTAAAAAGTGGAAACTAAACAAATAACGAATAAAACAATAACAAAGATATATCAAGACAGCGACTTTTCGGAAGTTAGAGAAAAATATCAAGACCCAGGGACTAAATACGCTTTTGAGGTGATGAATGGGAAAACACAAGCTGGTTACATGATGCAACTTGCTTGCTTACGGCATTTGCGGGATTTAAGACATCAAGGGAAGCCTGATTTTCCTTACCACTATGATTTAGCTGAAGCCGGCAAGGTCTTGAAGTTCGCTAAAATCTGTCCCAATGTGGATACTGGTGAGCCTACAGCACTTATGGGGTGGCAAGAATTTTTACTTAGTCAATCTTTTGGCTGGCGCAATGAAACGGGTGGCAAACGTTTTTCACAGGTCATTGTATCTGTTGGTCGTAGTCAAGGGAAAACATACATACAAGCTATTTCTATGTGCTTCTCATTCCTTTTTGAAAGCCTCGGACTGTCTAACCAAGACTATTTGGTAAGCTCAATCAACTTTAAGCAGACCATGAAGCTCATGGGCTATATTAAGAATATGCTTAAACAGATAATCACCAAAGAACCTTTTAAGTCTCTAGCTGAAGAGTTGGACTTATCTATCCAGTCAGAACAAGTCATTATGAGAACGAATAACAACGTTTTAAGGGCTATATCTTCCGAAAGCGGTAACTATGATGGATTCCACTTTACTTGACCAATGCGATTATGGATGAGTCGGGTGATTTGAAAGACCGAACGAGCATTTCTAAAATCGTTTCTGGGCAGGTTAAAATTCCAAACCGACAATTTATTCAAATTTCCACTGCCTATCCAAACCCCACTTCGCCATTAAGACACGATGAACGGATGATGCAAGGGATTATGGAGCGTGACGACAGGGCTGGTGATACTCAATTGTGCCTCGTTTGGTCGCAGGATAGCATAGATGAGATTTATATGCCTGAAACATGGAGCAAGTCGAACCCCTTATTAGACCTTGAAAGCGAACACGATACGCTTTTAAAAGGTCTTATGGATAAGAGAGACGCTGACCTTTTATCTGGAAATATCAACGATTTTATAATCAAGAATATGAACCTTTGGGGCGAACAAGATGAAAACAGCTTCTTAAAGCTGGAAGACATCGAGCGCTCGGTCATTTCTGATTTTGATATACGTGGCAGACGTGCTTATGTTGGGCTTGATGCCTCAATGTTTAGCGACAACACCGCAATTGGCTTTGTCTATCCTTATCTAGGGGCAGACGGTAGCCAAAAATGGCATATAGAACAGCATAGTTTCATTCCGTGGCAACAAGCAGGCTCACTTGAAGCCAAAGAAAAACAAGATGGCGTCAATTATCGTGAGCTTGAGAAAAAAGGTTTTTGTACAATTACAAGCCATCCACAAGGACTAATCAATCCAGAGGAAGTGTACCGTTGGTTTTGTGAGTATGTGGAAGATAATCAGCTTGATGTGGTTTTCTTTGGCTACGATGCGATGGGAGTCTCTAAGATTATCAAGGCTTTGGAATCTAACACTAGTTTCCCACTCATGCCGATTAGACAGCGGACAAGCGAACTAAAAGATCCAACAAAATTCCTTCAAACGCTATTTATCGAAGGCAATATCACTCGCCTTGATGATGAGATTATGCGAAAAGCCTTGATAAATGCGGTGATTAAAGAGGATAACATCGGTATTCAAGTCGATAAAATGAAATCGACCTATAAAATCGACGTTGTGGACGCTCTTATCGACGCATTTTATGATGGTATGTATGCGTTTGAAGACTACGCTATTACTAACAACCCAACGTGGAAGGTCGAACACATGAGTCAAGAGGCCGTTTTAAATTGGCTGAAAAACCCAGATAGTGGGCTATTAGAGGAGTATTAATACATGATTTTGAAGTTTTTTAAGGCAATTTGGGCTATTTTTGACATTCTTATGTTCATTTTAGCTGCGATTTCGCTAAATTTAACGACTTACAACCTCGGATATGTATGGTTTGGCATTAGCATGACCATTACATTCGTACTAGCAGGGCTGATTAGTGAGCTAGCCGCTAAAAAAGGCTAGAAAGGAGGTGATAATAATTGCCGATATTTAATTTAGCAACCGAAAGCCCACCGAGCAACCAAGGGGGCTTTTTTGATATCACTGATCCAGAGTTTTTAGCTACCTTGAATGGTAGTGAGTGGGTATCAGCCGAAACCGCTCTAAAAAACTCGGACCTATTCTCTATTATCAGTCAGCTATCTAACGACCTTGCGACTGCTAAGCTAACGACTAGCCGAAAACAAATGCAAGGTATCGTGGATAACCCGTCTAACAACGCAAATCGCTTTAACTTTTACCAATCTATCTTTGCTCAAATGCTATTGGGCGGAGAAGCCTTTGCATATCGATGGCGTAATGATAACGGGCGTGATATGAAGTGGGAGTATTTAAGACCATCTCAAGTCTCTTTCAACCGATTGGATAATCGGAATGGACTTTATTACAACATCACGTTTGATGATCCACGCATTCCGCCTAAACAGCACGTACCACAAAGCGACATCTTACACTTCAGACTGCTATCTGTAGATGGTGGTTTGACAAGCGTAAGCCCGTTGATGGCTCTAGGTAGAGAATTGGATATTCAAAAAGCTAGTGATAAGCTAACGCTTAACTCACTTAAGAATGCCCTAAACGCCAATGGTATTTTAAAAATTAAAGGCGGTGGCTTGCTCGATTTCAAGACTAAGGTCTCACGCTCACGACAAGCGATGAAGCAAATGCAAGGCGGTCCGTTGGTACTGGATGATTTAGAGGATTTCACACCTCTTGAAATCAAGTCCAACGTGGCCCAACTACTTAAGCAAGCGGACTGGACGACCGGACAATTTGCAAAGGTCTACGGTATCCCAGAGAACGTTGTCGGTGGGCAAGGTGACCAACAATCATCACTAGAAATGAGCTCAAATGTGTACTCTAAAGCAGTCGCACGCTACTTAAGACCGTTTCTTAGTGAATTGTCTCAAAAACTTTCATGCGATGTGGATGCGGATATTTTCCCAGCGGTTGACCCGACTGGTGCTAATTATATCAGCCGTATCAATAGCATGGTTAAAAGTGGCACGCTCGCACAGAATCAAGGCTTGTATATTTTGCAACAAGCTGAGATTTTACCTAAAGAGTTGCCAGAGGGTAAGAACCCTAACCGTACCACATTGAAAGGAGGTGAGACAAATGGGCAAGATTGACATTAAAGGCGATATTGCAAGCAATGATTTAGTAGCGTTTTATGATTTCTTTGGAATGACATGTACTTATCCAAAAATGGTGCAAGATGCTATCGAAAATGACGAAGATGAAGAAATCACGCTTAATATTGCTTCAAATGGTGGTGATGTGTTTGCAGCGAGCGAAATCTATACAATGCTTAAAGCTAGTGGCAAACGTATTGTGGTTAATGTGCAAGGGCTTGCAGCTAGTGCTGCGAGTGTTATTTCTATGGCTGGGAACGTTGTTAGGATGTCCCCAACAAGTCAAATGATGATTCATAAAGCTTCGGTAGACCCTGGACATAGTAATGCGGACGACCTAGAGCACCAATCAGCGGTGCTTAATAGCATTGATGAATCTATCGCTTTGGCCTACGAAATGAAGACTGGCCTTAAACAACCAGAGTTACTTGATCTCATGGCTAAAGAAACATGGCTTAATGCTAAAACTGCCGTTGATAAAGGTTTTGCGGATGAAATCATGTTCTTCAATGATGATGAAGAAGAAATCATGGTTACCAATGCCGTACATCAACTACCAAGCAAATCAGCAATCACTAAATTTAAGAATATGATTGCGACACCTAAAACCAATACTTTGCGTGAGCAGAAATTGGCTATTTTACTTGAAAAATGAAAGGAAGATGATTGATGAAAACATCAAACGAATTGCATGACCTTTGGGTTGCTCAAGGCGATAAGGTCGAAAACTTGAATGAAAAACTTAACGTAGCTATGCTTGATGATTCAGTAACCGCTGAAGAATTGCAAGCAATCAAAAACGAGCGTGACACTGCGAAAATGAAGCGTGATATGTTCAAAGAACAATACACTGAAGCTCGTGCTAGCGAAGTAGCGAATATGTCAGAGGAAGAAAAACAACCTTTGACTGAAAACGAAGAAGAAGTTAAAGCTAATTTTGTTAAAGACTTCAAAAATCTCGTTCGTGGTCGCTACCAAAACTTACTTGATTCTAAAACAGACGGGACTGGTGCTGACGCTGGCTTGACTATCCCACAAGATATCCGTACAGCTATCAATACATTGGTTCGTCAATATGACTCATTGCAAGAGTATGTAAACGTTGAAAACGTAACTACTCTTACTGGTTCTCGTGTTTACGAAAAATGGGCTGAAATTACTGGTCTTTCTAAACTCGATGATGAAGCTGGACAAATCGGTGCCAATGACGATCCTAAACTTTCTCTTATCCGCTACGCTATCAAACGCTATGCTGGTATCTCAACAGTAACTAACAGCTTGCTTGCTGATTCTGCTGAAAATATTCTTGCTTGGTTGTCTGGTTGGATTGCGAAAAAAGTTGTTGTTACTCGTAACAAAGCTATCTTGGATGTTATTGCAACACTCCCAACTAAACCAACATTGGCTAAATGGGATGATATTATCGACCTCGAAGCTAAAGTTGACCCAGCGATCAAACAAACGTCATTCTTCTTAACTAATACTTCAGGCTTCACTGCCCTTAAGAAAGTTAAGAACGCAATGGGTGATTACCTCATGGAACGTGACGTGAAATCACCAACTGGATACTCAATCGATGGTTTCGCAGTTAAAGAAGTTTCAGACCGCTGGCTTGCTAACGGTACTGGTGGAGCTATGCCACTTTACTTTGGTGACTTGAAACAAGCGGTAACATTGTTTGACCGTCAACACTTGTCACTACTTTCAACTAATATCGGTGGCGGTGCATTTGAAACTGACACGACTAAAGTACGTGTTATTGACCGCTTCGATGTTGTTAAAACGGATGAAGAAGCGTTTGTGCCAGCGTCATTCAAAGCTATCGCTGACCAAAAAGCTAATCTTACTGCTGGAGCTTAATTTAGGAGGTAAGCAATGAGTGTATCTAAGGAAACCATCATGCAGACCTTGAATCTGGATGAGACAGACGACACTGCACTCATTCCAGCTTACATTGAATCGGCTCAACAGTACATTATCAATGCAGTCGGTAGTGATCAAAAATTCTACGACCTTGACAGTGTAGAATCTCTATTTGACACGGCTGTAATTGCCCTCACAAGCACTTATTTCACATACCGGGTGGCTTTAACCGACACGGTGACTTATCCGATTAACCTAACTCTAAATAGCATAATCGGGCAATTAAGGGGCTTATACGCAACGTATAGTGAAGAAAGAGGTGACTAATGCCTAAAGTTAGATATTTACCCTCAGACTTTCGCTTTAAAGCTGATTTTGGCACATACCAAAGCACCCCTAACAAGTTTACGGGTGTGAGCGTGCCAAAGTTTGTGAAACAGTTTACGCTGCACTATAAGCCACACACTCGCACACTCAATCAAGAGTATTTGGCCCAACAAAATGGCGAAAGTGATACAAGAGTGATTGTTATTCGTCATAACGCTAAAGTTATTGAAGGTCAAGTTGCCGTCCTAAATGGCACTCAGTATGATATTGTGCGTGTTAGCCCAAACGAAAACTTTGGACTTAACCGCTACGACTTTCTGACATTGCGGAAGCATAAGAAAGTTGGGTGATGGCTTATGGTAGGACTTGACAAAGCACTAGAGGGCTGGCTTGAAACAGTCGCCAGCATTGGTGATTTGACACCAGCGGAACAAGCCAAAATTACAACCGCTGGCGCAAAGGTGTTTCAAAAGGAGTTAGAAGATGTAACTCGTGAGAAACACTACTCAAATAATAAACATTTGAAGTATGGGCACATGGCTGACGGTTTATCTGTCCAATCCACGAATGCGGATGGCAGAAAGAACGGTGTGGCAACCGTAGGCTGGAAAAACAACTACCACGCTCAAAATGCCAGACGATTAAATGACGGCACTAAGAAATACCGTGCCGATCATTTCGTTACCAATGTCCAAAACGATAGTGCCGTTCAAAGAAAGGTGCTATTAGCAGAAAAAGAGGAATATGAGAAACTCATTCGAAGAAAAGGAGGAAAGTGATTTAAGTGTTAGCGACCGTAAAACTAAAAGAGCTAATTGACGGCAAAGAATTTGGTGAAATAAGCGAAGTATATGCAAACAACTTGCCTAAAGAGCTCGAAGAAAATACCGATAAGACAATCGTTTTGCTCACTGAAAGCAATCCGTCCCTTGATTTGAGTGGGAATAATACCTTTTTCGGAAAAACGGATAGGGTAGAGGTACAGATTTTTTACAAAGCTGATATCGATTTTGATATCGAAGCCTTTGAAATGGAATTACTGAAATTCCTAAAATCTGAACACTACTCAATTACAGACATGAGAGAACATAGTATAGACCCCGATACTTTGCAGATTACGGCGGTCTTTTTTGTTGCTCTCGATAAATTAATTTAACAAAGGAGAAATTACTATATGGCAATTGTAGGTTTGAAAATGGTCCGCCTTGCTTTGGTTGACCCTAAAACCCAAAAACTAATTAAAGGTGCTGACGGCCTTTCAACAGACGGTGTAATCGAAGTTGATTCAAGCATGCTTGGTACTCGTACCGCTAACATCTCAAACTTGGAAGGTCAAGCGACTAAAATCCCTGGGAACAACTCAGTGCAAGACGTTATGATTGCACCAGGTTCACCAACCGTGGCGTTTGACTTCAATAACCTCGATTTTGAAATTAAACAAAAAATGCTTGGTTTCAAAGCAGACGGCAAGGGTGGTTACGTGATGGACGGTGAAAAGCCACACACAGCGGTATTGATTGAATCTGAAACACTTGACCGCAAACACTCAGTTTTCTTTGGTTTCGCTAACGGCATTATGCAAGAATCAACTCAAAACGTTGCAACAGATACTGATACTGCCCAAACTCGCCAAGACGACAATATGACATTTAACGCATTGTCAGCCATCTCGTTCAACGGTGAACCTTACAAGAAATACTATTCTGGAGCATCTACTTTCGACAAAGCTAACATGTTCAAAGAAGTATTCGGTGGATATGTTCTCACTGGTACACCAGTAGTCGGTGGATAATCTAAATAATTCGCAAGAGGTCGGGCTCATGGCCTGACCTCTATTTTTGTTAAAGGAGTAAAGATAAATGGAAATCAAAACTATTCAAATCCCAGAAATCAGTAAAAAAGCCTTCAAAGTGACTACAAGCAACCGTAACGTTTTGCGTATGCACGAGTATCAACTTGCCGTGTTGAAACTCAGTGACACTATGGAAGATAGCGATACACAAGAGCAAGCACAAGCAAGCTATACTGTGCTCAAGGAAATGCTCAGCTTTATCCGTGCTATTCTCGACTTGGATGATGAAGCCTATGATAAATTGCTTGATTTGGATAATGTCCGCACACAAGAAATCTCTGAAAAATTGGTGGGCTACATGTACGGATTGACAGACGAACAACTCGAAAATGCTGCTGGTGACATTGACCCAAAAGACTAAAATCTAAAGGCGAACAGATTTTTGATTTAGAAAATCGCATTGAAGATTTAAAAATCATTGCTAAAAAATCAATCCAAGGTTTTGGGTGGACACTAGATCAGTATTACGACACTGACTATTATGAGCTAATGAAAATCTTAAATGCCAAAGAGGAAGAAGATAGGATGGTTGACCCAACATCTTTACTCTAATTTTTAAGGAAAGGAGGAAAAATAATACATGGCAAAAGTACAAGCTACCATGTCCACGGAAATCGCCTTAGACACGCTTCAAGCGGCTAACTCGATTAAGCGGTTAACTCAGTTAGTCAATAGTTCTACGAACGCATGGAAGGCACAAGAAAGCCAAATGCGTAGTGCTGGGGACTATCTGGGAGCAGCACAAGCTAAGTACGACGGTTTGGGTAATGCTATCCAAAATCAACAACGTAAGATTGAGAAACTGAAACAAGAACAGTCTCAACTTAAAGGGAGTACCGCTGAAACTGCCGAACAGTACCTTAAGTATCAACAACAGATTGACCAAGCGACTACTCGTTTAGCATCGTTGGAAAATCAACAAAGGCAAGCCAAAAGCAGTCTGGACTATCATAGGTCTGGGCTTGCCGAATTGCAAAAAGAGTACAAGCTACAAAACGAAACTTCCGACGCTTACATTAAACGCTTGAAAGCTGAAGGTAAAGAGGATGAAGCAAGGGAAGAACAACTCAAGCAATACAAGGGTTCGATTACTAACTTAAACAAGCAGTATGAGAAACAAAAGGAGATGCTTGAGCGTGTCGCTCGACAGTCTGGTAAAACCTCTGAAGAATACCTTGTTCAACGTAGACGCTTGGATGAAACGGCGACAAGTCTAGCGCACACCAGAAACGCTGCTGATAAGCTGAACGATGAAATCGAACAAAGTCAACGTTCTAGCTCACTCATTGGACGCTTGAAAGAGAGCTTTAAACGCTTAGGAAGTGAAGTCAGTGAGACTGAAACGAAAACCTCACGCTTAAAAGGTATCTTCGGAGCTACGTTTGCAGCTAACTTGATTAGTAACGGTTTCCAAAACGCATTGGGAGCTATCAAGGGCAAGTTTGACGAAATCGCCCAATCAAGTGCCGAATATGTTAAATATCAACAAACCATGAACGCCACTTGGCTTACCTTAACCGGCAATGCCGAAGAAGGTAAGAAGATGGTTGACATGACCAACCAAATGGCACAAGCGGCAGCTAACTCAACCGAAATGGTTGACGGTATGAACCAGAAATTCTATGCCGTTACCCACAATACCGAGTTGACTAAGCAACAAACACAAGCCATCTTGACTTTGCAAGACGCTTTTGGTCAAACCGATGCAGCCGTTGAGAATTTCGCTACTCAGTGGGCGCAAATGATTGCCAATGGTAAGGTTCAAGGGCAAGACATGATGTCAATCATCAATGTCTTCCCAGAAATGAAGAACCAACTTAAAGAAGTGGCAGCACAAGAGCTTGGGATTGCAGACATGACCGCAGATAAATATGCGGAACTCCAAAAAGACGGTAAGATTACCGCTGAAATGGCACAAAAAGCCTTGTTTGAGTTGCAAGACAAATACAAGGATGCGACGGATAACTTCTCAACTACCATCGGTGGTCTTGAAAGAACTATCCAGTCTCGTATGCCTGCAGTAGTCGCTGCATTCCGTGACCCAATTGACAAAATGAAAAACCCATTCTTACAACAGATTGGGAATTGGGTTGCTGACCCTAACACTGAAACTAAATTTAAAGATTTAGGGGAACACGTTTCCAAAGGACTAGGCACTATCATGGACGCCTTTTCTAAAGTCTTTAATTTAGGAAGTGGGACTGACAAGCTTAATGGCTTCATGGATGGTCTCAACAAGGTCGTTGATAATGTTAGTAAAACCATTGCTAACAACGCCCCTAAAATTGTAGCTTTCTTCAAAGAGACGAAAGACAGTCTGGGGTCAGTGTTGAGCATTGGTAAAGATTTTGCTGGCGGTGTTTGGGAAGCCGCAGTGGGCATGATTAAGGGTGTCGCTGGGGCACTCGACCTCATGACTGGTAACGGTAAGAAAGCCAAAACACCAGTAACATCACTATCCAAGGCTTTGGGTGGCATTGCTGAGCATAAGACGGCTATTAAAACAGTCGGTTCTTTGTTTGCTGCTTATTTCGTAGGCTCGAAAGTTGCTTCAGGAGTGATGAAAGTTGCCAAAGCTATTAACGTGATGAAAAATTCAACGATAGCTATGACTGTTGCCCAAAAAGCTATGGCTGCCGCTCAAAAAGTTGCGACGGGGGTACAAATAGCGTGGAACGCAGCAATGGCAGCAAATCCCATTGGGTTATTCGCCGTTGCGGTAGCGACGGCTATCACCGCCCTAGTGTTGCTTTATAAGCATAACAAGAAATTCAAAGCCTTTGTGGACGGCATGTTTTCTGCTGCCAAAAAGGCTTTTGACAAGATTTTTAAAGTCGCTAAAGAAATCTTTGGCAAGATCATTGATTTCTTCAAAAAGGACTGGAAACAGGTCCTTTTATTTATCGCCAATCCGATTGCTGGGGCGTTTGCTTTAATTTACAAGCATAATAAGAAATTCAAAGCTTTTGTAGATGGCATTGTTAAGAACATCAAAGACGGTTTTTCTAATGCTGGTAAATGGCTTGGTAAGACATGGGATGGTATGAAGAAGACTTGGACTGGTGCGATGGATTCAATGACCAAAAGCACTAAGAAGGGCTTCGAACAAACTAAGAATTATTTCACTGGCGGTGAAAAAGGTATTAAAGCCTTTACGAACACCGCTAAGAAATTGCTTGTCATATCCAATCCGGTGGTAGCTGGTTTTGAGTTAATGTATAAGCACAACAAACCATTTAAGAAGTTTGTCGATGGCACAGTGGACCACGTTAAAGATATGGCAAAAGGCGTTGCAAAACACATGACTAGTCTAAAGAAAGACTGGTCTGACAAGTGGGATAACGTCAAGAAATTCGCATCTAAAGCGTGGGAAGGCATCAAGGGTAATGCTACTGAAGCAATGACCGCCCTTGGTAAGGATATCGACAAACATCACAAGGGTATCAATAAGAATTGGTTTGACGGTTGGGAAAACTCTAAGAAATTCCTATCTAAAAAATGGGATGAAATCGGAGCGTTAACGCAAGAGAAATTCGGTGTTAACATTACCAAGCTGATTACCGATGCATTGACTAATATCGCTAAATTCTTCAAAGATACGTGGGATAACGTGAAAAAAGGCTTTGGCGAAATGTGGGACGGCATGAAGAAACTTGCCGGTGATGGTATTAATGCCGTCATTGCACTTCCCAACGCTGGTATCGATGGTATTAACAAACTGATTTCTGATTTTGGTGGTAGCAAAGAAGCTATCTCTAAAATTCCGAAAGTCAAGTTTGCCGGTGGTACTGGTATGTTTAGCTCATACCGAAACCCAATCACTAAGCCTACGTTAGCTACGCTTAATGACGGTTACGACAGTCCAGAGACCAACAATCAAGAAATGGTGATTCTTCCTAATGGTAAGTCATTCTTGCCACAAGGTCGAAACGTTGAATACCTCTTGCCAGCTGGTTCGGAAGTCATCAATGCCAGTGAATTGGCTATGCTCATGGGTGTCGAGCGTGGAGCGTTTGCAAAGGGTACTGGTTTCTGGTCTAAAATCTGGGACACTGCTACCAACGTTGCTGGTTCGGTTTGGGATACCATGAAAAACGGTGTCGATAAATTCATGAAAATGATTGAGTTTGTCGGTGATGTCGTTAAAGACCCAGTTGGATCATTGGCTAAAAAATTCAGCCCTAACGCTGATAAGTTAGCCGGCATGTTCAATCCACTCGGTAATGCCTTGTATAAGAAACCAATCGAAGAAGCCAAAAACTGGTGGAAAGAACTTTGGTCTATGGCTAATGCCTCAATGGATGAAGGCACGGTGGCTATGGGTGCCAAAGGTGATGACTACCGTTTCAAGGACAAAGCGAAAGACGCTGGTGCTGACCCGTGGGGCTACTTCTATCGTGAGTGTGTATCATTCGTTGCCAGTCGTTTGGCAAATCTTGGTGTTAAACCTAGTCTATTTAGCCACCTCGGTAACGGTAACCAGTGGATTTCTGCGAGTGTACCACACTTAAGCAGACCAAAACCGGGTACAGTAGCCGTCTATACTGGTGGCCCCGTTTCAAGCAACCACGTTGACTTTGTAACTGCTGTTCACGGTGATACCTACGATGGTGAAGAATACAACTACGGCGGGAATGGTCAGTATCACCAATACGCCGGACGTCATATTTCAAACGCTGCTACCTTCCTTGATTTCGGTGTTCGAGACAGTGTAAGTAGCGGTGGCGATGATAGTAAACCACTCAAGGACCGAAACAACCCACTCCAAACCTTGATTAAACGTCAAGTCGGTGGTATGTTCGAATGGATTAAGAAAACCCTTGGTCCATTGCTTAGCCCAGCGGGTGGTGGTGAAGACGGCCCACAAGGAACAGGCGTTTCACGTTGGCGTGAATCTGTAGTTAGAGCCTTGAAGGCAAACGGTATCGAGCCAAATGACTTCCGTGTGTCTAAGATTTTGGCAACCATTCAGCGTGAATCCGGTGGGAACCCAAATGTACAAAATAACTGGGACAGTAACGCAAGAGCTGGTACACCATCCATTGGTTTGATGCAGACCATTGGCCCAACATTTAACGCTTACAAACACGCAGGGCACAATAATATCCGTAATGGTTATGACAATTTGCTTGCTGCAATCAACTACATCAAGCACCGCTATGGTACATCAGACGCAGCCTTTAACCGTGTCGCAGCCTATGGCTACGCTAACGGTGGTCTAGTCCATAAAAACGGTGTTTATGAGCTGGCTGAAGGCGACATGCCAGAGTATGTCATCCCTACGGATATTGCCAAACGTGGAAGAGCGTGGCAACTCCTTACTGAAGCAGTGGCACGTTTCGCCGGCGATGCCCCACAAGGCAACCACGATAACGCTTCAGACCGTGAGCGTGTTTCTGTTCTCGAAGATAAATTAGATGTCATGATTGGCTTGCTAAGCCAATTAGTAACCAACGGCTCTAATCCAATCGAGATCAGAAACGTCATTGACGGAAGAAGTGTGTCAAATGGGTTAGCACCCTTTATGACGAAAGCAACAAACGATTATGAACGCAGACAAGCGTTGCTAGGAGGTAGCATTATTTGATAGGAATGTCAGTCATTTTTGACGGTAAGAATTTAACCGAATTATTCAATGAGGGGCAAGGTCGTACCGTTCCAGTGGATGTCACAAAAAACGTGGCATCTAACTTCAATAACAACTATCAAGATCAAGGACGTAGACGCTACGGCCAGCAATTCCTATATAGCACCTTGTCAGTCAAACAGATTCAAGTATCGTTTACCCTAGTCGGAAACTACGACTACTTCAATACCATCGCTGAAACGCTGGGGGGCTATCTCAACGTAGACAAGCCCAAACCATTGATTTTTGGTGATGAGCCTAACAAGGTTTGGGAAGCTATCCCGTCTGGTCAAGCATCGCTTACAGTGGATAAGAACACCGCACCGATTACCGCAACAATAACGGTAACATTCGATGTCCCTAAAAGCTACGGTGAAAACAAGGCACAAGCTCTAGTAAGCAGTGACGGTGAAACTAAATACGGCAGTATTAAGAAAGTGTCTACGGGACATTACAAGGCTACGCTAAAAAACTTTGGTACGGCTGAAACTTACCCAGATATTAAGCTGAAGTTCAACTCAGATAATGGCTGGGTTGGGATTGTGAAATCTTCTAGCGAAAGCTACGAGATTGGCAATCCTAACGAAGTAGACACTCGCACGGTCAAGCAATCTGAAATTCTATTTGACTATGTTTCTAATAACTGGATCACCAACGGTTTTACTGTCGGCGCTAAAAATCAAGGGCGTTTTAATGATGATAGTCACTCACTCAATGGCACTCTTGCTATCGAAAACAATTGGGGCAGACCACACATTGCCTTAACAAACACTGGTGGTGGGGATAAATACCTACGAGGTAGTTCGTTAACATGGGAGATTCCGGCAGATAGTAATGGTCAAAAAGGCTCGTTGTATGAATATTTTTGGTGGAGACAAATATTGTGGCTGGGTGCTGCAAATCAATTCGGTTTCATCAAAATATCTGTAACAGACGCAAACGGTGTATTTCTCTACGGTGTAGAAACTTACAAACACACTAATGGTTTTGACTGCCAGTATAATTTCCTAGCAGGAGATGGCAAAGGTGGTTATAAAGTCCTCGATAGAAAACATTTCTACGGGACACACGTTTCAACTGCTAACCCATTCAATGAACCACAAGGTTGGTCTGATGTTCAACGTTTTGATGATGTCCTTCAATTCTACTGGCAAGGGTCTTATCCTAAGTTTACTGTGCCAGAGATTAAAGGTAAAAAATCAGCCAAAATCCACATCGGTATTTTTGGTATCAAAGATTGGCCGTTGATCACACACTTGTATCTGGATAGTTTCGTTTATGCGAAACATCACGTGGAAAAAGAAGAAGATATCCCTAATCGTTTCCGTAAAGGTTCTATTCTCGAAGCAGACATGGCTAAAGGTAAAACTTACGTTGATAATCTGCCTGCTCTTAATGAGCTAACTTACTTGTCCGAGCCGTTTAGCATTGGCACTGGTGATACTGAAATTGACATCTACACATCAAGTTGGACAAGGACTGACCCGACTATTGAAATCACATGGAAGGAGCGTTTCGTTTAATGCAAATTTGGATTCATGACAAAAACATGCGTAAGGTTTGTGCGTTGAATAATAACATTCCTGGCATGATGCCCTACTCTAACAGTCAATGGCATTCTTACCTCGAATACGCAACTAGTACATTCGATTTCGTAATCCCTAAAATTGTAGACGGAAAGCTACATGAGGATGTTAAATATATCAATGATGATATGTTTGTTTCGTTTTACTACGATAACACTTACCATGTTTTTTATGTATCACAGTTAGTTGAGAACGATGATAATTTTCAGGTCACTTGTAACAACACAAACTTAGAACTGGCACAAGAGGGGGCAATTCCTTACAAAAGCGATAACGCTCAGACACTAGCTTGGTATCTGAACGACATGGGCTATCTTGGTTTTGCGAATATGGAAATCGGTGTCAATGAGGTATCAGATAAAACACGAAAAGTTGAGTTTGAAGCACAAGATACACGATTGGCCCAATTGAGAAGTTTGATGTCTAAGTTTGATGCTGAAATGGCATTTCGAACAGAATTGAACCGAGACGGAACTTTAAAACGCTTCATCATCGACATCTATCAACAACCGGATGAAAATCACCACGGTATTGGTAAGGTTAGGGGTGATGTGGTCCTTTATTTTCAAAACGAATTAAAGGGTGTCCAAGTCACTAGTGATAAAACGCAACTTTTCAACGCTGGTAATTTCATTGGCCAAGATGGTGTTAACCTAAACGATGTTGAATTCGAGGAAAAGAACGAGTTAGGACAAGTAGAGTTCTATTCTAAGCGTGGTAATAGTTTAGTATTCGCCCCACTGTCTAGGGAACGCTACCCATCTACCATGAATCCAGGCAATGCGGATAACTGGACACGCAAGGACTTTGAAACCGAGTACAAGGATGTCAATGCACTTAAGGCTTACGCACTACGTACCATCAAGCAGTATGCTTACCCACTATTGACCTACACCGTCGATATTCAATCTAGTTTCGTTGAAAACTACAAGGATGTTAATTTAGGCGATACCGTTAAGATTATCAATAATAATTTTAGAGGTGGTCTAGCTCTCGAAGCTCGTGTCACTGAAATGGTTGTCAGTTTCGACATGCCGTTGAATAACTCGGTTGTATTTTCTAACTACCGTAAAATCGTGAATAAGCCATCGTCTGACTTGCAACAACGCATTGATGAGATTGTTTCCAAATCTCTACCATACCGTGTCGAGATCACGACAACCAACGGCACAGTATTTAAGAATGGTGTTGGTCGCTCGACTGTTCGACCAATCTTGAAACAAGGCGATAAAACCGTTAACGCTACGTGGCGTTTTGTGATTGACGGTGCTATTAAGTATGTAGGTATGACCTATGACATGGTAGCATCTCAGATTACCCAACCGACAGCCTTAACGGTTTCAGCGTGGGTAGATAATAAAGAAGTAGCTTCGGAAGAGGTTACTTTTTTAAATGTCTCGGACGGTAAGAACGGGGCTAAAGGTGATAAAGGTGAGCGCGGCTTGCAAGGTGAACGTGGGCCACAAGGTCTTCAAGGCCCACAAGGTACTCAAGGCATCCCCGGCGTGAAAGGTGCTGACGGACGAACACCTTACGTTCATTTTGCTTATGCTGATACGGTCTCCGGTAGTGGTTTTAGCCAGACCGATACTACCAAGGCTTTTATCGGTATGTACCAAGATTTCAGCACTACGAATAGCCGAAACCCACAAGATTACCGGTGGAGTAAATGGAAAGGTAGTGACGGGCGTGACGGTATTCCGGGCAAAGCTGGAGCAGACGGAAGAACGCCTTACGTTCACTTTGCCTATGCAGATAGTGCCGATGGTCGAACTGGTTTCAGCCTGACACAGGACGGCACTAAGCGGTATCTAGGCGTATGTACTAACTTCGATAAAGCGAATAGCACCAACCCAGCCGATTATGCATGGAATGACACTGCTGGTAGTGTGTCTGTCGGTGGTCGCAACCTCTTAAAGGGCTCGAAAGGACCTTTTAAACCGGACAAAAAACCAACGAATTTTGATAATTTCGTTCTTTACAAAAGCGAAACTTCTGTCTACTTAGAGCAAAACCAAAAGTACCTTGTCAGCGCAAAATCAGACGGTAATTTTACTGCTTTTCACAATGGAAACGCTGAGAGCGATAATGTGACACTCTGGTTAATGGACGATAAAATCCAAAATTATCAGATTGTATCTGATTTAAAAACAGGGACTACAGGAACGCAGATTACTTGGGTTAAACCAACAGGGAACTATCATCTACGTGTCAACACATATCACAAAACAGCTAGCAAGTCTGTTTGGGAAGTGAAAATCGAAAAAGGGACAGTCAAAACAGATTGGACTCCTGCGCTCGAAGATGTACAAGATGACATTAATTCTAAGGCCGACAGCGTATTGACACAAGCCCAGCTCAACAAACTCAATGAAGTTAATTCTGTGGTGCAAGCCGAGCTTGAAGCGAAAGCATCTCTTGACACACTTAATCAATGGGTCAAAGCCTACCAAGATTTTGTTAATGCAAACAATGCCAACCGGGCACAGGCCGAGAAGAACCTTGCTGATGCTAGTGCTCGTGTAGCGAAGCTAGAGAACAATCTGAATGATATGTCAGAGCGTTGGAACTTCATCGACAGCTACATGACTTCATCAAATGAAGGGCTTGTCATTGGTAAAACCGATAATTCTAGTTCTATGCTGTTCAGCCCAAGCGGTCGTATTTCAATGTTCTCGGCTGGTAATGAGGTAATGTACATCTCCCAAGGTGTGATTCACATCGAGAACGGGATCTTTTCGAAAACCATTCAGATTGGTCGCTATCGAGAAGAG
>ERZ856578.4078-NODE-4078-length-20442-cov-3.819298_pt1 | contig 20442 bp, 18 predicted proteins | sample MGYA00514384_ERZ856578 | MGnify/ENA primary metagenome ERZ856578 (study PRJEB29103, sample SAMN06111958) | human gut metagenome | biome: human gut; feature: ankylosing spondylitis patient; material: healthy_person | host: Homo sapiens | place: China:Hangzhou... | reverse complement strand
AAAGCTTACCAGTAGGTATCTGGTGGTTTGGTGTGTTACAAGTCTTGATTGGTTCTTGTATTGTAGGCATTAACCCATCCTTAAGTGCAGCGGTAACCCTCAATACAGACCCAAGTTTTAGAGGCCGCATGTTTGGTATGACTACGACGGCTCAACAATTTGGGTCTATGGTTGGTCCTGTGTTTGCAAGTATTGTATCTACTTATGTTGGCATATCCTATGTATTTAGCATTACAGGCTTGTTATTGCTATATATGGCATTCCAATCTAGAAAACTATCTGCCAAGCACGAATAATACCATAAATGATTACTCCACACGATTATGTGTGGAGTTTTTATTTTGGGAGATTAGATATACTCATGGGGATTGGATAATCTGACCAATTTTAATAAGATTGAGAAGATGGGATATAACAAAAAATGATGTTAATCGTTCATCTAAAAATACTATTTTAGTGCATAATGACAGGATTTCATACATTTTTTGTGAATAGCAATCCAATATAGGCGGATTGATTGCTTTTACTAAAATATTGGTATATAGTTAGTTTAAGGTAAGTCATTTGTCTCACCGTGTGGGACGGAAAGGAGTTATTATGGTCCGTATCGGTCATGCTGTACTCGGCGAAAAGGGTACAAAAATATGTGTTCCTATTGTGGGCACAACAATGAAAGAAATTTTAGATGCCACTGCGGTTGCATGTAATACACCGTGTCATGTAGTGGAGCTGCGCATTGACTATTACGAGCGGGCCCACTCCATTGACGCTATTATTGAATTGTTAATGCTCATCAAACCTCAGTTAAAAGGGCGTGCTTTGTTATTTACGTGGCGCACAAAAGGTGAGGGTGGTGAGAAATCTATTTCTACACACGATTACTTTACAATGCTAGAGCGCCTTATTCCGACTGGATTAGTGGATGCTATTGATATCGAACTATTCTTTGATCAAGATAGAATGCTTAAAACGATAGAATTCGCCAAGGTGCATGGTGTAACCATAGTTATGAGTAATCATGATTTCCATGGTACACCAAGCCATGAGGTTATTGTAAATCGTCTCATTCAAATGAAAGACTTCTTGGCTGATGTGCCAAAGATGGCTGTTATGCCTCATACAACAGGGGATGTATTAACCCTCCTTGAAGCAACGGCTGAAGTTAAAGCCTTGTATCCATCGGACCCAATCATTACGATGGCCATGGGGCCATTGGGGGCTGTTACACGCACAGCAGGAGCATTGTTTGGTAATGCTATGACCTTTGCCTCTGCTGGCAAAGCATCAGCACCAGGTCAAATCGATGTGCATGAACTAAAACGCATCCTCGATACCATCGACGTAGATGGCGTTTTCGATAAACAACAACATAAACGTGTAAAAGTACATTAAAAAAGTCGGCGAGAGCCGACTTTTTATATACTCATACCTTGCGTTAGTACTTTCTTAATTATTACAGTTTTATTTTTTATAGAGTATAAGATAATATAATGTTTAGTCACCATTTTTCGAAAATAATATATTCCATTATTAGTCTTATATATAGGATATCGTTCAGGGAAAATATCAAGTGAAAAGACTGCATTCCGAATTTCGGCTTGTCGTTGTTGAATTAGATTCAAATCTTGAGTAAATTCTTTTAAATTTATAATGATATTTTTCACTTCTTTTTCAGCAAGTTTACTAAATAAAACTTTATAGCTCATAAAAGAAGACCTTCTTTCTTTAGTTGCTCAAAAAGATCTTCAGCTGAAATTAAGTTACCTTGTTCTATATCTGCATATGCCAATTCCAGTAGTTGATCGATTTCTTCGTCAGTAAGAAAGTCTGCATTCATAGAGTCACAAGCGATAGGCTTGTTTACTGACTTAGGAATTGCTTTTGAGAACTGTATTTGTTTGGAGATTAGTGTAATCAGTAATGATATAGTTAAACCCATTTCTTTCAAGATAGCTGTTGTTAGTGTTTTAACTTTAGGATTTATACGGATATTGAGTATTCCTGTTTTATCAATTTTATCAAAGGATATTTCAACCTCATTTGTGGTTGATGTTCCGTACAATCTAGTAGTATCTGATGCCTTTAATGTGGTTTGGGGTTGTTTGTAGGTGCCGTCATTGTTGAGTGTATTTGGCGTTGGTGTTTCATCTGTAGATGTTGCTGGTAAAGCAATGGCGAAAGGAATGCGACGTTCTTTGATAATTTGACGGAATAGTGCGTCAAGCATGGAGGTATAGGATAGGCCTTGGGCTTTCAATATGCTAGATACCTCTTGTTTTAGATCTTCGTTGATGCGGACTTGTAGGTTTACGGTTTTCATAATATCTCTCCCAGTATTCTTTTGGCTTGTGATTGTAATTCGTTGGTTATATTATTGATTTTATATTAAAAGTTTGTTAAGTTAATTAATTCTATTTGTAATTACATTGTAATTGCAAATGTAGTTTTCTACAAATACATATAATACATAGAGCATATAAAAAAGCAGTAGTCATTTTAGGGATAACTACTGCTTTTAGTATTATATCTATGAAGGTAAGATATGAGTTTTAGTTTTATCTAGAAAGACAGATGTATAGTATTCTACAAATGCGATATACAAGCTCTTACAATAAGTTTGCCTCAAAGTCTTCTAGGATTGCCGCCACTGTTTCTGGTGCATTACGGTTATGTTCTACGATGCATTGAGCAAAGCTTTCATACATTGGTGTACGCGTTGCTTCTAGTTCGCGTAAGCGTTCGATGCCACCGCTAGAGAGAACACGACCGGTAGTAGATAAGTTTTCTATCGGTTGTGTTAATTGGTAGATGCGACCGTTTTGTCGTAGGTGTGCGTAGTTCTTAGGCACTGTGACACAGCCGCCGCCAGTGGAAATAATAAGACCTGTTTGGGTACCGAATTTTGCAATCATTTCCGCTTCTTTTTCACGGAAGGCTGGTTCCCCTTGTTCTGTAATATAGGTAGAGATATCACCAATTTCTTTCTCTAACTCATGATCCACATCAACGCAGGTACGGCCCATTTCTTCACCGAGTGCTTTGCCGACTGTAGTTTTTCCTACGCCAGGCATGCCGATGAGGATAATGTTTTCCTTTTCACGACGCATATCTCGTAAGATTTGCTCGATTTCCTTTGTACCAAAGCTTTCACCTTGGAAATGATTAGCCGCCTCAACGCCTTGAGCCACGAGGAATGGCAAGCCATCACAATGCGGAATTTCCATCATTTCTGCTTGTAACAGCAAAATTGTACGGCGTGGATTGTAGATGAGATCTACAACGCCTTCTAGCTTGGAAAATTGCGTAATATCGATGAGATTAGCTGGATTATGAGGATACATACCGATAGGTGTACAGGTAATAATAATCTGTGCTGTTTCGTAGTAATTAGGTGCATCATCGTAGAACGGAGCCGTTTTACGAGATAAATGAGTGATACTCTTAGCACCTAAATCCTCAAGTGCAACATGGACTGTAGCAGAGGACGCACCATCGCCAAGGATAATACATTCCTTACCAGATACATCGATGCCAGCATGTTGTAGGGTAAATACAAAGCCATCATAGTCTGTATTATAGCCATGCCATTTACCGTCTTTGCGAACCATCGTATTCACACAGCCAATGCGCTCTGCACGTGGATCAACTACATCACATGCCTCAAGGGCATTTACCTTGTAAGGGAAGGTAATATTGATGCCTTGTAATTCCTGATCATCAAAGAACTCTTGCAGTTGGCTCGGTTCTCGTTCAAATAATTCGTAATTAGTATTTCCTAACACACTATGAATGTGAGGGGAAAAGCTATGGCCCAACGTACGGCCAAGTAAACCAAATTTCATAGGACCTCCTAGGTCAATATACATAGAATGGCTAATAGGCTGGTACCTATTAGCCATTGGAGTTTTATAACTATATTCATTGTACTATATATGCCCTTATAGGGACTAGTAGGAATGAATATATTAGTTTTCAGGGTAATTACCGAGTAAGCGGAACTTATCTTGTGATGTATGAAGCTCTGCTAGTACAGACAATACCTTTGGATCTGCTAAGGAGGCTTCTAAGTCGAGGTAGAATAAGAACTCAAAGTTATGGCCTACGATAGGGCGAGACTCGAGTTTTGTAAGGTTTACGCCGATATTAGCAAACTTGGTAAGTAATGTACCAAGTCCACCTGGAGCATGGCTTGCTGTGGTTACCACAGAGATTTTGTTAGCTCCTGGGTATACATGGAAGTCCTTGCTGATGCAGATAAAGCGCGTATAGTTGTTATCGCTATTTTGGATATTGCGCATTAATGGAGATAAATTATACAAGTCTGCACATTGAGGAGCTGCAATAGCTGCTACGCCAGGATCGTTACTAGCTGCTACGAGCTGTGCTGCACGAGCCGTGTTATCGAAGGAGCGCAATTCTACGCCTTCTAATTTCTCTAGGAAGTGGCTGCATTGGCCCAATGCTTGAGGATGGGAGATGATAGTGTGAATATCTTCTAGTTTTGTGCCTTTTTTCACGAGTAAATCGTGAGAAATCCATAGGCGAGTACCGCGTACGATATAGCATTTACGATCTTCTAGAAGGTCATACACTTCTTTTACAGAACCATTGGAGCTATTTTCGATAGGTAATACGCCGAATTGACATTCTCCAGACTCAACAGCGTCGAATACGGCACGGAATCCTGTTACATAGTGAATTTGGCTGAGTGGTAATAATTTATCACACGCCACTTGTGCATTGCTACCGAAGACGCCAGCACAAGCTACGCTGCCACGTTGTGGAGGTAAGGTAGGGGACTGCTCAATAGCCTTTTTCATTTTAACAGTGAACTCATTATCTTGGAATAATTGTTCAGACTGGTACGTACGGCTCAAGCTGAATAATGCTTCGAAGAAACGGCGTGCGTAGAGGTCGAGGTCTGGGCCTGCATCTCGAGTTACTTTGTCGAGGATATCTCGTTCCCGTTTGGCATCGTAAATAGCCTTGTTCATTTCTTTTTTTGCCGCCGCAACGTCCTTGGAGAGTTCCATGCGCTCTTTGAAGAGGGCGAGCATTTGGTCGTTTATATCGTTAATTTTAACGCGTACTTCATCTAAGTTCATGGTCAATATCTCCTAAGAAATCAAGAATAACAAGGGCCGTAACAGCTTCGATTACAGGTACTGCACGAAGCGCTACACATGGGTCGTGACGACCTTGGATTGTGAGTAATGTGTCCTCTTTTTGTGAAAGTGACACAGAATGTTGTTCTTTATAAATGGATGGTGTTGGCTTGATGCCCACTTGCATAACGAGTGGTAAACCATTGGTAATACCACCTTGGATACCACCGCTATTATTCGTTGTGGTTGTAATCTTGTCGCCGTCCATGGTGAAAGCGTCATTCACTTCGGAACCAAGCTTAGCACACATATCAAAGCCACCGCCGAAGGATACGCCTTTAATGGCAGGGACACCAAAGATAACACGAGCTAAGCGGTTTTCGATGCCATCAAAGTTTGGATTACCAAGGCCAATTGGTAGTCCTGTAGCAACGACTTCAACGATACCACCTGTAGAGTCCCCATCTTTTTTGAGGTTCATAACAAGGGTTTCTACTTCGTTACGTTTTTGTGGATCAACCATAGCAATTGGCTCTGTAGCGATGCTAGCTAATGCTTTCATATCTGGATGAACCATATCGATAGAAGCATCTTGGATGGTTCCCACTTGTTTTAAATGGCCGTGGATTTCAATGCCTTTTTCACGTAATAGTTGTAGAGCGATGCCACCAGCTACGCAAAGCGGAGCTGTAAGGCGTGCTGAGAAGTGACCGCCACCACGCATATCTACCTTGTCGCCGTAGCGCATACGGGCTGTAAAATCCGCATGAGAGGGGCGAGGGATATCGCGTAAGTTATTATAATCGCTAGAGTGTTGAGATGTGTTGCGGATCATAAATGCCAATGGGGAACCACTGAGCATGCCGTCCACCAAACCTGCTAAAAATTCAGGTGTATCGGCTTCCTTACGTTGTGTTGTTAATTGATTTTGCCCTGGCGCACGGCGCTTTAAAAAGGCTTTTAACTCATCGATATCGATGGTATGTCCACAAGGCAGACCTTCAACAATACCGCCAATGGCATAGCCGTGAGAGGCGCCAAAGGTGGATACCTGTATGGTTTTACCGAAATTAGATGCCATTATATTAACTCCTACTATATAGTACGTACTATTTCTATTATCTATTAGATTAAACCAGATACAATTAGAAATCTAAACTGGTTGTGCATTACCGCCCAGTAAGTTCCAGTCCTCAAAGAAGTCTGGATAGGATTTTGTGATAGCCTCGCTATCTTTTAACGTAACAGGATTTTCGCTGATGAGAGCCATCAGTGTACCGGCCATAACGAGGCGATGATCATTTACACAATCACCTTGTCCACCTTTAAGTATACCACTACCGATGATATATAGGTCATCGCCTTCTTCGCGAACGGTACCGCCTAGATCTCTTACGAGATTGGCAACAGCTACAAGGCGATCAGATTCTTTTAAACGTAGGCGAGCACCCTTAATAAAGGAGCTTTCACCAGAAATAGAGCAAGCAAGAGCAGCCATAACAGGCAACATATCCGGCATTTGCTCGAGATCTGCATGAATTGGCTTGGAAGCGCGACCTGTGACCGTTACATTCATACTATCCCATACAACATCACAACCTGCATCAATCATAACTTGCATGATGCGGCGGTCAGCTTGTACAGAATTTTTGTTCATTCCTGTAATCGTAATTGGTTTGCCCGTCATACCAGCTGCTACCATCCAGATTGCTGTATTAGACCAGTCGCCTTCGATTTGGTAATTATCACGACCTATGAAGGACGCACCAAATGGTACTGTGAAAGCCTCATTGATGTTTGTGTCTGGTAAAGTGTGTTCTACTTCGACACCAAAATCTCGCATTGTTTCAGTAGTTAGTGTTACATAATCGCTAGATTGTAGTGGCGTAGTAGAGGTAATAGTAGATAAGCCGATTTGAGGGGCTGCCAACAATAAACCAGAGAAGAATTGACTACTTACATCGCCTACCATGGAGAAATTGCCCCCTTGAAGACGACCTGTCATAGTAAATGGTGGTTTATCTTGGGAGAATGTTACGCCATGCGCTTTCATTTCACCTAGCATGGGTTCGAGAGGGCGATCTGGTAAACGACCTTTTGCATCTACGTCTACATCGTTACAGATGGATGCAGCTACAGGTAATAAAAGGCGTAATGTAGTGCCTGATTCGTGAGGTACTACATTGCCCTTTGTAGGAGCGGGGCCAGGAGTAACGGTAACAATTTTATTTTCATATACTACGTGAGCACCTAAGCCTCGCAAGGAGTCCATAGTAGCATCGATGTCTTTAGAGGTACGGCTTAGTAGTATAGTAGATGGAGAGTTAGCAAGGGCTGCACAAATTAATGCGCGGTGTGCATGTGCCTTTGCTGGGATGGACGCAATCGTTCCTGTAGGGATGGCGTTCGTTACGGAATGCATATAAATCTCCTTTAAATATTAGGTAAACCTTATATTACAAATAACAATTATGCAGGTTATAGGTGCTAGAAACCTTAGATAACTTAATCGTAATAGATAAGTTATCTTAATCAAGATAGGTTGCTAACTCTTCGTGGGTGACAATCTTGAGTTCGCTATGACCATAACTAGTAGGGATAACGATTTTTATAGTAGCACCTTCGCTTTTTTTATCATGTTTAGCAGCTGCTAGAATTTCTTCTTTTGATATGGTCGTAGTAGTTGGCAAATCGTGTGCTTCGATGAGGGCCTTTAATTTGTCTAATGCCTCTGCATCTAATTCTCCATGTTTGACAGCACCTTGCGCCATAAGGACCATGCCAATGGCAACGGCGTAGCCATGGTGGACTTCAAAGTGGCTCGCTTTTTCAATACCATGACCAAAGGTATGACCTAAGTTCAAGAGGGCACGCACACCAGATTCGCGTTCGTCTTGTTCTACGATATCCGCCTTTGCTTGAACACAACGAGCGATAACTGCACTAACGCTATCACGATGCTTTATTAATGGCTTATGCTCGAGTTGGGTTAATAACCCTGGTACATCGAGAAAACCATATTTGATAATTTCTCCACAACCATTTTTCCACTCCATGTCTGGCAATGTGTTTAGTGTCGTTGGATCGCAGAGTACGAGGATAGGTTGTTTAAAAGCACCCCACAAGTTTTTACCTGCCTCGAGATTAACCGCTGTTTTACCGCCTACAGAGGAATCTACAGCAGCTAAAAGGGAGGTAGGAACCTGTACATAGTCGATACCACGTAAGTAGGTAGCTGCAGCAAAGCCTGCCATATCACCTACTACTCCGCCTCCAAGGGCGATGAGCAGGTCTTTACGCGTTAACGATTGGGCCGCCATGTATTCTACTAAATCGATGAGTTGATGAGCGTTTTTTGAGCTTTCCCCAGCAGGGAATACATAATCACAAACAGTATAACCCGCATGTTCCATACTAGCTTTCACAGAATACAAATAATGCGGTGCCACATTGCTGTCGCTGACGATGATAACACGGCAATTTGGTTTTAACGGTTTAATATAATCGGTGATGCGTTGTAAAGCGCCTTCCTCAATGACAACGTCATACGGTGTGGAGGCGTTAATATGAATGCGAGTCATAACATTTCCTTTCATAAAAGAATAAGCTAGTATCTATTATAACGGATACTAGCTTATTTGTGTGGTATGTGAGATTATTTAGTGCATTCCACCAATGCTTGGCGCAATGCGATAACTTCTTTCATAAGGCTAGTGAATTGGTCTGGACGTAATGCTTGAGGGCCGTCGCACAATGCTTTGGATGGATCATTGTGAACTTCGATCATAAGGCCGTCTGCGCCGCCGCCTACGGATGCAAGGGAAAGTGGGCGAACCATGCGGCTCATGCCTGCAGCGTGGCTAGGGTCCATGATGATTGGCAAGTGGGATAATTCATGCATCATAGGAATTGCTGTTACGTCTAATGTATTACGAGTTTTAGTTTCGAATGTGCGGATACCACGTTCGCATAATACAACTTGTTCATTGCCTTCAGACATGATGTATTCAGCAGCCATCAACCATTCTTCGTATGTAGCAGATAAACCACGTTTTAAAAGAACTGGTTTGTTTAATTTACCTACTTCTTTTAAAAGTGTGAAGTTTTGCATGTTACGAGCGCCTATTTGAAGCATATCTACGTTATCGAAGTATTGTAATTGGGAGATATCCATAACTTCGGAAACGATAGGTAGACCTGTTTCTTTTTTTGCGAGCTCTAACAATTCCAAACCTTCAGGACCCATGCCTTGGAAGGAGTATGGGGATGTACGAGGTTTGAAAGCGCCGCCGCGAAGAATTGTAGCGCCTGCTGCTTTACAAGCTTTTGCTGTTTCTAATACTTGTTCAGGTGTTTCTACGGAGCAAGGACCTGCCATTACTGCGAAGTGACCGCCACCGATCAATGCACCACCTACGTTGATTACAGAATCATCTGGATGGAATTTACGGTTCGCTTTTTTGTATGGTTCTTGGATGCGAGTTACTTTATCTACGAAATCAAGGGATTCGATTTGACGAGCATCGAGGGATGCTGTGTCTCCGATAAGACCTAAAATATTATAGCGTGCACCTTCTACTGGATGGATAATGAAGCCTTTTTCCTCTAATTCACTGCGTAAACGAGATACTTCTGTTTCTGCTGCGTTTTGTTTCAATGTAATAATCATGATAATTCCTCCTTGTAACTACAGTGAATAGTAGGGCTTACCATACGGGATAGCAAACAAAAAAGGGCTACCCGTAGTTTAATACGGGTAGCCCTTTTACTATTCTAAGCAACTAATAATGACTCAATCTTAATTAGCGTACCACAAATAGTTCCTTACCCGTACGTTGGATAAAGAACCAATAAAAGTATTGTTTTGTAGCGAGGCTAATTTGGTTAGTCATCTTTGGTTGCTCCTTTCTAAAAATTATGGGTATAGTATAAACCCAAATGATAAAATTATGCAATACTTAAAAATGAATTTCATAGAAGTTTTAAAAATAATGTGCTTCATAAATTGTTTGAAATGCAGATGTAATGAGGTCTTTTGTATAAAAATGATTTTTGCTATTCCTGACTAAATTGTAGTATAGTCATAGTATAACCACCTTTCGGTGATGAACCTAACTCACGTCAATTGACGCTCTTAGGTAGAGTATGACAAAAATAATTTTACATAAATAGCGATATATGAGTCGCTTTGGAGACGATATGGTTATTCAAATCTTAGATCATATAACAGAGGAAATAAAACAAATACGTATTGATGTGTTTATGAAAGAACAGGGTTTTGAAGACGAGTTCGATGAAATAGATGATATAGCAAAATTTGTTCTTTTATCTATAGATGGTAAGGCGGCTGGTACTTGTCGGTACTTTCCAAGTTCTGATGAAGGCGATGCCCACATTGGCCGCATGGCGGTACGTAAGTTGTATCGTGGACAACATTTAGGGACTAAGATTATGATGGCTGCAGAAAACGGTATTCGTCGCGATGGATTTAAGACTTGCTCTTTATCCGCGCAAGTACAGGCAAAACCATTCTATGAATCCCTCGGATATAAAGCAGAAGGGGAAGAATACCTTGATGAAGGTTGCCCACATATCTTGATGCGAAAGGTTTTATAAGTCGTTATATAATAAGAATAAGTAGATGGGTAGCATTAAATAAATTGATGCGCATATTATTTTGTTACGAGGTGAGAGAATATGAAACTAGCTGAGGCATTACAAGAACGAGCTGACTTAAATAAAAAAATTAGTGATTTGCAAGGTCGTTTAAATCAAAATAGTTTAGTACAGGAAGGGGAAACACCTAATGAAAATCCTACAGTGTTGATGCAAGAACTAGAAGCGGCAATTGCTAGACTTCAACAACTCATTAAAGATATTAATCTTACTAACTGTGCAACTATTGTTGAAGGGCGTTCTTTAACACAAATTATAGCAGAAAAAGAAGGTGCAATTATGCGTCTATCTGCATATCGTGCTTTAGCAGATAGTGCAAGTGCTATCAACTACCGTGCTCGTGGTTCGGAAATTAAAATGATAGCAACTGTGAATGTAAGTGAATTACAAAAAACAGCAGATGTAATATCCAAGGAGATTCGTATCTTAGATAATTTATTACAGTCAACCAATTGGACGGTTGATTTAATAGAGTATTAATCATAAGTTGGTAATCAAGATAGGGTGGATACAAAGCCACGATTGCTTAATTCGTAAAAAGATGTTATTCCATTACATGTACGGGGCATTGAAGGTATGTATTGTGTAGGCCCTTATGGCGTATAAATGTATGGTTATTTTTTATAATGTATTACCATGTGTCAACTATTTTGATGAGGGTGGCGTTGGGGACTATTTCTAAATTTCATATATATTTTTATATTTTATATGACATTATTTTTACTTTGAGAGAAATGAGAGAGATGTTTAAATTTGTAAAAGTAGCTACATTGGCACTTGCTTTTGTAGCGGGTATGACAAGATAAGTTGATGCTGTTTCCTTGGCTGAAGTGTACTAGATATTACATACATACTCGATAAGTGTTTGTATGGTCTTATTTTGCTCTACTTTATTAGCATCATGACTCTGAATTCAGACTCTAACTCTGTAAAGGAGATAGAGTCTTTTTTGTTATTATTCTAAGTTATCAAAATTAAATGCCGCTGCTTTTGATTATAGGTACATTAATATAACAATATATTTAATTTTTTAATAAGCATATAAATTTTACTTTTTACTTAGTGGATTATGTTATAATATAATTAAATAATAATCATTATTTAATTATATAGAATTTCTTAAGTAAGGAGATTTCATTATGACAGCAGAACAAAAAGCAGCTACGGCAGCAACAAGTTCTACCGCAGCTAAATCAACACCTGAACAAGGTACCGAATGGATAATTTGCCGTGTATGCGGATATATTGAGGATGCTAAGTACAGGGATCAACCTTGTCCAACATGTGGTTTTCCTCCAACAGTTTGGATGGATTACAAGCCACGTCGCATTGATACAAAACGTGAAAAATTGCTAGATCTTCATTTACATCCAATTGCGGTACATTTCCCAATCGCAGCAACAGCAGCTTCTTTCTTAGTACCTGTTATTGCATTGTTGATTCCATCTATTGCAAATGTATTATTCCCTGCCATTACATTAGTAGCAATGATTTTACCACTTCTCGTTATTATTGGTGGTATTTCTGGTTATATTGGTAGTAAATTACGTTACAAAACAGGAACATCTAAAATTCCTAAAGCAAAGATTTACTTAACAGTTATCTACTTTATTCTTTCCTGTGCACAAGCCTACATCGCTATTGCTAACGGTGTAAATGCTGATAACGCATGGATTATGATTATTTTAGGTATCGTAGCTTCTATCTTTGCTGCCAAACTTGGTAAAATGGGTTCCTATCTATTTGCAGGTCGATTCGGCCCATATACAGCTGGCTAACCGTTATTAACTGAATAACCTTTATAATGAAAAAAGTGATTCTCCCATCGTGAGAATCACTTTTTCTTTTATCATTTTTTTATTATTCTAAATCATCGAAATCAAATGCCGCTGCTTTTGTATAGTTTGTAACTTTTGCTTCGAAGAAGTCAGTTTTTGTGCTATTCAAGTTGGAGAAGCTTTCAATCCATTCCATTGGATTGTCCTTGATTTCAGGGTATAGATGAGGCAAGCCAATTGCTTCTAAGCGGATATTGGCAAGGTATTTGATGTAGCGTTCGATAAGAACGTTGTTAAGGCCGAGGATTTTATCATCAGTGATGTATTGACCCCAAGCGATTTCGTTTTCTGCACCTTGGCGAATCATGTCAGTGATTTTTGCTTCCAGTTCAGGTGTGAACAAGTCAGGGCGTTCACGACGTAACTCGCGGATGATGTTTTGGAACAATACAAGATGAGTTACTTCGTCGCGGTTGATATATTTGAAAATAGTGGATGTAGCTGTCATTTTACCTTGGCGTGCCAATGTGTAGAAGAAGCTAAAGCCAGAGTAGAAGTAAATACCTTCTAAGATATAGTTCGCGATGATTGTGTGGATAAGGTTTGCTTCGCTAGGATCATCACTGAAACGTTGGTATGCATCGGCGATGAAGCGGTTACGAGCAAGTAATGTTTTATCTGTACGCCATTCGTCATAAATTTTGTCACGTGTAATAGGATTTGTAACAGTGTCCAAAATGTAGGAATAACTTTGAGCGTGAATTTCTTCTTGGAATGCTTGGATATTCAATAAAGATGCCACTTCAGATGCTGTAATATAACGGCTCAAGTTAGGCAAGTTTTCAGATTGAATGGAATCAAGGAAGTTCAAGAATGCAATAATTTTGTCGAATGCACGGCGTTCGTAATCTGTTAAGTATGGGAATTGCTTAACGTCTTCGTTCAAGGAAATCTCTTCAGGAATCCAGAAGTTGTTGAGCATTGTACGGTACATTTGGTTCGCCCAGTCGTACTTGATACGGTTCCATTCGCGAAGGTTTGTGGTGTTGCCGCCAATCATAGATTGCGTGCCACGTTCACCATGTTCGTTGAAAATCAGTTTTTTATCCATAGTAGGACTCCTTTATACAACGATGCGACCTATACTGCTATAGGTCGTCATCAGATTTATAATGTTGGTGAAAGTATCTTTCCTGAGTTTAGTGCTCTCTACTTATAGTGTATAGTTTTTGTAAAATATAGCAATGATATTTTTAACTATTAAGAGGAGCAGCTAGTGCACTCGTCCATTTCAAGAGATTGGTTACGGATGTAGTAGATTGTTTTAATCCCTTGTTTGTAAGCCTCAACGTAAAGGTCGAGGATTTCTTTTGCTTTCATTTGAGGTGTGATATACAAGTTGAAAGATTGTGCTTGGTCAATATGACGTTGACGTACGCCACAAGCTTTGATAGACCATTGTTGGTCGATTGTATGCGCCTCTTTGTAGAGCCAGAATGTTTTGTTGTTCAAATCTGGTGCAGTTTTTGGTGTGAAAGAACCTTTCTTTTCTTCGATGAAGAATTTTTTGAAGATAGGGTCGATACCAGCTGTAGTATTCGCAATGTTGGAAGTAGAACCAGTAGGAGCTACGGCCATCAAGTAACCATTGCGGATACCATATTTAGTAACGTCTGCAGCCAATTGTTTCCAACGATCGGATGTGTAGCCACGACGTGTGAAGTATTCACCAGTTTCCCATTCGGAACCTTTGAATGCAGGGTATGCACCTTTTTCTTTCGCCAATTCCATGGAAGCTTTGATGGAATAGTACGCGATGTTTTCGAACAACTTGTCCGCTACTTCGATATGTTCATCAGATTCCCATTGGATATCGTGGTTTACGAGGTAGTGGTGGTAACCAGAAGTACCAAGACCAATAGCGCGGTATTTATCAGATGTCATACGAGACTCTGGTACTGGAGCTTGGTTGATAGAAATAACATTGTCTAACATGCGGATTTGAAGAGCGATATTTTCTTCTAATTCTTCGTCAGAAATGCGACCAAGGCTGATGGAGTTCAAGTTACATGTAACCATGTCGCCTGTATTTGTTTTAGTAGTGATAGTGCCGTCTTCGTTGATGATTTCTTCAGCAAGGTTTGTGAAGCCAACATTTTGTGCGATTTCGTGGCACAAGTTGGATGCGTAAATCATACCTGCATGTTTGTTTGGGTTTGCAGCGTTTACAGTATCGCGGAAGAAGATGAATGGTGTACCAGTTTCAACAGCAGAGCGCATGATTTTTTTCATCATGTCTAGTGCTGGTACTTCGATGCCATGTAAGTTCGGATCTTGTTCACATTCAAGGTAACGTTTTGTGAACTCTTTGTTATCGTCTGTGTCATAGAAGTCCTCTAGAGCATAGCCTTTTACAGCCAAGATTTCATGAGGGTCGAAGAGGGTGAAGTTTTCACGGCCGATCATGCGTTCCATGAAGATGTTTGGAACAGAGATAGCAGGGAAGATATCGTGTGCTTTACGACGGTCGTCACCATTGTTTGTACGAAGCTCTACGAATTCGTAGAAGTCTTTGTGCCAAATATCGAGTGTTACTGTAGCGCCGCCTTTACGTTTACCTAATTGGTCAACGGCAACAGCTGTATCATTGTATAAACGAATCCAAGGAATAACGCCACCAGAGGAGTTTTTGAAACCGCGGATATCGGAGTTCAATGCACGAACTTTACCAAGGTAGATACCAAGAGCACCGCCGTGTTTAGATACGCGAGAGAACTTGCTATTTACGTCGTAAATGGACCATAAGTTATCATCTACACCAGAGATAAAGCAAGAGGACAACTGATGGAATGGTGTACCTGCATTTGCCAATGTAGGTGTAGCTGTTGTCATTTTTAACTGGCTCATCAAATCGTAGAATTTCTTAGCGTATTCTACTTTGTTTTCACCTTCTACCAATGCCAAGTGCATAGCGATAGCCATGAAACGTTCTTGTGGTAATTCGAAGATTTCTTTGTTGAAGCCTTTTACCAAGTAACGGTCAGCCAATAATTTAAGACCTTCATAGTTGAAGAGGTAGTCGCGCTTAGGTTTGATGTAATCGCCTAACTCTTGCAATTCATCAGGTGTATATTCTGTAACGAAGAAGTCAGCGTATTTTTTCTCTTCTACAAGCATATGTACAAGATTTGGGAAGTTGCCATAGCCGAATGCTTTATAGCGACGAGTGATAGCCGCTTCTTTATAGAGATCGAACAAGAATAGACGAGCCGCTACGAATTGCCAATCTTGATTCATTTTATTAACTTGGTTGCCGAAGCCATCGTCTTTTTTAGAGATAACCTTTTCGATAGCTGTTTGTACTAAAGTTTTTTGAATCTCTTTAGTAGTCATACCATCAACGAATTGTAACTTCGCATCCATTTCCAATTCTAGTGGATCACAAGAATCTAACCCCAAACATGCGAAGGCAATCATACGTTTCGTTTTTTCAACGGATAAAGGCTCGAAATGGCCATCCCGTTTCTTGATCATAATCTCCATTACTGTTCCCCTTGAGTCTTAAAAGTAATAAAACTGTTAATCTAAGCATATATAAGATTAGACTGAAAAGTATAAAATATCTTTAAGTTAAGTCTAATCAGAAAAATAAGAAAACTACTATATGTTGTAGTTTTCCTATTAAGCTTATACATTATGTTACGATTATAGCGAAAAAATTCTATACATTCAATATTGACATTTAGAAATTTATAAATATAGTATGCTTAAATTTATCGATATAGTTATAAAAGCTAGAAAGTATTATATAAAGAGCATATATGATGATTTTGAATGATGTATCTCTTTTGAGAATAGTTAAATAGTACGTGGCAGTATATAAAATTCCGTTCTATATACTATTGTGATTTATTTTATTAAAAGCATGTCATACATGTCCTATAATAGATATATAGTAAATAGGAGGTAAGACATGAAGTCTATTGTTATATATTCATCCCTTACGGGAAATACTAAACAAGTGGCAGAGGCTATTACTAGCGTATTGCCAGCAGGTACACCATGTGTATCTATGAAAGAATTGCCACCCGATGTATCATCTTACGATCTTGTGTTTGCAGGATTTTGGGTGGATAAAGGGACAGCTAATAAAGAGGCTCGTGATGTACTAGGAACATTGCATAATCCTCACATTGCTCTGTTTGCAACAGCAGGCGTACCACCGCAAATGGCACATGCTAAGGAGAGCTTAATCAATGCAGCAAATTGTTTACCCGATGGCGTAGAGCCTGTAGGTACCTTCATTTGCCAAGGTAAGGTAGATCCTAAGGTTATCGAAATGATGTACAAGATGTTCCCGAAAGGGCATAGCCACGGTCAATCTGCTGACCGCGATGCACGTCACAAACAAGCTGCAGTACATCCAAATGAAGAAGACTTTAAATCAGCACAAGAATTTGCTAAAGATATTCTTATAAAGCTTAGCTAACAAATAAATATAAAGCTTAGTTAACGCATAAAAGCAGTACCCCTGTGGAGTACTGCTTTTGTCATATTATACGTATAGTGTTGTAGGTATTGTATGGTGCATTATAGGCTTAATTATAAAGTACATTAAATTTAAGTTTGCGCGTATCGAATTGGTTTATGAAGTACGACGTAATCAATAGCTTGTATCCATTGCCTTCTATAATGACAGGATCAATAGCTGTTTTATCGACCGTAAGGAATTTATCATAAATATGATGGACCTCTGTTACTCCATTTGGTAGGGATACCTCTAAATCAAGGCCTTTGTTGAGGAATTTAAAGGAGATGGAGTCGAAGTTGGCAGATTCTACTTCATATTCCTTAAGGTCTTTTTCATAGACTATTAATTCGATGTTTTCAATGTATTTATCGTAGCCTGCAATAGAAATAACCTTTGGTGCAGACAAAGCATCAAAATTAATATATTCAACGCGTCTGCCGTTTGTTGGGTTGGTATCTGGCAGTTTTAAATCATCTACAGGGACATATGGTGTGCCATAGTCCGTGAAGTTAGGGTCAAAGGTAGCAGCTATTGGTAGGCTTGCATGCCATTCGCCATCGACTTTAGTATAGGTCACAAATTCACGATATGTTGTATAGCCTATGAATGGCGTCAAGAGAACAGTACCTAAGGCAAGAGCCATAACTGTTGTGTGTACAGAAGGTTTTAAACCTTTCACAAGAGAATATATATTGTGTACTAAGAAGATTAGATTGAATGCACTTACGTAAATTGTATTGAGCCAGAGGATTGGTTCATTAATAACACGCTTACCGATAAGGGCTAAGCACAATGTAGTTAACGTAATGAACAAGAAGCACAGGATTTGCTGTGTTCTGCTACTTTCACTAGTTCTAAAGCTAGCCAAGTAGAATAGGTAGAAAATGGCTACATATGGATAGTAGGTGTAGAAGAAACGTGTATCCTCTCGAAGTCCTAACAGAATCAAGACCAAATAGATGTTAGCTAGAATGCCTGTAATAATGGACGCCTTAGGCAAGATGATGCCGAATACAACAGTAAAAAATGAGTTTGGTGCTGGAGGACCTGCGGGATCCTCTTTGTAAGAACATACCATAGATAGACAAATGAATATATTAATGGATGCGAGTACCTTAAAAATGGTTTCTTCAAAGTTGAATGGTTGGTCCACGATGATGAAGAAGAACCATAAACTCATGATGATAACAATGTTATATAGCGTAGACGTAACAAGGGTGATACCAATCCGTTTGATGCGGTTAATGATTTCACCGATGTAGTGTTCACCAGGCGATGTGAAATACAAGGCAATCATGGAGTACAGCCATAGGTACGATATATTTTCCGTAGCCAGTTCAATACCTCGCACATAGCCGTAGCTTTCGTGAATCATATAAAGGCCAACGCTGATTCCGATACTTACTAAGGTATATAAAATGGAAAACTTTCGGGTTCTTGTTATATAGCTTTGTAATATAACGATAAAGAAATACAGTGAGTATAGTTTAATGTCGATTTCGGCAAACCAATCTTGTTCAATATACAACGGTGTACATGAAAATATGGCAATTAATGCCAGCAATATAGGTGACTGCGTTGCAAGGTCCCGCAGCGAAGACCATAAATGTTTAATGGCAAATTTCATAGATGTTCTCTCCCTCTATAAATATAAATTCCCCTCTTATTATTAGTATACCTGTTCTCTGGTGAAAGCCCTATGAGGTTTTACATGCTTTTAAATATCCTTTACAATAACACTAAGAACTAGTTTTCAAAGAAAAGAGGTTGTCACATGGAATTCTCTTATTTTTTACCTGTAAATATCCAATTCGGTTGGAATAAAGTAGATAGTGTTGCTGAGTTTGCTACACCGTACGGCAAGAAAGCACTTATTGTAACTGGTCGTACTAGTGCTAAAAAATCTGGTTTATATGACCGGGTGGTAGCAAAGCTTGATGCAGCTCATATCGGTCATGTATTGTTTGATCAAGTAGATGCCAATCCATTGACTACAACTGCCTTAGATGGCGCTGCGTTAGCTAAATCTGAAAGCTGTGATATGGTTATTGCTATCGGCGGTGGTTCCATCATGGACTGTGCCAAAGGGATTGCCTTTATGGCTGTGAATGAAGGCGATATTAACGACTATATTTTCAACCGTAAAACAAGTGATAATGCGCTACCTCTTATTGTTATTCCAACGACTTGTGGTACCGGATCTGAAGGCAACGGTTTTGGTGTTCTTACTAATCCTGAAACAGGTGATAAGAAATCCTTACGCTGCAATGCTATTGTGCCAAAGGTTTCTATTGTAGATCCTGCTGTAATGGGTACAATGCCACCTCATGTATTGGCATCTGTAGGATTTGATGCACTATGCCACAACATCGAAGCCTATACCTCTAAAACAGCACAACCTTTCACCGATGCGTTAGCTCATTATGCAGTGACATTATTAGCACAATACCTTGTACCACTATATAAACATGTGAAAGCAACGGCGGAAGGCAAACCAGCTGTTCTCAACGAAATTCAACTCACAAAAGCTTGGGAGTCCGTTACATTAGCTAGCACAATTGGGGGCATGGTTATTAACACAGCTGGTGTAACATTAGCACATGGTATGGAACACCCTGCCAGTGGCCTTAAAGATATTACCCATGGTGTAGGCCTTGCTATTATTGAACCTGTTGTAGTGGAATATACATGGAGTGCAAATCCTGATAAATTTAGTGCCTTGGCTCGGATATTTAACCACGGAGATGGTTCTGAACTAGGCGAAGCATTACGCCTAATCGTACATGACCTAGACCTTACTACAAACCTTACAGAATTAGGCTTTACAAAAAAAGACATTCCATGGCTCGTAGATAATGTATACGTTGTAGCTACAGGGAATATTGCTAATACCGTAGCTGACGTGAGTCGTGAAGATATTGAAGCGTTGTATAAGAAAATGTTTTAAGTGTTGTCATAATAGGAGAGAGTTTTGTTCCAAGGATTTTATGGCCTATTAACGGTTATGCTATGCGTGTTGTTTGCAATTGTGGTAGTGCTATTTAATATAGCGCCTATTACATATATTGTTTTTAGTATAGCCATAGTGGCAAGTGTATTTTTACAATATAGGCGCTTTAAGAAACAGTCCATATCTGAAAAAACACATAGCCGATTATCTTGTGGTTTATTTATTGTTATAACCCTTAGCATATCTTGGCTCGTAGCTGATTGGGTTAAGTATGACATTAATACAAGCGTTGATCAGTTTGAGGATTTTGAGTACAGCACCACTGATTGGAAACGGGGATGGCCTAATAATAGCGAATTACCACAAGGCCTTAAATCTCCTGAGCAGCTTTCGGAAGGTATT
>ERZ856578.4073-NODE-4073-length-20449-cov-3.609955_pt1 | contig 20449 bp, 19 predicted proteins | sample MGYA00514384_ERZ856578 | MGnify/ENA primary metagenome ERZ856578 (study PRJEB29103, sample SAMN06111958) | human gut metagenome | biome: human gut; feature: ankylosing spondylitis patient; material: healthy_person | host: Homo sapiens | place: China:Hangzhou... | reverse complement strand
GATATGCACCTCGTCCAACCGGCGTTCAAGCTCTTTTCCGGTCACCTCGCTGTCCGTCAGGTCAATCAGCATCAGATGGTTGTCAGTGCCGTTGGACACCAGAGAAATGCCGCGGGCCATTAACGCATCGGCCAGCACATTGGCATTTTCCACCACACGGTGGGCATATTCACGAAATTCCGGACGCAGCGCCTCGCCAAAACACACCGCCTTGGCCGCAATCACATGCTCCAGCGGACCGCCTTGGGTACCAGGAAAAATGGCCTTGTTGATCTTTTTGGCCAGTTCTTCGTCATTCGTCAGAATCAGACCGCCGCGCGGACCGCGCAGAGTTTTATGGGTAGTCGTAGTGGTCACGTCGGCGTACGGCACAGGGCTTTGATGGCAGCCGCCGGCCACCAGGCCCGCAATGTGGGCCATATCCACCATCAGATATGCGCCCACGCTGTGGGCGATATCAGCCAGAATATCAAACTTGATGGCCCTGGGGTATGCCGAAGCGCCGGCCACGATCATCTTCGGCCGCACCTCTTCCGCCTGGCGGCGCACAGCCTCATAATCGATATAGCCGTCATCGCCCACACCGTAGGACACAAAGTGGAAATATTTTCCTGACAAATTCACCGGACTGCCATGGGTCAAGTGGCCGCCCTGGGACAAATCCATCCCCATCACGGTATCGCCTGGCTCCAGCAGAGCAAAATACACGGCGATGTTGGCCTGGGCGCCGGAATGGGGCTGCACATTGGCAAACTGCGCGCCAAACAGCCGGCAGGCCCGGTCGATGGCCAGCTGCTCCACCTCGTCCACATACATGCAGCCGCCATAGTAACGGTGGCCGGGATACCCTTCTGCATATTTATTGGTCAATACGCTGCCCATGGCGGCCATCACCGCAGGGCTGACAATGTTTTCGCTGGCAATCAGTTCAATGTTCCGGCGCTGGCGCTCCAGCTCCCGCTCCATAGCCCCGGCCAATTCCGCATCGGCCTGGCCCACCAGAGCGATGGAATCCATCATGGTATCATACATAGCTCTTGTTCTCCTTTTCCCTATTTTGCCGTTGCCTGCAGCAGGCGATATGGGGGCATGATAAAATATATAAAGGTATATTATCCGAAATTCTCCAAAATCGCAAGCTTTTTTCGAAAAGATTCTTTTTCTTGTCCCACCGTCAGCCAGCCCCAGTAAACGTTTTTCCACCCGCCCCGCTTGATTTTTCCGCACCCTGTGCTATAATAAGGCAAATTTTATGCCGCAGCGTCAGGAGGGCTTTGCCGTGTACAGTGCAAAACAGATGATCGTGATCCGCCGGGATCTGCATATGCGCAAAGGAAAAATCGCAGCTCAAGCGGGCCACGCCTGCGTGGAGGCTGTGCTGATGGCCCTGGCCCGGGAAGAACGGCTGAGTGATGTGGTCATCACCGGCAATGTTGTCACCCTGCGGGAGAACTGCCGGCAGCCGACCGCCCTGAGCGACTGGTTTGAAAAGGGCGTTGCCAAAATTTGCGTATATGTAGATTCTGAAGAAGCGCTTCTCGCCATTGATCGCCAGGCAAAGGAAGCGGGTATTCTCTCCGCCCTGATCTGCGATGCCGGCATGACGGAATTCCACGGCGAGCCGACGTATACCTGTCTCGCCTTTGAACCACGATATCCCGATGAGGTAGACCCTATCACCGGCGCACTGCCTCTGTTCTAATCTAACGACCCCGACCAACAAAAACGCCCGGGCGGCTATCCTGCCGTCCGGGCATTTCTGTTCTTATAATCTCATGACCCGCCGCGTATCCGGCCTCCCGTCAAACACGTCCGCCTCATTCTACCATACCGCACCTTTGCGATCCGGCAGCGTCAGTTCTGAAGCAGCCTGTTCAGATCTCCAATGGAAACATCCATCCGGACAGATACTTCCTCCATTGTCATGCCCGCCGCCAGGAAACGCCGGACTACCATCGCCATGTTTTCGCCGACTTCGATGATATGCCCGTCCGGGTCATAGAAACGGATCACGCGCTGACCCCAACTGTGCTCCCGCACGCCGCCGAGAACCGTCAGATCCGGATACGCCTGCAGTTTTTCCAGAAACGCATCAAAATCCGTTTCTTCAAAGCAGAGTTCCACATTGTTCGGCCGCTGCACAATTTGCTCCTTCGGCAGCTGGACCAGCCAGTCAAACTCCTGCTGCAGGGACAGTCCGCAGGTAAAAGAGACATTGATGCCATAATCCTGATATACCTCCAGACCGAACAGTCCTTCATAAAACGCTCTTGCTGCATGAACATCCGCCACGGCAAGCACTGTGCCGACATACTTCATGGCTGCTCCCCCTTCACCCCGTATAGTACTTTCCCAGTATAGCACACTCCCTGCAGGCCGGGAATGTTTTTTCCGTCAGCTGCATATGGGCCGCATCAGATCCAAGCCGTTTCAGTAGTCCAGCAACGTGCCATCCTCCATGACAGCCACCTCAACGGGCCAAGACTGCAGTGTAAAAGCCGGCTTGCTGCAGCTTCCGTCGCTGCAGCGAAACGCCCGGCCGCCGCCGGGCAGCCAGTACAGCGTTTTCAGCGCATCTTCCCGGGCCGGATACAAGGCTCGTGCCGCCGCGCTCATGCCATCTTTCGTCTTTTCCGCTGCCGCAGCGTAAATGGCCCGCAGTTCCTGCGGAGAAAAATGCGGAGTGTCTTTATTCATCATACCGTTTTTCCCCTTTCATCCCAGGATACCCAAATGCTCCAACAGGATTTTGGAGCCGATCAGAATCAGGATAATGCCGCCCATCAGTTCGGCTTTTGTTTCATATTTCACGCCGAACAGGCGGCCGATTTTCACGCCCGCGACCCCAAAGCAAAACGTGGTCAGGCCGATAACCGCGACCGCTTGGAAGATGGGCGTCTGCAAAAAGGCAAAGGATACGCCCACTGCCAGAGCGTCGATGCTGGTGGCCACCGCCAGCGGCAGCATGGCCCGGAAACTAAAATCGTCGTTTTGTTTTTCTCTTTCGCCACCGCTCAGCGCCTCACGGATCATATTTGCGCCAATCAGACCCAGCAGCAAAAAGGCGATCCAGTGATCATAGGCTTCGATCGTTCCCGCAAACCCGGCACCCAGCAGATAGCCCAGCAGCGGCATCAGTGCCTGAAAAGCGCCAAAATACAGCCCGGCCAGCAGCATGTGCCGCACCCGCAGGTGCTGCACGGACAATCCCTTGCAGATGGATACGGCAAACGCGTCCATAGAAAGCCCAATCCCAATCAAAAAAAGCTCCACAAATCCCATATGTTTTTCTCCCTTACAAATAACATCCCCGCACAGGCAAACAAAAAACACATGCAGCAAACCAAGCCACATGTGCACGCGGAGCAGATTCTGTATGGCAGCGCAGCAGCATGTATAGCATTTCTCCCTATTACTCTATACATGAGTCTCGTTGATTAAGACAAGCCAGGGCGAAAAACCGTCCAGTATGTTGACTTGCCGCGCATCAAATCACACGCCACTACTCCCTCAAACGCCATTAACCATACCATAAATCCCCCTTTCTGTCAACGATTTCCCCCCTCCGTATTCTGCAGATAAGTGCATTTTCTCTGTTTTCGCACTGGACGCATTCCCCGGACTATGCTACAATGAAATTAGAAAAGCAACGTATGCTCCAGGGGAAGGAGCGTATACTATTTGAGAAATGGAGGTCCTTTGTATGACCGAAAAAGACGTAACGATTTCCATCCCTGCCGGACTGACTGCAAAAACAGTTACTGTCATTGTTGAAAAAGCCAACAGCTTTTCTTCCTCTATTGTTTTTGAAAGCGACCATCGCCGCGTCAACGGCAAAAGCCTGCTGGGCGTGCTGTCCCTGGGTCTGAAATGCGGCGACACGTTCGCCCTCAGCGCCAGCGGCGACGACGAAATCGACGCCGTGGAAGCCCTCTCCGCCATGCTTTAATCGTTTCTCCGAGGCAGGCATCCGCCCCCCGTGGGCGGATGCCTGCTTTTGACAAAGGAAGTGTCCATATGATCCAAGACATTGCCCCAAAGCAGTTCTCCGTAGCTTATGATCTGCATGTGCCGGAAAGCAGGGATACCGTCTGCCTGTTCCGCGGATCGCGCATTCTCGGCGCGCGCTGCACCGATGGCGAACTGCGCCTGCCCCGCTTCTGCGAGCTGCCCGTGCAGGAAAGCGACTGCTGGTTTCTGTTCTCCGTTTCCAGCCGGAATTATTTTTGGTGCCGCCGCGCCCTGACTCCCGCCGGAGGCGATTACAGCTGGGTTTCTCTGCGCCGGAGCATGGCCTTTTCTCCTCAGCACGAGGCTTTTGCCGCCTTGACAGCCCGCCACCTCGCCAGGTGGTACGAGGATAACCGCTATTGCGGCCGCTGCGGCCGCGGCCTGGTGCGCGACGCCAAAGAGCGTGCGCTGCTGTGCCCGGAATGCGGCAATCTAATCTATCCCCGTATCAATCCGGTGATTATTGTGGGCGTGGTGGACGGCGAACGCCTGCTGGTGACCAAATACGCCCCCAGCCACGCCGCGGCCAAACACTTCGCCTTAGTAGCCGGTTTTTGTGAAATCGGCGAAACGGCCGAAGATACTGTACGCCGTGAAGTGTGGGAAGAGGTCGGCCTGCGGGTACAGCATATCCGCTATTACGGCAGCCAGCCCTGGGGAATCGACGGGAATCTTTCCCTGGGCTTTTTTGCCGATCTGGAGGGCAGCGACGCGATCCAACTGGAAACGGACGAGCTGTCCCAGGCCCTGTGGCTGCACCGCAGCGACCTGCCCGCACGCAGCGACACCATGGCCCTGACCTCTGATATGATGGAGGCTTTCCGGACAGGGAAAATATCCTGAGCAGCAGCGCATGTCCCGGCAGCACTTGGCCGGCTCCATCAGCGGTTTCCCGCAGACTGCCGCCGCCCTGTCTTGACAAAATTCCATTGCGGGCTTATAAATGGTTTCGTTATCCTGTGCCTGGGTTGACGAAGGTTGTAAAAAATAACAAAGGAGATTTTATCATGGCAGAATTGAAAAACAAGCGCATCATCACTGTGGCCCTGACCGGCGCATGGCCGAAGAAAGAAAATAATCCCAATGTCCCCATGACCCCCGCGGAAATTTCGGAAGATATTTACGCCTGCTGGAAGGCAGGCGCCGCCGTAGCCCATATGCACATGCGCGACGACGACGGCAACGGCACCATGGACGTCAATAAATTCCGCGAGACGGTGGAGCTGCTGCGCAAAAACCATCCCGAGTGCGACATCGTCCTGAACATGACCACTTCCGGCGACCTGAACGCCACTGAGGAAACCCGCCAGATCCACCTCAAGGAGCTGCGCCCCGAAATGGGTTCTTACGACTGCGGCTCCATGAACTGGATGAACAGCGGCCTGTTTATCAACAGCCCCAAGTTCCTGGAAGAATTGGGCAGAAATATGCAGGAGTGGAACGTGAAGCCTGAGATCGAGGCATTCGACCCCGGCATGATCGCCAATGCTGCCTATTATCTGAAAAAGGGCGTGCTGAAAGCGCCCCTGCACTTCCAGTTCTGCATGGGCTGCGCCAACGGTATTGTGGGCAGCACCAAAAACCTGGTGTTCATGAAGGAAACCATGGATTCCCTCTGCCCCGGCTCCACCTGGAGCTGCTTCGGCGTCGGCCACAGCGCCATGGAGATCATGTATGCCGGCGTGGCCATGGGCGGTCATATCCGCGTGGGCATGGAAGACAACGTGATGTATGCCAAAGGCCAGCTGGCCGAAAGCAACGTTCAGTTTGTCGAACGCGCCAAACGCGTCATTGAGGAGTTCGGCTGCCAGGCCGCCACTCCCGATGAGGCCCGTCAGATCCTGAGCCTGAACAAATGAGCTGGGGACCCTGTTTTCTATACTACCGCTGCCCGCAGTGCAGCAAAAAATTCAAGTATGCCACAGATCTGATTCCGGTGTTCGGCGATGATTTCGGCAAATGCCCCGTCTGCAGCGCCATGGGCATTTTGGAAAAAGAAGGCGCCCGCACTCCGGATGATCTGGATTATACAGAGGTGGAATAACTGCCATCTGACCGCAAACGGTATGTATTTCGCAGAGATACATACCGTTTGCTTTTACTCCTAAAAACCGATGAACAATTGTGCGGAGGGACCCCCTTATGATTTCAAACATTCTATTTGAGTATCTCTTGGATCAGTTCCCCTTGGGGTTATACATTCTCGACAATCAGGGCCGATATATCTATACCAACGACGCTTATGACCGGCTGCTGGACCTTCCCCGCGAAAAACTCATCATGCGAAGCGTGCATGAACTGATGCATGACGGCCATTACGATGCCTGTATCTCCGACATTGTGTTCCGCGAAAAGCAGCCGGTTTCCGTCTTCCTGAACGTGTTTGTGGACGATGGAAACACCATTAAACGCGTGCGCCACCTGGTGCGTGCTGTTCCCCTGTTCGAACCAGCCGGCGAAATTTCCTATATGATCGGCATTTGCGAGGCCGTCAACGACTTAAACGAATGTTACCACGAAGCCAGCGCCCGCACCATGGTGGCCCAGTCCACAACGTTCCATCAGCCGCTGACGCAGGAGCACCGCCACAGCACCCAGATGATCGCCGTCAGTGAAGTGATGCAGGCCGTTCTGGCCACTGCAAAAAATATGGCGCAGGTGGATTCCACCGTCCTGATCTCCGGCGCTTCCGGCACCGGAAAAGAACTGATGGCGGAATATATCCACCGCAACAGCCCTCGCAGCACATCCCGTATGGTGGTCGTCAACTGCGCCTCCATTCCGGAAAATCTGCTGGAGTCCACACTGTACGGCTATGAGCGCGGCGCCTTTACCGGCGCGCTGGCCTCCGGCAAAATCGGTCTGATTGAAGCGGCCAATACCGGCACGCTTTTCCTGGACGAGATCAATTCCCTGCCCCTGGGCCTGCAGGGCAAACTGCTGCGCACACTGGAAACCAAAAAAGTGCAGCGCGTGGGCGCGGTGAACGAGTTTTCGGTAGACTTCCGCCTGATTGCCGCCACCAACCAGAACCTACAGGAAATGGTGCGCACCGGCCTGTTCCGTGAGGACCTGTACTACCGGCTGAATATCCTTCCCATCGACTTGCCTTCCCTGCGCGAGCGCCGCGAAGATATTATTCCCCTGGCACGCCATTACTGCAATTTGTTCTGCAGCAAATATAAAAAAGATATTTTCTTTGATGACGATGCCCTGCAGCGCCTTGTCGAATACGACTGGCCCGGCAACATCCGCGAACTGCGCAATGTGATTGAGCGGATCGTGGTCATGAGCAGCCAGACCTGCATTTTCGAAGACATCGTCACACACAACCTCGGTGCAGCGCCGGATCCCTCTCCTTCATTTATTGAACGCAAACCTGTTCCGGACAATGCCCTGATCTATTCCACCATGCTGGACAACCACGTCTCGCTGCAGGACTATACGGAACGCTGCGAAAAAGCCTATCTTCAATATGTGCTGGAGAAATTCCCCAGCACATACGAAACCGCCAAAGCCCTGCAAACAACCCAATCGCTGGTTATGCGGCGAAAGAAAAAATATAACTTATAAATAAATCGAAATCAACTTACAGCAAGTCGGAATCAACTTATTAATTCGATTTCGACTTGCTGCTTTTTTATTTTTGCTTCCTGATCCACACAAAAATGCCGCAAGCCACAGGCATTCGGTCCGATCGAATGGTATGCCTTCTACTGGCACGTTATTTGCTATATAACAGAAAACCTGAGAAAAGGAGGTATTTTTATGGTTGGGCTTTCCATCGATCAGCTTTCCATCGGCCAAAGCGCATCGTTCTCCAAAACCATTTCCGAATCGGACGTATACATGTTTGCCGGCGTCACAGGAGACGTCAACCCGGCGCACATCAACGAATCGTACGCCAACGCCACCCCGTTTAAAACCCGCATCGCTCATGGCATGCTGTCAGCCGGGCTGATTTCCGCTGTACTGGGAACACAGCTGCCCGGCCCAGGCTCAATCTACGCCGCTCAGACCCTGCGCTTTACCGCGCCGGTACACATCGGCGATACCATCACCGCTGTTGCCACCGTAAAAGAGCTGTTGCCCGAACGCAACCGCGCAATCATCGAAACTGTGTGCACCAACCAGGACGGCACCGTCGTTACCTGCGGTGAGGCCACAGTGCTGCCGCCCGCGCACAAACCGTAAAGTATTTTCCCAAAGAACAAAGGAGGCTTCTCATGAGCAATTTGAAAAACAAACGCGTCATTACCGCCGCCTTGTGCGGCTCCTGGGCCACAAAGGACATGAATCCCGCCGTTCCCTACACGCCGGAGGAAATCGCCCGGGACGCTTACGAGTGCTGGAAAGCAGGCGCCGCCATCGTCCATATCCATGTGCGCAACGCCGACGGCTCACCCTCTACCAAATTTGAACTGTACAAGGAAACCATTGAACGCATCCGCGCCTTTCCAGACTGTGACGTATGCCTGAACATCACCTCTTCCGGCAGCGTGGATTTCGGCGATGAAGAGCGCATTTACCCACTGCAGCAGCTGCTGCCGGAGCTGGCCTCCTACGACGCAGGCACGCTGAACTGGCAGAACCGCACCGTATTTATGAATCCCCCCGCATTCCTGGAAAAACTGGGATATGCACTGCAGGAAAGCAATATTAAACCCGAAATTGAGATCTTTGACGCCGGCATGATCTACAACACCCTGTATTATCTGAAAAAAGGCGTGCTGAAAGCCCCCTGCCATTACCAGATCGTGCTGGGCTGCGCCGGCGGCATAACCAGCACCGTTGAAAATCTGGCATATCTGAAAAATTTGCTGCCGGAAGGCTCCACCTGGGCGGGCTGCGGCATTTCCTCCGGCCATCTGCCCATCATGATGGCCACCATCGCCATGGGCGGGCATCTGCGTGTCGGTCTGGAAGACAACCTCTATCTGGATCATGGCGTGCTGGCCAAATCCAATGCCCAGCTGGTAGAGCGGGCCGTCCAATTGCTGGCACTGAACAATCTGGAACCGGCCACCCCGGAAGAGGCCCGCAAAATCTATGGTTTGACGCGCAAAGTCTTCTGAGCGACGGAAGAACCCCACAAAAAGAGACGAGAGGAGAGTTCCCCATGTCAACAAATGGAACAATGAAAGACCGCCTGACCACCGGTTTTATCCGTTTTTTTGAAAAATGGACGCCGAATTCGATGGTATTTGCCTTTCTGCTGACAATCGTCGTCGGCATTCTGGCTTTGCTCTTTACCCCAACGCCATTGCTGTTTACCTCCGCCGAAGGTCAGCTCAGCCTGGTGGACGCCTGGGTGCAGGGCTTCTGGAACCTGCTGACCTTCGCCATGCAAATGGCCCTGATTATGATCACCGGTTCTGTGGTCGCCACTGCGCCGCCGGTCAAGCGTGCCCTGCAGCGCCTGGCTTATGTGCCCAATTCCCCTTTTTCCGCCATTATGCTGATTCTGCTCGTTACCGGCATCACCTATTGGATCCACTGGGGCGCCGGTATGATGTTCAGCATTAACCTGGGCCGCGAGATCCTGGCCGCATCCAGGGAAAAAGGCTACAAAATCCATCAGCCCGCTTTTGTCGCGCTTTCTTATTCCACCTTCGCCGCTGGTATCGGCCTGTCTCAGGCGGCTCCCATCTTGGGCGCTACACCCGGCGCGCTGCAGGACCTGGTGGTTTCCGATGCCGTGAAAGCCTACATCCCCGAAACCGTTCCGCTCACTCAAACGGTGCTTTCTCCGATCAACCTGCTCCACTGCGGTCTGATCCTGCTGGTGGTTATCGTTCTGGGCTGGGCGCTTTACCCCAAAAAAGACAGCCAAATCGTGGAGCTGAGCGATGAACTCTATGAAGACATCAAAAAAAGCGGCGAGGCACAGCTCTCCCGCCACAAAGCCACCAGTCCGGCGGATTGGATCAACCACAGTCCCCTGTTGAATCTGGTGATCGGCGGGTTCGGCCTGTTCTGGATCATCAAGCTTATGGCTTCCGGCGGCTTTGCCAACATCTCTCTGGATAATATTAACTTTATCCTGCTGATTCTCGGGGTATTGCTCTGCCGTGACCCGGAGACCTTCTGCAGCTGCGTTATGCAGGCTACCGCCTCCGTTTGGGGTGTGATCATCCAGTTCCCCTTCTATGCAGGTATTTTCGGCATGATCGCCTACACCGGCCTGAGCGATGTCATCGTGAACTTTTTCATGTCCTTTGCAACCAAAGGCAACTTCCCGATGGTCGCCTACATATACTCTGCCATCCTTAATATGGCGGTTCCTTCCGGCGGATCGAAATTTGCCATTGAAGCACCGTATATTCTGGATGTTTGCAGCCGCCTCGATATCGATGTGGGAAAAATCCTTCTTGCGTACACCTTCGGCGATCAAACCACCAATATCATCCAGCCCTTCTGGGCGCTTCCTTTCCTGGCAATGTATAAACTGGATTTCAAACACATCCTGCCCTTCGCGTTTATGATCTGCATTGCAGCGCTGATCATCGACTGCATTTTCACCGGTTTTGTTTATCAGCTGATTTAATCATTCCGCTGCATTGTCTTGTTTGATACAAGGGACGCAGCCGATTTCGCTGCAGCAAAGGCGTCCCGCATCGTTCTCCCCCCTGAACGATGCGGGACGCCCGCTTCTGTCTCTGTTTCCATGTCCGATCCGATGAATGCCCGTTTGGCCGTGTTTTCTCCTCCGTCCGAACGCCGGCGGCGCACAGCGTGCCCACCGCCGCATTCACCACAGCAGCGCCATATCCCGTTCAGCACGGGACTGGCCCAGATCAAACCGCAGCTGATCGCTGTCCCGATCCTGCCAAAACACTTCCCACACCAAATTGGCCAGCTCGTGCCACACCGGGTATACGTTCAGATCCTGCAGCGCATCGGTCACAGCCTGATAATACCACCCCTGCTCAGCCTTGCTTTTGTTGTTGAACCGCTCCCAGACCTGCTCGCCTAAAATCCCATAATCCCGCTGCAGCGCCCGGATGTTGGAGAGCTTGTCTCCCAACGCAATCATTTTCACTTCCAGCCGCGGTTCCTTCAGCAGCCTTTCCACACTTTCCTGTTTGCGCAGGCGCCAAGTCATCTCCGCCGGCTGCTCCCGGCGCTTGTTTTCACTGACAGCCAGCACCAGCTCCGTCACATGGCCGCCCACCGTCTCGCGCAGCTCTTCCTCGGTCACGCTGGTGTCTTCCAGCACATCGTGCAGCACCGCAGCGGCCAGTACGTCCTCATCCTCGGTCATGGTGCCGACAATTTCCGCCGTTTCCATCACGTGCAGAAGATAGGGCGCCCTGCCGCCTTTGCGGTAGGCCCCGTCATGGGCCTGGGCCGCCAATCTTGTCGCCTGGCACAGCAGGCTGCTCAAATACTCCATTTTCATGCTTCCTTTGCCTTATGATCTTCCAAAAAAGAACCAGCCGCCCGGCTCCTGCCGCTACAGCTGAACTGTCTTGTATTGTACCACAAACATGAAGCCAAGAAAAGAGCAATATCCTTCGCCCCGGCCGGGCAGGCGAAAAGCCCGCCGCAGCAATACGTCCCCTCCCGCCCCCCGGCTGTTGTCAATATCCTGCGCCGCATCCTGCCAAAGCTGTACAGCCGAGCAGCGCAGTGAACCGGAAGTGCGCCATGGATTGACAAAGCGCAGAAAGCATTGTACTATTTATACGAAATTATCCCCTCTTTTTGTCTATTTTATCTATTTTTCGAATCATACCATTCTTTTTCTGAATGATTCCCCAAGATCCGGAAAGGAGCGACCGCCATGACCGATTCCTATAACCGCACCATCGACTATCTGCGCCTTTCGGTGACTGACCGCTGCAATCTGCGCTGCATCTACTGCATGCCCAGCAAGGGCGTCCAATGGGTGCCTCATGGTGACGTCCTCCGCTTTGAAGAGATCGTGCACCTGGTGCGGCTGCTCTCCGGTCTGGGAATCCGCCGCGTACGCCTGACCGGAGGCGAACCTCTGGTGCGTGAGGGTATCCTTGATCTCGCCGCAGCCCTGCACGCCCTGCCCGGTATCGACGAAATCCACCTGACCACCAATGGCGTGCTCTTTGCCCCCATGGCAGATCAGCTCCGGCAGGCGGGAATTCATGGCGTCAACTTCAGTCTCGACACTCTGCAGCCGGATATATTCCGCCGCATCACCCGTACCGATCAGTTCGCCGCAGCCCGCGCGGGCATTGACAAGGCGCTGGAGGCAGGCTTTCCGTCGGTCAAAGTCAACTGCGTTCTGATACGGGGAATCAATGACGGCGAGGCTGCCGCCCTGGCTGCCTTGGCCAAAGACGCCCCCCTGGAGGTGCGTTTTATTGAAATGATGCCCATCGGCTGCGGAAGAGGCTACACCCCTGTGCCCACGGAAGAGGTGTATGCCGCGCTGGTGAAATCGTTTGGAAAACCGAACGCTCTCACCACGCCGCTGGGCAGCGGCCCGGCGGTTTATGTATCTTTTCCCGCCTTCCAAGGCCATGTGGGCTTTATCAGCGCCATGACCCATGTATTCTGCGCCCGATGCAACCGGGTGCGGCTGACAGCAGAGGGATACCTGAAACCCTGCCTGCACAATCCAGCCGGCACCGACCTGCGCACGCCCCTGCGTACCGGCATGGACGATGCGGCACTAACAGCGCTGCTGCGCCGGGCGATTGAACAAAAACCGGCCCGCCACCATTTCACTTCATGCCAAGCCGGCGAGGCTATGGAAACGCGTACTATGAACGCCATCGGCGGTTGACACGCATTGCCGCCCGGCGAGCCGTTTGGCTCTGCCGGGCGGTTTTTTGAATGGATTTTCCCGCCTGCAAGCGCACAAACCATGGGACACGGATATAAGCTGCAAAAAGCACCGCGGATTCGGCACAGGACACCGTTTCATCCACCTGCCGCACAACACTTTACAGGATGCCGCTCCCGCGCTTTCCCCACAAAAAGAGATCATGAACCGACACTGCATTCAAATAAAACAGGTCGTACGCACCATTAACGGCACGAGAAAGCGTCCGCTGCCACACAGGGCTCCTGCCAAACACAGAATGTAAAGCATGTCCGCAAAATCTCATTTTATTTATCCCCGCCTTGTCACGGCATTGCGGCTGCGGTATAATGAAAGTCCGTCATTCCGCTGCCGGCACAGTTTCCCGCGAACGGCGGTTTGGTACCATTCAAAAAACGCAGAGAGGACGTTCCACCCATGGAAATTGAACGCAAGTGGCTGGTAAACGGCTGGCCGAAGGGGCTGCGCCCCGAACACATTTATACAATGGAACAGGGCTATCTCGCACTGCGCCCCACAACAGTGCGCATCCGCCGGGAAGCAGAACGGGGCGGGACGACCGCATACATCTTGTGCTTCAAGAGCAAAGGCGGGCTGGTGCGCGAGGAGATTGAACTTCCCATCGACGAAACCCTGTTTGAACGGTTGCGCGCGCTGATTGGCCTCCCCCTGATCCGCAAGGAACGCCGGGATTATCTCCTGCCGGATGGACAGACACTGGAAGTAAATGAGGTAGACGCCGGCGCGCCCGGTTCTTTTTTCTATGCCGAGGTGGAATTTCCCACCGTAAAAGCTGCAGATGCCTGGTCACCGAAAGCGGCCGGATTGGCTGCGTATCTTGCCAACGAAGTAACCGAAAAACAGGACGTCAGCATGGGCGCTTATTGGGAAAGAACCCGTTATGACGTACAGTGAGCAGAAAACAGCGCCGACCGACTTAACCGAAGCGCATTACAGTCATCACACCCGCTATCTCTCCTATTCCATTCCTCCCGTACAGGACGGCGCTCAGGTGCACACGTTGCTGCGCCATACGCTGCAGCTGTCGGCGAGCCTCATCAAGCGCGTCAAATGGTTAAGCGACGGCATTACCCTGGACGGATTGCGTGTGACTACCCGCACCGCCGTTCGCGCCGGACAGGTGCTGCGCGTCCGGCTCAGCGACAATGTGCGCCGCAGCGAGATCGTTCCATCTCCGGGCCCGCTGGATCTTTTATATGAAGACGAAGATCTCCTGATCCTCAACAAAGCTCCCGGTATTGCCGTCCATCCCGGACTGGGCCATTGGGACGATACGCTGGGCAGTTTTTTGCTGGCTTATTACGATCGCTGCGGCATCCCAGCCGATTTCCACCCGGTGCACCGGCTGGACAAAGGCACCTCCGGCGTAATGGCAGTAGCCAAACATGCCCACGCCCAGGATGTTCTGCGCCGCGCCCTGCACACCGACGCGTTCCGGCGCGAATACCTGGCTGTGTGCGACGGCGCGCCGGAACAGGCGCACGGCGTAATTGATCTGCCGCTGGCCCACGCAGGGGACTCTGTCATCCGCCAGGAAGTATGCTCCACAGGCTGCATTGCCCGGACGGAATACGAGGTTCTGTACCGCACGCCGGAACGGGCACTGGTGCGCCTGCGCCTGCAGACCGGCCGCACCCATCAGATCCGCGTTCATATGGCGGCCATTGGCTGCCCGCTTACCGGGGATTTTCTCTACGGCAGAGAAAATCCGGCTCTGATCCCCCGGCCGGCCCTGCATGCCCATACGCTTTCTCTCCTGCACCCCCTCACCGGCCAGCGCCTTTCCTTCACCGTTCCGCTGCCCCGGGATATGGCAGCATTGCTCATTCCAGCAGCGGCACCTTAAGCATGCCGCAACGGCTCCGCACAGCGGCCGCCGGACAAACAGCCTGCACAGAAAAAGGCAAAAAGATCCTGTACACGAATCTGCCTGCCATTATTGCACAGGCCGCCTGCCTGAGCGCAGCAATGCAGCCCATTTCGCTCACGCAAACGCCTGCCACCAGAATATTAGGACGGAGCATCAAGCTGATCCCACCGGCCACCGCCTCCCTTTGGATGGCGTACAACCTCCGCTATGCGAAAAACACTGTACAATACCGGAAAAACGCGCAGGCCGAATTGCTCCGTTGCCTCACTCAGCGGACTGCCGTCCTGTTCAGTTCAGCCGGCAGTATAGAAACGTCACCGTGCTGCTCCTGTGAATCGGCTTATGGTGAGATCTTCCGGATCAGCCCGAAGAGGTGGAACAGTCCATTGACCACAAAATGGGGGCAAGCAGTCTTAAAAGAATGGACGGCAACAGCCGCCCGGAGGCAAAACAGTATGTTTTTGTTGTGTTTTTGCGTTGGTTGTGCTATTTTTAATAAAACCGCGCCGTCTGACCCCAGCCGGTGAAGAGAGGCAGTTCTGACTGCGCGGCCTATCGAATAGAATACAATGTGATACCATCGTTTCGCCGCCGCGTGCGGCGCTGCGACTGCGAAAGGAGCATTCTGATCATGAAAACACCCATTTTCACCGGTTCCGGTCTTGCAATGATCACCCCCATGAATGCCGACGGCAGCGTAAATTACGCTGAGATTGACCGCATCCTGGAAGATCAGCTGGCCAGCCACACCGACGCGATTTTGTCCTGCGGCACCACGGGAGAAGCCTCTACTTTGGAGGACGAAGAACACCTGCAGGTGATCAAACATGTAGTCAAGCGGGTAAACGGCCGCGTTCCCGTCATCGCCGGCACCGGCTCCAACAACACCGCCCACGCAATCATGATGTCCAAAGGGGCAGCCGATCTGGGTGCCGATGCCCTGCTGGTGGTTACCCCCTATTACAACAAGACCAGCCAGGCCGGTTTGATTGCCAGCTACACCGCCGTGGCAGATGCCACGGAACTGCCCGTGATCATGTATAACGTCCCCTCCCGCACCGGCGTCAACATTGCCCCCGACACGGCCTATGCCCTGTCAGCGCACCCCAAAATCAACGCCATCAAGGAAGCCAGCGGAAACATCAGCCAGGTGGCTCAGATCGCAGCGCTGTGCGGCGATGATTTGAATATCTACTCCGGAAACGACGACCAGATCGTCCCGCTGCTCGCCCTGGGCGGCAAGGGCGTTCTGTCCGTGGCCGCCCATGTCGCCCCGCAGCAGATCCACGACATCTGCCAGCTCTGGTTTGATGGCAAGCCCGCCGAATCTGCCGCGCTGCAGCTGCAGCTGTTGGAATTATGCAATGTGCTGTTCTGTGATGTAAATCCCATTCCGGTGAAAGCTGCTATGAACCTGCTGGGCTATCAGGCCGGGCCTTGCCGTCTGCCTCTGGTGGCCCCCAGTGAAACAAATCTGGAAAAAGTCCGCTCCGCCCTGGAAAAATACGGCTTGCTGGGCAAGTAAAACTGCTGTTTGCCGGGGAGCGCCGCGGCGCTCCCCGGTTTTCTTTTTTCTTTTAAAATTCCTTCTTGACAAATCCAAAAATTTATGCTATTCTATACAAGCTGAATCTGCCGGAGTGGCGGAATTGGCAGACGCACGGGACTTAAAATCCCGCGAAGGAAACTTCGTGCCGGTTCGATCCCGGTCTCCGGCACCAAATTGAATAACGCGGTGTAGAGCAGTTGGTTAGCTCGTCGGGCTCATAACCCGGAGGTCGTTGGTTCAAATCCAGCCACCGCAACCAAAAAAGTACCGTATTCTTTCAGAATACGGTACTTTTCTTTGTTTTTCATTCCTTTGCAGCAATCGATCCACTCGTACCCTTTTGCGACCTTATCCCACAGATCACCATATCATTTTTGCCATGACTATACTGAATTGCGTCCACATCAGCGTCACCAGCTGCTGCAGGGTATAGATGTTCTTTTCGGTAAAATCTCTGCCTTTTTTCGGGCAAGCCAATCGCAGCAAACAAATGAGGACGCCCTGCCGCACCAGGCACAACATTACCACCAGCAGATATTCTGCTTTTTTGATAGCGCTGCAAACACGGCTTCGTTCCCATGGAGCCTCCAAGCGTTTGGAAAACGATCGGACGCTTCACCCATTTTCATCTTTAAGGGCACAATGGCGTTTATCTACTGCCAAAAAACAAAAAACATTGCGCTGCAACGTTTTTCGCTGCAAAAGAATTTTTTAGTCCCGTTTGACAATTCACTTTTTCATCGGACTGTGTTATACTACAGATAAAATCCGCCGGGGATATGAGCTCTCCGCGGACATTAACCGATAAGGAAGGATCGATCCATGGCATATTGTCGTTTTTGCGGCGCGCTTTTGGCCGAGGGGGCGCGCTTTTGTCATCTTTGCGGCAAGGAAATAGCCACTGCCCACCACTGCCCGCAGTGCGGCGCGCTCCTGCCCGAAGAGAGCCGTTTCTGCAGCGCCTGCGGCGCAGCCGTCGCCGGCGCTGCTCCGGCTGCATCAGGTACGCCGCAGCACCACCAGGGTCGGCCGCCCGAAATTCCCCTGGGCCGGGGCCGCACCATCACTCTCCCCGCACCTCAAGTGGCACCGGCTCCTCCACCGTCTCCAGTGCCGCCGCCGGACAGCGCCCCCCTCGCAGGGGTATGCGTGCCTGCTGTGCAGAATACGGGAGATTTCACCGGCTCCGTGCAGCGCTTTTTCGGCGCAGACGGCAGCTGTTACACATTCCAAGGCGCCGGAATGTACGGCTTTCTGGAACCGTTTTCCATGAATTACACCGGCGGGCAGGGACCCATCGTCAAAAACGGCGGAACGTGGTTCTATCGCGCCGGCGGACAGAGCGTCGAGGTGCCGGCCCTGCAGGGTGCGCAGATCCTCACCTCTGCTCCCGAGGGCATGTATGTATACATCGCCCCCACCATCTATTTTGTCTCCCCCGACGGCGCTATGCGTCCCTTTATGGACGCCGCCGAAACGCTGACCGACATGGTATGTTATCAGAACTGGCTGTTTGTCACCTATCTGGGGCCTTTTGAGGAAGTCCCGCAGACCAACGGCAGCACCATGTGCTGCGACCGTTCTTATGTGATTGTATACGACCGCGCTAGCGGCGACGTGGCCGCTCTGCTGGAGCGCTGCGCCGGCGTATATTATATCGACCGGCACGTCATACTCCTGTGCGATTTGCTGGACAGCGGCGAGATCTGCCGGAATGTCTACAAAATCCCCATCCATGGCTGGACCGAAAATGGTTTCAAAACCCTTTCCAACTATGTGGGCCGTATTCGCGGCAGCCTTCCCTTCTCACGGCTGCTCCTGGACAGCTGCGGCAATCGGAGCAATTGGAAAAGTCCCTCGGAATGCACGGCCAACCTGCGCCAGTGCGACTGGGCCAACAAGCGTCTGGCCTATCAGCATAAGGACGCGCTGCTCTGGCGTGACTTCACAGGCAGCCCACTGTAAAAACAGCAGAAAATGCCTCGCGGCTTTGATGGGATCGCGAGGCATTTTCATTGCTATACGACGATTTCCACCCGGCTTCCGCCGGAGCCGTCTTTTTTCACGATGACCTGCCGTTCAATACGTTCTTTCAGTTCCGCCACATGAGAGATTACCCCTACCAGACGATTTCCCGCAGAAAGATCTCCCAGCGCCCTGAGCGCCTGCTGAAGCGATTCCTCGTCCAGCGAGCCGAACCCTTCATCCACAAACATGGCGTCCAGCTGTATGCCCCCGGCGCTGGACTGGATCTCATCGGACAGTCCCAACGCCAGCGCCAGCGCCGCCTTAAAGGATTCTCCGCCCGAAAGGGTTTTCACACTGCGCTCCGAGCCGTTGTAATGGTCGATCACATCCAGTTCCAGGCCGCTCTGGCTGCGCTGATTGTCCGCAGTGCGGCGGCGTTTGAGTTCATACTGCCCGCCGCTCATCACCATCAGGCGCAGATTGCTGCGCCGTAATACCCGGTCAAAACAGGCCGACTGCACATAGGTTTCCAGCATGATCTTTTCCTTTCCGGAAAGTGTGCCGTTCGCAGTGTCCGACAAGGCCTTCACCCAACTCCACTCCCGCTCCGCTTTGGCCAGCGCGCCAGTCTGGCCAGCCAGCGCATCCCGCACAGAGCGATCAGCCAGGAGGCATGCCGCCGTATGCCGAATGGCTGGGGAAAGCCCGCCTTGTATGATTTCTCTGCTCAAATAACCGTATGCTCCCGCTCCTCCCGCAGCTCCCTTTGCCGCGCCTGCAGAGCAGCCTGCTCCGCTTCCAGCGCTTTTCGTTCCGGCGCCGGGGTTTCCCGCAGCTGTGTTTCCAGAGTACGCGCACGAGTTTCGTGTTCCTCCAGTTCCCGGCGGCAGGCTTCCCAAGCCTGCCGCGTCTCTTCTTCCCGGCGGGCAAACCGTTCCTTTTTCTGCCGAAGCCCCTCTGTATACTGTTGGGCCTCCGCCTGACTGTCAAATTCCAGCGTTTGCGCCAGGGCGGAACGGTCCCGTTCCAGCTGCTGCGCCGCCAGATGCAAACGCAGAACTTCCTGCTCCAGCGCCTGCTGTGCATTGCGGCGCTGCTCCCACATTCTCTCCTGCTGCGGCAACGTTTCTTCCAGCCGCTTATGCTCGGCAGCCTGCGCCTCCAGCTCCATCCGGCGGCGCTCCCGTTCTTCCCACTGCGTCCGGGTCTGCGTCAAAGCGCACTCCAGCGTCTCCCCCACTTGCAGCAGCACCCCGGCACGCCGCGCGTACTGAGCCTGCAGCTGTTCCAGACGTTCCGCCGCCCGCCCGGCAGCCAGACTGGCTTCACCGGCGAGGCGCTCAGCAGCAGCAGCCTCCTTCTGCAGCGCTTGCAGCGCAGCCTGCGTAGGCGCTGCCTCCGGCAAAGGTGCCGGAACAGGGTGGTGTGGCGCGCCGCAGACCGGGCACGGTACCCCCTCCTGCAGAGACTGCGCCAAAAGGCCCGCCTGCGCGTCCAAAAACAGCCGCTCCTGCCGCTGAGCCCTGTCGCGCACCGCTTCAGCAGAAGACCGCTTCTGCACATACGCCTCCTGTGCAGCAGCGCATTGTTCCTGCGCGCTGCAGCAATCATGCTCCAGTTCCGCCAACTCCTGCAGCTCCTGCAGGTGTCTGTGCAGCGTTTCCTGCGCCGCTGTTTCCCGTTCCAATTCCACCGCGGCGGCATGCAGCTCCTTGCGCCGTGCAGTCAGCTCTGCTAGATGCGCCGCTTCCGCTTCCTGTGCTCGGCGGCCATCAGCGCTTTGCTTCTCCTGTTCGGCCAGAAGCCGAAGCGTTTGCTCTCGCTCTGCATCCAGGGCAGCCAGCCGCGCATACTCTTCCAAGCGCCCTTCCGCTGCGGCGATCTGCACCGCCAGAGCCTCGCTGCCTTCGTTTTCCCGCCGGGCCTGTTCATAGTCCTCCCGGCAGCGAATCTGCACCGGTTCCAACCGCGCAATCTCCAGTCTTGCTTTGTTTAACGCCCGGACTGCCTCCTCCCGGGCCTCGGCACGCCCCAACATCTGATGCACAACGGCCAGCTGTTCTTCCACCGCTTCGGCAGCCGTTTCCACCGCCGTCGCGCGCGCCTCCAATTCTTCCACCAAATGCTCTGCCAATACCAGCGCCGCAACCGGCTCCTCCATTCCAGCCTGCGCCTCAAGCTCCTCAAAACACAGTATCTGAACCAGTTAGTCCGCAAACAGTGC
>ERZ856578.4072-NODE-4072-length-20450-cov-15.693418_pt1 | contig 20450 bp, 20 predicted proteins | sample MGYA00514384_ERZ856578 | MGnify/ENA primary metagenome ERZ856578 (study PRJEB29103, sample SAMN06111958) | human gut metagenome | biome: human gut; feature: ankylosing spondylitis patient; material: healthy_person | host: Homo sapiens | place: China:Hangzhou... | reverse complement strand
ACCGGCGGCGCTCACCTTTGCAGCACAAAGTATTATCTGCGCTTTTGGCTTAGCAGGTGCCGCACCTCGCTCGCCGTATCGGCACTTAGAATTATGCGGTATTGCCATAAATCAAAAATACGGCATTACCCCTTGCCCCCGCGCAGCGCCTCAAGGTCGCTGCGGGTGTCGATGTCCCGCAGCTCGGCGGCGGGGGTAGGCAGCAGGCGGATTGCCTGCGGGTGGGCGCGCAGCACGGCGCTGCCGCCGCTGCCCTCCGGCAGGTGAAGGAGGGCAGCAAAATAATCCCGACCGAACAGCACAGGGCTGCCCGGTGTGCCATCGGGTGCAGCCGGCCGCCGGATCGTGTCCGGCGCGGCACCGATTGCCAGCGCCTCCAGCGTCTGGCGGGTCAGGCAGGGCTGGTCCCCCGGCAGAAACACACACCCCTGCAGGCCGGGCTGCTGCGTCAGCAGCGCGGTCAGGCCAAGGCGCACCGTATCGCTGCGGCGCGGCTCGGCATGGCGCAGCACGGGGAAACCCTCTGCACGGCAGAGGGCCTCGACCTCGGCCGAGCGGGTCACGGCAATGCGCCCGGCAAACACCGGCGCGGCGGCCAGCGCCAGCGCATGGGCAGCCAGCGGCCGGCCATTCAGCTCGGCCATCAGCTTGTTGCCGCCGAACCGCCGCCCCAGCCCCGAGGCCATGACGATGCAGCCCAGCGGCGGCACAGGACAGTCCAGATCGTACACAAAGGCGTCCGGATCGGCGCAGAGCGCGCGCAGGAACGGGGTGTCCTGCTTGCGGACGACCGCGAGAACGCGGCAGACTTTCAACAGATCCAGCACGCTTTGTTGAAAATCCGTGCAGCCGCTCTCCAGATAGCCAAGCTCGTCCAGCACAGCCCAGCCGCCGGCTGCCGCCATCCGCTGCAGGGCGGGCAGTCCCACGGCGGCAAAGCCGGCCGGTACGGGGCGCATCCGGTTTTCACCGGGGGGCAGGGCGGCATCAAACCGGCCGATGACTGCCGTCACCCCGGCGGCATCGCGCATCTCGACCCATCTGCCCGGGACGGCGGTGGTGAGAAGCATCGGGGCATCGGGGCAAAGGGATGGCATAAGTGCGCGCAGCAGCGTTGTTTTTCCGCTGCCGCGCCCGCCGGTCAGCAGCAGATGGCGCTTACCGCTGGCCAGGAAAGAACGCAGAATAGAGCTCGCGGCTGGTCTGTACACAGGCATCACGGTAGGCCTCATACCTTTCTAAAAATTGGCGGGCCTCGGCGGTCAAGGTGCTGCCGCCGCCGCCCCGCCCGCCGATGGTCTTGCAGGTCAGGGCAAAGCCCAGTTCTTTTTCGGCGTGCTGCACAAGTCGCAGCGCCTTGGAGTAGGAAAGCCCCATCCGCGCCGCTGCGCTGCGCAGCGAGCCGGTCTCCTCGATCAGATGGAGCAGGCGGCAGGGCCCCTCGCCAAAAAAACGCTCGCCTGCGTCATCGCAGAGCATCACGCGCAAAGCAGGTTTCATGGTATCACCTCACAGCGGCAGCAGGGCCAGACGGCGTCGGCCCCGGCAGTCGGTAACGGGCAGCAGCTCCAGCGGGCCGTACACGGCGGCAAGGGCTGCCTGCAGCACGGCGGGCGGGTCGGTTTTGGGGTGCAGCACCGCCGCGACCCCGCCGCCCTGCAATACCACCAGTATATCACAGCTGTCCAGCGCCAGCGCGGGGTCGTGCAGGCAGACCAGCGCGGTCTTGCCGCCGGTGTGGACCAGCTGCGCCAGCAGCGCGGTCATCCGGCTGCGGTTCGCAAGGTCAAGCGCACTGTCCGGCTCGTCCAGCAAGAGCAGCGGCGCATCCTCGGCAATCGTGCGCGCCAGAATACAGAGCTGCTTCTCGCCGCCGCTCAGCGTCAGGTAGTCCTGCCCGGCCTTGTTGGCCAGATCTACGGTGCGCAGGGCCTCGTCCGCAACGGCGCGCATGGCGGCGGTGGGGCTTTGCAGGACCCCCAGCCGCGGGTTGAAGCCCATAAGCACGACCTCCCGCGCCGAGAGCGAGACCGAGATGCCGCTCTGCTGCGGGATATAGCTGACGGTCTGCGCAAGCCTGCGGGTGGACAGACTCTCCAGCGGGACGCCGTCCAGAAGGCACTGCCCGGTGTGGGGCAGCAGCCCGGCGGCCGCCTTGAGCAGCGTGGTCTTGCCGCTGCCGTTTACCCCCAGCAGCCCGATCAGCTGCCCGGACACCGGGACAGAAAAGCTGACCCCTTGCAGCACGGCCGCTGTGCCGTACCGTACGGTGAGGTCCTGCACGCAAAGCCCCACGGGCGGGGGCGTGGTTTGTGGCATCATGAAACATCCCTCCCCGGCCGCAGGATCAGATAAAGCAGAAACGGTACGCCCAGCAGCGAGGTAAAGATGCTGACCGGCAGCTCGGTGGAGGCTGCCGTCTTGGCCAGCGTGTCGGCTGCCAGCAGCAGGGCGCTGCCCAGCAGCCCGCTCAGCAGGCAGGCCGAGCGCCGGTTGTGCCCCGCCAGCAACCGGGCGCTGTGGGGGGCCAGAAGCCCGACAAAGCTGATAAGCCCTGTCACGCTGACAACGGCGGCAACCGTCATGGTGGCAAGCGTCAGCAGCAGCAGACGCATCGCACCCACCCGCACACCGAGCAGCCGGGCCTCGCCCTCCTCGATCGAGAGCAGCAGCGCCTGCCGGTGCAGCGCAAAGATCGCTGCGCAGCAGACCAGCACGACCGGCACCGGGAACCACACCCGGCTGCGGGTCACGGCGGCCAGACTGCCCATGATCCAATACTCGATGCTGGCCAGTTCCTTCTCCGGGTCGGCGGTCAGCTTGAGCAGCATCAGCAGCGTCTGGGCCAGCGCGTGGACGGCGATGCCCGCCAGCACCAGCGACATTTTGCTGCGCCCCGGCGCGGCGGCGGCCAGCCCCAGCGAGAGGAACACCGCCGCCAGCCCGCCCGCAAAGGCACAGACCGTGGTGGACAGCGCCCCTGACGAAACGAACAGGATGGCGAACGCCGCGCCGACACTGGCCCCCGAGGAAACGCCGATGATGTCGGGGCTTGCCAGCGGGTTGCGGAATACGGTCTGGTAGACAAAGCCGGCCGCCCCCAGTCCAAAGCCGCCGATCAGAGCCATAACGGCGCGGGGCAGCCGCAGCACGGTGAAGGTGCGCACCGCCATGGCATCGCCAGCCAGCAGCGCCGCCGGTGTTATGGGGTAGCGGCCCAGCGCAAGGGCCGCACCAAAAGCCATAAAAACGCAGAGCGCTGCGCCCAGAAGGCACAGCGCCGTGCGCTTGCGGTTATTCATAGGAGGCAGGGGTGAAGCCGTAGTAGGTCGTGTAGAATGCATCGGCGCAGTCATGGTAGAACTGCTCACTCACCTGCTCGGGATGCAGCACGCTGCCCAGATAGACGCTGCCCAGGAAGCTGCCGGGTACGGGGGAGTCCACAGCCTCGATGGCGTGGGGCAGTTGGTAGACATGGCCCTCCCTGACGGCGGTGCAGTCGGCCAGTGCGGCATCGTTCAGGACGGAATCGACATCATAGTCGGCATCGGACGCCAGAATGATGTAGTCGGGATCCCAGTCCAGCACCTGCTCATAGGAGACCTCGGCCCAGTAGGTGTCCTCAACACTGGCGGCAGCGTTGAGACCGCCGGCGTTCTCGATCATATAGTTCTGGTACATGGCGGGGCCGGCGGTCTGCAGCACAGAGCTGTTGCCGGCCATGTAGACGGTGGGGGCCTCGGCATCGCCGATGGTCTCGTGCAGGCTGAGCAGGTTGTCCTCGATCGCGGACTTCAGCTCCTCACCGCGGGCAACGGTGTTGGTGGCCTGAGCCAGCAGGTCGATGGCGCCGTACAACTTGTCCTGATCCTCCGGCTTGACGGCCAGCACGGTCAGGCCCAGCTCCTCCATCTGGGGGATGGAATCCTTCAGCTTGGCGGGCACGATGACAAGGTCGGGGGTCAGCGCGGCGCAGCCCTCAAGATCAAACTCCTTGGCGGTGCCGATGCTGGGCAGGCTCTGCAGCTCGGGGGCGGAGAGGCTGTAGATCGTGCGCTTGTCGGCCTTGGCCTCAACGCCGACCAGCTCGTCCTGCACGCCGAGGGCAATGAGCAGGCTGGTGGAGATGTAGTAGCCGCTGGCCAGCGTCTTGGGCTCGGTCTCGATGGTGACCTCGCGGCCCAGCTGGTCGGTGACGGTCAGCGGATAGGTGACGGCGGTCTCGGCGGTAGCGGGTTCAACGGCAGCCTCCTCGGGGCTGGCGGTGACCTCGGGTGCAACGGCGGAGGCGGCGGCCTCGCTGCTTACGGCGGCGGTGCTGCCGCAGGCGGTCAGCGCCATGGCGGCGGCCAGCAGCAGGGCGGTCATTTTGGTCATTTTCATGGATCTTCTTCCCTCATACAATAAAAAATATCGTTGTATTTTTAAAACAACAACGGTATTGTACCAGATTTTATGGTAGAATAAAAGTACCTATCCACGAAAAGTATGATTTTTTCGTCCAAAATAGAAAAAAACGGAGATTGACCCATGATGACGATACGCGAATATGCCCGCCCCGCCACGCTGGAGGAAGCATGGCAGCTGAACCAGAAAAAGCCCAACCGCGTGCTGGGCGGTATGCTCTGGCTCAAGATGGAAAAGATCAATGTCGGCACGGCCATCGACCTGTCGGCCTTAGGGCTGGATACGATCGAGGAGACTGACACCGAGATCCTCATCGGCGCTATGGCAACGCTGCGCGATCTGGAAACGAACGCCGCCCTGAATGCCTACACCGCGGGGGCTGTGCGGGAGGCTGTGCGCCACATTGTCGGCGTGCAGTTCCGCAACTGCGCCACGGTGGGCGGCAGCATCTATGGCCGGTTCGGCTTTTCCGATGTGCTGACGCTGTTTTTGGCGCTGGACTGCGAGGTCGAGCTGTACAGGGCGGGCCGGATGCCGCTGGCGCAGTTTGCCGCGATGCCCTATGACCGCGATATTCTGACCCGCATCTGCCTGCGCAAGACGCCGGGGCTGAGGGTACAGTACCAGTCGGTGCGCGCGACCCAGACCGATTTCCCGATCCTGACCTGTGCGGCCGCCCGCACGGCGCAGGGGCAGTACCGCTTTGCCATCGGCGCGCGCCCGATGAAGGCCGTGCTTGTCACGCCGGACTGCGACCCGGCACAGCTGCCCGCCACCGTGCAGGCAGCCGTCAAGACCGGCAGCAACCTGCGCGGCAGTGCCGAGTACCGCACCCACCTGACCGGTGTGCTGGTCCGGCGTGCCGTGGCCGCGCTGGAAAATTGACGGAGGTATACCATGCAGATCACATTTACCTTAAATCATAAAAAAGTCACCGCCGAAATCGCGGCTGACACCGTGCTGCTGGACCTTGTGCGCAGCCTCGGCTGCAAGAGCGTCAAGTGCGGCTGCGAGACCGCCAACTGCGGCCTTTGCACGGTCTTTCTCGATGAAAAGCCGGTGCTGTCCTGCTCGGTGCTGGCGGCGCGGGTCAACGGCCGCAGCGTCACCACGCTGGAGGGGCTGCAGGAGGAGGCTGCCGAGTTCGGCGCCTTTATCGCCGATCAGGGTGCGGAGCAGTGCGGCTTCTGCAACCCGGGCTTTATTATGAACGCGCTGGCGCTTTTCCGGGAAAACCCCGACCCCGGCGAGGATGAAATCAAGGAATATCTGGCCGGCAACCTCTGCCGCTGCTCCGGCTATGAGGGCCAGCTGCGGGGCATTTTGAACTTTTTAGCGTGGAAAAAGGGGAAGGAGGCTGCCCAATGAAAACCGTGAACCAATCCATGCGCAAAAAGGACGCCATGCAGCTTGTGACCGGCCAGCCCGTCTACATGGATGATGTCATCCCGCAGGACTGCCTGATCGTAAAGCTGCTGCGCTCCCCCCATGCCAACGCTATCGTGCAGGAGATCGACACGAGCCGTGCCCTGCTGGTGCCGGGCATCGAGGCGATCTACACATGGAAGGATGTGGACCAGCAGGGCCGCCGCTACACCCAGGCGGGCCAGACCTACCCTGAGCCGAGCCCCTATGACCGACTTGTCATCGACCGCCATGTCCGCTTTGCGGGGGATGTTGTCGCAATTTTGGCCGGCAAGGATGAAAAATGCGTCGATAAGGCGATGAAGCTCATCAAGGTCAGGTATGAGGTCCTACCCGCCGTGCTGGACTACCACACGGCGCTGGACAACCCCGTCCTTGTCCACCCGGAGGAAAACTGGGAGTCGCTGGCACCGGTCGGGGCCGACAACAAGCGCAACCTCTGCGCCCACGATGAGACCGGGGCGGGCGATATTGAGGCGGTGCTGGCGGGGTGTGATGTCGTCATCGACCATACATATCATACCCGCGCCTGCCAGCAGGCCATGATGGAGACCTTCCGCACCTACTGCAGTATAGATGCCTACGGGCGGCTGAATGTCCTCAGCTCGACCCAGATCGTTTTCCACTGCCGTCGGATTCTGGCCAATGCACTGCACATTCCCAAGTCGATGATCCGGGTGGCCAAGCCCCGCATCGGCGGCGGCTTCGGCGCCAAGCAGACCTCGGTCTGCGAGGTCTACCCCGCCTTTGTGACATGGAAAACCAAAAAGCCCAGCAAGATCATCTTCAGCCGGTATGAGAGCCAGATCGCCTCCACCCCGCGCCATGAGATGGAACTGCATGTCCGCCTTGGTGCGACAAAGGACGGCATCGTCAGGGGTATCGACCTCTACACCCTGTCCAACACCGGTGCTTACGGCGAGCATGGACCTACAACGGTGGGCCTGTCCGGCCACAAATCCATCCCGCTCTACGGCAAGGCCGAGGCATTCCGCTTTGTCAGCGATGTCGTCTACACGAACCACATGTCCTCGGGCGCTTACCGCGGCTACGGCGCGACCCAGGGCCTGTTTGCGGTGGAGTCCGCCGTCAATGAGCTGGCCGACAAGCTGGGCATCGACCCGTTTGTGATCCGCCAGCGCAACATCGTCCATGAGGGCGATGTGATGCCCGCCTACTACGGGCAGGTCAACACCAGCTGCGCGCTGGACCGCTGCCTGCAGGCCGTGCATGACAACATCGGCTGGGACGAAAAATACCCCGTGCGCGACATGGGTAACGGCAAGGTGCGCGCCGTGGGCATGGGCATGGCGATGCAGGGCTCCGGCATTACGAGTGTGGATGTGGGCAGCGCCAGCCTGAAGATCAACGATGACGGGTTCTATACCCTCTCGATCGGTGCGGCCGACATGGGCACCGGCTGCGACACGATTCTGGCGCAGATTGCCGCCGAGGTTCTGGAGTGCCCGCTCGACAATGTGACGGTCCTCGGCGCGGACACCGATTCCTCGCCCTACGATTCCGGCTCCTACGCATCCAGCACGACCTATGTCACCGGCAAGGCGGTTGAGCAGTGCGCCGAGCAGCTCAAGCAGAAGATCTGTCAGGTCGGCGCGGGGCTGCTGGGCCTTGATGAGCGTGCGGTCGTCTTTGCGGGCGATGCCGTGACAAGCGAGGACGGCACGCAGCGCGCCACGCTGGCGCAGATCGCCGCAGCCTCCCAGTGCGGCAGCAATACGGCGCTGGAGGCAGTTGTGACCCACAGCTCGGAAATCTCGCCCCCGCCGTTCATGGTGGGCGCGGCCGAGGTCGAGGTCGATCTGGAAACCGGCGAGGCGCAGGTCATCCGCTATGAGGCGGCCGTTGACTGCGGCACACCGGTCAACCCGAACCTTGCGCGGGTGCAGGCCGAGGGCGGCATCCTGCAGGGCATCGGTATGGCGCTGACCGAGAATGTCACCTACGATGACCGCGGCATGCCGCAGGAAAACTCGCTGATGCAGTACAAGATCCCGGCGCGCAACGACATCGGGCATATCCATGTCGTATTTGAGAGCAGCTACGAGGGCACCGGCCCCTTCGGTGCCAAGAGCATCGGCGAGGTGGTCATCAACACCCCACTGCCCGCCGTGGCCGATGCGATCTACCACGCCACCCACAAGCGGTTCTATGAGCTGCCCATCACCCGCGAGCAGATCGCGCTGGCCGGGCAGTAAAAGGCAGGAAACGGCGAAAAAGACCCTCTGCGGGGGATAAAAAAACTCTTGTAGGGGCGAGCATTGCTCGTCCGTGCCCATTTGTCTGTGAAAAACCTTCCCGGAAAACGCGCTGCTGCGCCAAGCCGGCGGGCGGCCAATGGCCGCCCCTACACATTCAACAGGCCAGGAATATGATTTTTTGGAGGAAAGAAATCCGTCAAAGCACCTTGCTGCCCAGCGCCTGGCTGGTGCGGGAGAGCGAGAGGTTGGCAAGCTCCTGATTGTCAAGGGTGTAGCGCAGGACCAGCACATTCATATTTCTCAGTGAGACCAATGCTGCGCATTTATTTGAGCGGTGCAAGTCAGAATCCGTCTCACGAATTTGCCCCCAAAACTGCCCCCAAAAGGGTTTGAAACGGTTCAGCACGGTGCAGCACCTTTTTGTACACATGTGACAAAATCTATTCCGAGCCTTGGTACACAACACCACCAAACCCAACAAAACAGCACTGTAATGCACAAATCTTAGATTTCTCATAACCCGGAGGTCGCAGGTTCAAGTCCTGTCCCCGCAACCATGGCGAGTATTCTTACAGCATTTGAAAGGCTGTTAAGAATACTCGCTTTTTCTCATACAGCGAGTTGACCTGGGGCGTAGTTGACAACTACGCCTTTTCTTGTATTTACCGACACCTGCGGTGCCGGAAGTAGAAACACATCGGGGATGAAGATGGCTCCCACACAGTTGTAATGGATCACAAGATGCTGCTCCCATATCCCGTCGATCTTCTCCGCCTGATTGACTTCGATGTGATCGATCAGCTCATTGAGCATCCTGGGGGTCAGAACCTTGCCTCTTGTGTATTTGCGGACGGTGGAGATAGACATATCCGCCGTTACAGACTTGCTGCTGAGCTTGTCCATTTCAGCACGGAGGGCCTTGATCTTCTCGGATATCTCCTTTTGTTCGTCCTCGTACCTGCGGGACATTTTGGCGAAGCGGTCATCCGAGAGCTTGCCGGAAACATTGTCCTCATAGATACGCTCAAATAATCCATCCAGTTCTTCATCACGGGCTTGCAGGGCTGCAAGCTCTTTTTCTTTGAGCTTGCGGTCCAGAGCGACATTCTGTTGGGTGCTGCCCATAACGGCCTTGACGAAATCATCTTCATACCGGCTGGCAAACTTGGTCAGGCGCTTGATCTCCCCTAACACCACCTGTTCGAGAAAATCCACCCGGACATAATGGGTAGAGGTACAGGTACCGCGGTTGCCCTTATAATTGCTTTCGCCGTAACAATGTGTTTGGTGACTGTATTCAAGTACGGGGTTCAGCTCCAAAAAGAATCGGATGAAACACTGTAAGGGGGCGGACAATGGGACATATTATTTTAAGGTTGGACCGCGTAATGGCGGACCGGAAAATGAGCCTGAATGAGTTGTCGGAGAAAGTCGGCGTTGCAAATGTAAACCTTTCCAAGATGAAGAACGGGCATATCAGCGCCATCCGGTTTTCTACATTGGCTGCGATATGTGACGTGCTACAATGTCAGCCGGGTGACATATTGGAATACAGCCCTGAAGAATAAAATGAACGTGGATGAAGCATATGCCGATGAAAAGGGCAAACGATGACCATGGCGCCGGAGCGAATCCTCAAGGATCTCTTTGTAAGAACCGAAACATAACAAGAGGAAAAACAATAAAGCGGAAATTTCCTGTAAGGTGCCCGCCTTACAGGAAATTTATTCTGATCATAGGAGAAGCCGCTCTTTTAGGAGTGGCTTCTCTTGTTTTATGTTCTTTTGCCGCTATGGGTTAGTCGCATCCACATAATCGATGAGTTCTGTGCCAGACAATGTCGGATCAAAACTTCCATAGATCGCTGGCAAAGTTCGCGTATTCAATACGAAATTTTTCGGCAATTCTTTTGGTGTATAACCCGTGATGCGCCTGAATTCGCGATTGAAATTGCGAATCGTCGTGAACCCGCAGTTTGCACAAATTTCCGTGATTTTTGTGTTTGGTTCCGAATGGATCAACTGAACAGCCTTTTCTACGCGTACGGTGCTGAGATACTGCGAAAATGTCATACCTGCCTGCTTTTTAAAGTATCGCGAAAAGTACGCCGGAGAGAAGTTCATGAATTCAACCGCATCGTCAAAGGTGATGCTGGAATAATCTGTATCGACACGGTTCAATAGCTGCTTATATCGGTTCACCTGTGCATTTTCTTGTTGACAGTCTATCAATGGTTGTGCCCGATAAATATCTACAAGAATCAGAATCATTAACGCCAGTGTTCTCTGTTCAAAGAAAGGCTGCTTTTCATAAAGCTCACGACGAATTTCCATCAGCTGGTTTTGAATATGCCCATCGTCATGAAAAAGCGATTGAGTCGGCATACGACCACATGTGAGCGATGTTGTTGTTCGCTCATCGATCAATGATACAAAAAGAACACAGTCTTGCCCTGCATTAATTGAATGGATGTTGCCACTGTAGCAGAGTAACCCCTTTCCCGGTGTTAGGCTGTACTCGTGTTCATTGAGAGTTATATGTGCAGTTCCAGTCTTGCATAGAATCAATTCATGCTCCATGTGCCAGTGGGATATGTTATGCAGATTTTTGTACTCTCCAACCCACACACGTTCGTTCCCTGCATAGTATCTTTTTTCGAGTTTTGCTATCACAATTCGTTCCCTCTCTCGCCAGAACAATAAATGTCCATATCTTGCCAAAGGTTGTCTTTCAATTCGTCAATTTATATGTTAATATTACCACAAATCAACGAATTAGTAAACAATTTATGTGCAACATTGACCATTTAGGCAGAATCCTAATCAAAAGTGGTATTCTACCTGCAACGGCACGAAGTCAATACACAGCAAGAAAAGGAGGCTATTTGTCGAAAAAACGCATTTAACGCAACCAATTTAATGAAAGGAAACGGATTACGATGAAAAAGCAAAAAAGCTTGATTGCCTTACTGATATGTTTGGCGTTTTGCCTGATCAGTATGTTTGGAACTTGGTCTATGTTGACTTGCAACGGAACGGTTGAAGTAAATGATTTGAAGATTTCGACCTCCAAGGGTGACTTGGTTCGCTTCCTGGAGTATCGTCCTAAAACAGCTACTGCAGATAATCCTGTTCCTGCGATCGTTTATAGCCCTGGTAATGATAGCACCGCCGAAAGCGTTCGCCTTTGCTCTTCGGAACTGGCGCGTCGTGGTTATGCCGTGTATGTTCTGGATCTGCTCTCCGCAGGTCACTCCTCCGAAGGCATTGGTAATTCGCCCACCTTTGGTTTTGAAGAGCTGATTGACTACGTCTACAGCAACCTCGACTATGTAGACAATGCTCATATCGGCATCGCAGGTTATTCAAAGGGCGGTGGAAATGTTATCCGCGTCATGACTACTCTTGGCGATCAGCAACGTGAAGATCCTGACAACTATGTCCGCAAAGTTGACGCAGCTCTGATCCTTGCTCCGCCGTTCCAGCCTTTGGATGCTCTGGCTACCGGCGTCAACCTTGGTTTTGGTGCTGGCCTGTACGATCCTTATTCTCGCATCGGTTTCAAACCAGTAGAAGGTTACTGGCCAGGCGACCTGAGCGTAAAACGCGAAATGAAGGAAACCATTAACCTTGGTGTGCCTGGCACTTTTGCCGAAGATGAGCTGGACGACCCGAATGTTAAGGTTGAAATCGGTCATGTATACGGTAACTTTGCTGAGAACAACGCTCGCGTCGTTTACAATCCTGCTGACTCTACCCACGGTTCTGGTATGATCAGCCGCGGCTTTATTCATGATACTGTGGACTTCTTTATGCAGGCTATTCCTGCACCGAATCCCATTGATGCCAACGACCTGGTGTATCCTGCGTTGATGCTGTTCTCTGCACTCGGTTTGATCGCTCTGTTGGCGATGACGGTTCCTGTTGCTCTTCTGCTCCTCGAGACGCCTATCTTTGCTGCGCTTCACCGTCCGGCCGGCGCTCCTGTTTCCGGTTTGAACACCAAAAAAGACTGGACCATCTTTATTGTAGCTTCTCTGATTGCTGGCTTTGTTCCTCCGATCATGGCTCCTGTCATCATTCAGCAAACCAGCAAGATCTTCTCTCTGACTGGGCAGGGAACCACTGGCAGTGTCTTTGTTTATGGTGTCGCAAACAACGTCGTTGTATGGATGATGTTCAGTGCTTTGTTCCTGTTGGCAATGTTCTTCCTGTTCTATAATGTTATTCACAAGAAGAATGGTGTAAAACTTTCTGATTATGGATTGGCAATTTCTCTGGCTGATATTGGCCGCATCATTCTTCTGGCTATTGCCGTTATCCTGACCTGCCGCAGCGTTGTCTGGTTTGCAGATTACTTCTTCAAGGTTGATTTCCGTCTTGTTGATTTGTCCATGGCTACAATGGACTGGAATCATCTGCGTGTATCCCTTTGCTACGCTCCGTTCTTTATCCTGTACTGGTGCATCAACTCTCTTACAATGAACGGCTGCAACCGCTTTAAAAACATGAGCGAAGGCAAAAACCTTCTGATCTGCGTGCTTTGCAACACTTTCGGAACGATTGTTGTAGTGCTGGTCTACTATATTATGCTGTATCGCACTGGCTGCGGTATTGGTGCATTCTCCAACTGGAAAGCATATATGATGCTCAGCTACATGATTCTTTCCGCTACTGCAGGTACAATTATCAATCGTAAGATTTATAACGCAACCAGCAGCCTTTACCTTGGTCCTGTGATTTTCGGTACGCTGATTGCCATCATTAACACCACAGTTTATACGTTGCCCGCAGCTTAACTGCAAGCAGACCATTTGGGCTAAAGTAAATTGGACAAAATATTTACCTGAAATGCCGAGAAGGAAATAACGGATCCCCCCTAGTGGATTACGCAAGCTAACTAGGGGGGATTTCTCTGGATTATTTAGAAAAGAAAACCAAGGCGGTGATAAGAGTATTATGGCAACGAAACAAAAGTTGACCACTTTGGGCATCGAATTAGGCTCAACACGCATCAAAGCAGTTTTGACGAGTTTTGATGGTACAATACTAGCCAGTGGTATGCATGACTGGGAGAACCGTTTTGAAGACGGTTATTGGACTTACCATCTAGATGATGTATGGGCAGGCATTCGAGATGCCTATCGTGACTTAGCACTGAACTATGAAAACACCTATGGAGAAGTTCTTCAGACCGTTGGCGCTATTGGCGTTTCAGCCATGATGCATGGCTATCTTCCATTTGATTGTAATGGACAACAGCTGACAGCATTCCGTACCTGGCGTAACACTACAACTCAACAGGCAGCAAATGCTTTGACAGGGCGCTTTCATTTCAACATTCCTCAGCGATGGAGCATAGCTCACTTTTATCAGGCCATTCTTAATGGAGAGGCACACGTTAATAATGTTGCGTTTCTGACAACTCTTGCCGGTTATGTCCATTGGCAGCTAACTGGTAATAAGGTTCTGGGTATCGGGGACGCATCCGGCATGTTTCCTATCGACAGCAACACCTGTGATTATAATACTTCCATGCTCGATTCCTTCGATGCTTTGCTCAAAGAAGCAAAGTTACCATTTCACCTGCGTGATTTGCTTCCCAAGGTACTGTGTGCGGGGGAAGATGCCGGTTATTTAACAGAAGCAGGTGCCAAACTCCTCGATTCCACAGGAACACTATCTCCCGGAATTCCGTTTTGTCCACCAGAGGGTGATGCTGGAACCGGCATGGTGGCTACTAACAGCGTTGCACAGCGCACCGGTAATGTCAGCGCCGGCACAAGCGTTTTTGCTATGATCGTGCTTGATAAGCCGCTGAAACAAGTTCATCCAGAGATAGATATGGTCACTACTCCACAAGGTGCTCCTGTTGCTATGGTTCACTGTAATACTTGCACATCTGATCTGGATGGCTGGGTGAATTTGATGGGAGAAATGACCGAGGCTGCCGGGACCACACTGACCAAATCTCAGCTGTATAATCTTTTCTACCAGAAAGCATTACAAGGCGATGCTGATTGCGGTGGGTTGATCAATTTCAACTACTTCTCCGGCGAGCCAGTCACGGGCATATCAGATGGACGGCCAACATTTATTCGTCGCCCCAATGCAAAATTTAATCTTGCCAACTTCGCACGAGCCCAATTGTATTCCTGCATTGCGACTTTGAAGTATGGTTTGGACATTTTGTTCGAGCAAGAGCAGGTAACAGTCGACAATCTACTTGGCCATGGTGGTCTATTCAAGGTCCCCGTAGTTGGGCAGAAATTACTGGCCGGGGCGTTGGGCGTTCCGGTATCTGTAATGAAAACAGCCGGAGAGGGTGGACCGTGGGGTATGGCACTTTTGGCTGGCTATCGTTTGAATCGGAATAAGGATGAAAACTTGGAAAACTATTTACAGAACCATATCTTTATCCATTCCGAAGGAAATACCCAGACACCCGATAAAGCTGATCAGTTCGGATTTTCCACATTCATGAAAGAGTATATACGTTGCTTGCCGGTCGAACGCGCCGCCGTAGATGCTCTTCGCTAAATTAGGAGGCTATTAATAATGCGTATGCAAGACTATGAATTTTGGTTTGTAGTAGGAAGCCAGTTCCTGTATGGTCCCGAAGTGCTCGAAACCGTAGCTGCTCGTGCTTCCGAAATGGCCGATGTGTTAAATGCTTCTGGCAACTTGCCTTGCAAATTGGTATACAAGGTCACCGCAAAAACTAATAAAGAAATTGCTGATGTTGTACGTGAAGCCAACTATGACCCGCACTGCGCTGGCATTATCACATGGTGCCACACTTTCAGCCCAAGCAAAATGTGGATCAATGGCTTCGTTGACCTGCAAAAACCTTATTGCCACTTTGCCACTCAGTATAATCGCGAAATCCCAAATGAAGAAATCGATATGGACTTTATGAACCTGAACCAAGCTGCTCACGGCGACAGGGAACATGGATTCATTGCCGCAAGACTGCGGATGCCTCGCAAAATTATTTTTGGTTATTGGCAAGACGAGGAAATTCAAAAGCGTCTCGGTCGTTGGATGCGTGCCGCTGTAGGTGTAGCAGTTTCGCGGAATCTAAAAGTCATGCGTTTTGGTGACAATATGCGTGAGGTTGCAGTAACTGAAGGCGATAAGGTTGAAGTTCAGGCTAAACTCGGATGGCAGGTAAATACCTGGGCAGTAGGTGACCTTGTGAAAGTAATGAACGAGGTCACCGATGCTGAAGTCGATGCTTTAATGGACACTTATCGTTCCAGCTACGACTTTGCTACTGATAATATCGATGCTATTCGCTATCAGGCCAGAGAAGAAATTGCCATCAAAAAAATGCTGGATGACGAAGGATGTCAGGCATTTTCTAATACATTCCAAGATTTGTATGGCATGGAGCAGCTGCCCGGCCTGGCCAGTCAACATTTGATGGCTCAAGGATACGGCTACGGCGGCGAAGGGGACTGGAAAGTTGCTGCCATGACTGCCATCATGAAATCGATGGGCGGTAACGGCAATGGATGCTCGCTCTTCATGGAAGACTATACTTACAATCTGGTTCCAGGTGCAGAATATAGCCTTGGTGCTCATATGTTGGAAGTTTGCCCTTGCTGCGCAGCAGAAAAGCCCCGTATCGAGACCCACCCCCTGGGTATCGGGATGAATGAAAAAGACCCGGCACGTCTTGTGTTTGAAGGTAAAGCCGGCCCGGCTATTGTAGTCAGCCTGATTGATATGGGTGGTCGTTTGCGACTGATCTGCCAGGATATAGAGTGCGTAAAACCCATTCTGCCAATGCCTAATCTCCCCGTTGCCCGTGTCATGTGGAAGGCACTGCCGAGCTTGGCAACTGGCGTAGAATGTTGGATCACTGCTGGCGGTGCCCATCATACAGTACTGAGCTATGACGTAACTGCTGAGCAAATGCACGACTGGGCCAACATGATGGGTATAGAATTTGTCCATATCGGTAAGGATACCACTCCTGAAAGTCTGGATCACGATCTGTTTCTTGCTGACCTTGCCTGGAAGCTGAAGTGAGGATCATGATGCTGGAATATCTTCGACAACAGGTCTACGAGGCAAACATGGAATTGCCTCGCCACGGTCTTGTAACCTATACTTGGGGAAATGTTTCCGCCATCGACCATGAAAAAGGTCTAATCGTTATTAAGCCATCTGGTGTGGATTATAACGAATTGGCTCCTGACAATCTTGTAATAGTAGATATGGATGGCAATGTGGTAGAAGGCAGCTTGAAACCTAGCAGTGATACAAAAACTCATCTGGAATTGTACAATGCATTTCCTGCATTGGGCGGCATTGTCCACACCCATAGCACTTATGCTGTAGCATGGGCACAGGCGTGCAAGGATATTCCTGCCTTTGGTACAACACATGCTGATTATTTCTACGGTGCAGTGCCATGTACCCGCAAGTTGACCCAGGAAGAGGTTGATTCAGATTATGAGCGGAATACCGGTAAGGTAATCGTTGAAACCTTTTGTGATCACAATATCGATCCCATGCATGTACCAGGTGTCCTGTGTGCGAACCATGGTCCATTCACTTGGGGAAAGGATGCTGCTCAGGCAGTATACCATGCCGTTGTACTAGAAGAAGTTGCAAAAATGGCATTACTGACCAATCAAATTAATCCTAATACAGCACCAGCTCCACAATATGTATTGGACAAACACTATCACCGCAAACATGGATCCACTGCGTATTATGGCCAATAATAAGACCTCCTTAACATACCAGCAGAGAGCCGTAAACACAGGTTGGCGTGAAACAGGTTATCTGATACTGAAAGTGGATTCTCTCCCAGTCGGTAAAAAATCAGTTTTCACCAGTGAGGAAATCCATCTAGCAAGAACAGCCGTAAATCAGCTGCGAAACAAGAAAATCCAACAAGGCCAGTACACCGACGCGACCGATGATATGCTGCTGAAATTGGTCTGAAAGAACAAATTATGCATGAACAGAAACTACCCTGCAAGGTGCCTTGCAGGGTAGTTTTCTATAATTACAACGAATACTTTTATCAAAAGGTCAATCTCATCTGATACCACGTCACATCACCGTGGGTGGAGCCGGAAATACCCTCGCTGACAAAGCCGAACTTGGCGTAATAATGTACAAGACGGTCCTTGCAGGTCAGCACAAGCCCCTTGCGGCCCTGACGGCGCGCCTCGGCAATGACATGTTCCAGCAGCATGGCGGCACAGCCGCGGCGACGGTAAGCGGGGATTGTATCCACGCCGAAAATCATCTGCCACGCGCCGTTTTCGTTATGCAGGGCCGCATCATCGTACATCTCGTCCCGCAGGTCCGGCTCGTCCGTAGCCATGCCATTCACAAAGCCCACCAGCTGTTTGCCGTCCATCAACACCCAAAAATGGTTCGGATACAGCGCCAGCCTTCTGGCAAGGCTCAATTCTGTGGCGGCTTCGGCAGCGGGGAAGCACTCGGCTTCAATTTGTACCACAGCTGCCAAATCGGCGGAAGTCGCGGTTCTGATTTGCATAACAATTCTCCTTATTTTCTCAATGCTTCGGTTTTCTTCTATTTTGCCTTTCCTGCGGGCTGCTGTCAAGATTCCTGCAGCATGATCTTTACGATTTCCTTGTCGGTTTCGCGCATACCCTCGCGGCCGAGCTGGCTTACATTGCGGATTGTGTTTTCCACGCCCTTGGTGACAATGCCGTCGCCGCCGCGGAACTGCTGGCCGTTCTGGTACATATGGTAGCCCATGATACCGGCCTGCACGCTGGACGCAATTTTGGCCGCACAGCTCGGCTTGGCACCGTCGCAGATAATGCCGGACACGATTGCCAGCGAGTTTACCAGTGTGTGGGAAATAGCCTTGAGGTCTGCGCCCTGCAGATAGGCAATACCACACCCGGCCGCACAGCCGGCGCTGACTGCACCGCAGTATGCGGACAGCCGCCCGATACCCGTTTTTTCGTGAATGGCAATCAGGTTGGAGAGTGCCAAAGCGCGGTAAAGTCTATCTTTCGGCACCGCCAGTGCTTTGGCGTACTCGATAACCGGCACGGACACCGTAATCCCCTGGTTGCCGCTGCCGGAATTGATAACCACCGGCAGTTCGCAGCCGCTCATGCGCGCGTCGGACCCAGCCGCCGCCTTGGCAATGGCGCGGTTTCGCACATCGTCCCCATAAAATTTGAGCATGGTAGAACCGATGTTGGCACCGTAATCACCCAGCAAGCCCTCCTCGGAAATCTGGGTGTTGTACTGAATCTGGGTATCCAACACCGGGCAGACGTCTGCCGTATCACAGGTGTTGGCAAAGTCGAAAATATCTGCGATTGTCAGCAGGTTCCTGTCGGACAGGCCGTCCTCTGCGGGATTATCGCCGCCGCAGGCCGGTTTGATTTCTGCCGCGGTATTGTCCAACAGAATGTCACTGTTTTTCTGGATAAACACAATGTTTGTGTGATACCGGCAAATGCGCACCACCGCAGAATCCGCGCCGTGATACAGTGCCACGATAATATCAAAGATAAAGCCGTTGTCGATGGCCTCCACCGAAATCGGGACTTCTTTCATAAAACTGCGCATGGAGCCTTTCTGCTCTGCCGTCACTTCCGAGATAACTTCCAGTGCCTTGTCGGCATGGCCGCCCACAATGCCCGCCGCGGCTGCGGCCTCAATGCCTTTCATGCCATCGGTGTTGGGAACAACCACGCTCTTGACATTTTTAATGATATTGTTGCTGACACCGATTTTTACCATATCCGGCGTACAGCCCAGAACCTCCCGCGCTTTGGCGGCCGCGTAGGCAATGGAAATCGGCTCGGTGCAGCCCATTGCCGGAATAAGTTCCTCTTTCAGAATCTGTAAGTAAGTCCGATAGGCCTTTGACTGCTTTATACTTATCTGCACGGTTCATCCGCTTCAGATGGTAGTAGAAAGTGGCACGGGGTAGTTGAGCGATTGAGAGAAGAATATCCAGAGAATGTCTTTGCCTCAGCTTTTGAACTACCTGCGTTTTCTGCGCTGGCGTCGCTCGTCTTCCAAAACCAAGGCTTGCAAGTTTTTTAGGTAATCGTTCTCCGCACGCAGTCGCTGCACTTCGGCCAGCAGATCTTCTTCTACCTCTTTTGGCAGCTTCTTTGACCGACCAGTGCTGCTGCGGCCCCGTCGCTCAACCGACAAGCCTTCCGGCCCTTCTTCCAAATAAATGCGTTCCCAACGCTCTATAATTTTATGGTCGTTAATTCCGAATTCCTGCATCGTTGCATAGATACTCAGATGTTCTTTTTCCATGGTTTCTACAACCATTCTCTTGAATTCCGGCGTATATCGTTTGTTTGGTACTCCTTTTGGCATAGCAAATCACCCCATCTGTTAGATAGTATATCATACTGTCTAACAAATGGGGTGCAGTTCAGAAATTGGCTACAGGGAAATTGAAAAGATTCTGAAAACAGCAGAAAAAAGTTGGAATTTTTGCTGAAAAACTGCAAAAGCGGGCGGCAGGGGAGGGGGAAACCTGTCCCAAACTGCCCAACAAAAAAGTCCAACCGCCTGAAAACGGTTGGACATCTCTATTAAAACGCACTTTGAAAATCGGTCATCGACTTTGCTGATTTTACGCGATACAACAAAGAAAAGAGCCTGTGACATCTTTTATGTCACAGGCTTTTGGTTCGCCCGAAGGGATTCGAACCCCCGGCACCTGGCGTCGGAGGCCAGTGCTCTATCCAGCTGAGCTACGGACGCTTATGTATGAAAAACGCCGTTGAAGCGTATTTCAATCTTGTAAAGTAGTCAATTTTCAATAGTGGTCAATTCGTGGTCTGACTACCGTTGACCACTGCGTTTTTGCAAGCATAGACAACGCTGGATCGTGCAAAATCAAGTCAAAAAGCCGCCTTGTCGCAGTAGTCGGAGAACTACGACGCGGCGCATGATTTGATGATATACTGCACTTTTTTGTTGGTTCTGCACTGCTAGGGCACATCTATCACAAGCAGTATAAAACAATGTGCCAACGATAAAAACTGACCACCGGCAATAAAAATCACTGTCGGTGGTCAGTTGGTGGTCAAAAAATGGTCAATGCGGGCTAGATACGGCGCTGCCTTTTGCCTTACCGTAAGCCCTTTTCATAGCGGTAGTAGACACAACCCATTGTTTGCCGAATTTACAGACATCAACGCCACTTACCAGCTTCCCATAGGGCACAGCTTTGCGCAGGGTAACAGTGATAAGGAAGTGATTTAAGCTTGACTGTTAGCTGACGGATTCGGGTGCTAAAAAGGACACCTATTCTTTTGAATAGATGTCCTTTTTTGTTGTGCCGCGGGGCTGTTTTTGAATTGGGTCAGATGGCCCAGCGCTGGCTTTCGGTCTGCAGATCCACCATGTGGGT
>ERZ856578.4063-NODE-4063-length-20481-cov-66.632327_pt1 | contig 20481 bp, 33 predicted proteins | sample MGYA00514384_ERZ856578 | MGnify/ENA primary metagenome ERZ856578 (study PRJEB29103, sample SAMN06111958) | human gut metagenome | biome: human gut; feature: ankylosing spondylitis patient; material: healthy_person | host: Homo sapiens | place: China:Hangzhou... | reverse complement strand
ATTCATCCTATACGGTAAAATTAGAAGTTACCGCGCAGAACAATATGAAAACTGAAAATTCTGTTTCAGGTCGCTTTTCCGGGAGCCTGACGGCGCCCGTTTATATAGATATTAAATCTTACAGAAAGGAGTATGCACATGAGTGCGAAAACAAATCATGAGCGTATGCTTGAGCTGATCGAGAAGCTCACAAAGGCAGATCTTGCCTATTACCAGGATGATAATCCCATTATGTCGGACCGGGATTACGATATCCTGATGGATGAATTGAAAGACATTGAGAGCCGAACCGGGTTGATTCTTTCCGGTTCTCCGACCCAAAAGGTATCCGGAGAAATTCTGGAAGATCTTACAGAGGTACGTCATACCAGACCTATGCTTTCGGCAGATAAGACCAAGTCCGTAGAGGACTTGATCAAGTTTGCGTCCGGGCAATCGGTTTTGCTGTCATGGAAGATGGACGGTCTAACACTGGTGCTCCGTTATGAGAACGGCGAGCTGGTTCAGGCTATCACCCGTGGGCGTGAAGGAATCATTGGAGAGGAGGTTACGCATACCGTGCGTAATTTTCTTAATGTGCCTCTTACCATACCCACTAAGGATTCGTTTGAGGTCCGGGGTGAAGGTGTCATCTCTTGGTCAAACTTTGAAAAAATCAATTCCGGTCTGGAGGATCCATATACTCATCCTCGAAATCTTGCATCAGGTAGCGTCCGGAAACTTGACGCAGGAGAAGCAAAAAAAGGCTGCTTGAATTCTGGGCGTTCGATCTGGTTAGTGATTTTATGGAACCGGAAAGTAAAAAACGTCAGCAGGAATTTCTGAAACACAACGGTTTTTCGGTGGTACCGTATCTATATATAGATGAAAACTCAGATGAAAAAAAGATACGTGACGCTATAGAAGAAATGGATCCGAAAAAGTTCGCATATCCTGCAGATGGATTGATCATGGAATATGACGATATCCGTTACAGAAAAAGCCTCGGAACTACAGGTCATCACGAAAACCGTCTTATAGCGCTTAAATGGGAGGATGAGTTATTTGAAACGGAGTTTCTCGGGGTACAACTAGTTACCACCAGAACAGGTATGATAAGTATAACCGGCTTATTTAAGCCTGTATCAATTGACGGTACTCAGGTCAGCAGAGCCTATCTTCATAATCTTGATATTTTTGAGTCATTTGAATTCGGTCTGGGAGATAAAATAAGGATATATAAAGCTAATACGATCATACCTCAGATCGCTGAAAATGTAACAAAAAGCAAAACATATAATTTGCCTGAGAGTTGTCCGTGCTGCAGCAATAAGCTGACAGTTAAGATAACGTCCGGAGGAACACCCGTCAATTATTCTGCGAGAATCCCCATTGTGCAGCTAAGCTGGTTCAGAAGTTTATACATTTTTGTGAGAAGACCAGAATGAATATCGAGGGCCTGTCGGAAAAAACTCTGGAGCAATTTGTAAGTCATGGCTGGATTCGGACGTTTGCAGATCTTTATGCGCTGGATCAACACCGTGATGAGATTATCCAAACGGAAGGTTTTGAGGAGAAATCCTTTGAGCGTCTGCAGGCATCCATTGAGAAAAGCCGCCATTGCACGTTGGCAAAATTTATTGCAGGCTTGGGAATCCCCATGGCCGGCAGACATGCCGGACGTGATCTGGATAAATATTTTAAAGGCTCATGGGAAGCGTTCGAGGAGGCCGTTCAAGACGGCTTCGATTTCACGCAGCTTCCTGATTTCGGCGTGACAATGCACAATAACATCAACACATGGTATTCGGACACAGAGGAAGAAAAGCTCTGGCGCCCGTTGCTTTGCTCATGACCAAAGCCCATTTTGATGGCTGGTTGTCAGCTTAGTATTCAAAAAAATCTGAAAACGGATTTGAATCTAAAAATTTTGATTATAATATTCATTATAGCTTGCACTTACCAATTCGCTTTTTCCCCTATATTCCGTTCCATTTTCTACACAGCTTAATAAAGTCTTATATTCTGATAGTTGATTTTTTTTATCCTCTATATCATCTTTAGCCGTTTTCAGGTTATTCTGTTTTTCTTCTACAGTTAAACTGCTGTTAAGCTGAGAATTATCAATTTCTTGTGCAGACAGCAAAACACCATTTTTATATTGCTCATATCTGTAGTAGTATTTAGAATCAGATGAATTGTTCTTAAATAAATTTTTATTTTCTTCAATAGACTTCTTTAGTAATTTAGTGTTGCTTAAATCAGATTCATATGATTCTAATTTTCTTTCCAAAATTCCTTTTTGTTCTTTAGCATAATCTGCATCTAAAATAAATAAGACATCGCCTTTTCTTACGGATTGCCCCTCACTGACAAGAATATCCTTGAGTTTGCAGTTAGATGACGACATTATAGAGCTTGAAGCATTGAGTGTTTTTATTTCGCCGGACACCTTGGTATACTCGTCTATTTTAAAACAGCAAGCAAAAATAATTGCCGCGGCAATTATGATTAAGATAAAATAAATAAACCATCGTATTTTTGGCGGTTCCTTACTCTCCATCACCTCACGGCTGTCAGTTATATCCTTTATATCTAATACAATTCCTTGCACATTAATCACTCCTCAATCAATGGATTTACAAATACAGGATACCCCGCACATATTGCCTTGGCAGGTTTTTCCTGCAATAACTCATCTTTCGGTATTGACCTTATATTATCCGGAAGCTGATCTTTCCATAGATTATAGTATCGTCCCTTTCGTTGCAGCAGTTCATCGTGATTTCCCTGTTCAATAAATTTTCCGTTTTCCATTACAAAAATCTTATCGCACCTCATAATGGTACTTAACCTATGAGCAATTATTATCGTTGTAATGTTACTGGAAAGATTGTTGATTGTCTTTTCAATGGCTTTCTCAGTAATAGAATCAAGGTTACTTGTAGCTTCATCCATTATCAGTATATCAGGTTTCTTTAGCAGTGCTCTTGCAATTGCAAGCCTTTGTTTCTGACCTCCTGATAAATTCGCTCCGTTTTCTTCCAGCATTGTTTCATATCGAAGCGGCATCTGATTTATAAACTCATCAGCTTTACTCAGCTTGCAGGCTTCAATTATATCCTCAAGCGTCGCATCCTCGTTTCCAAGTTCCAAATTTTCACGGATAGTTCCGCTGAAAAGGAATATATCCTGTGAAATATACGCTATCCTGTTTCTTAAAGATTCAAGATTAATATCTTTCAAATTATAATCTCCTATAAAAATCTCTCCCTTTTCCCATGGATAAAAACTCATAAGAAGCTTTGACAGAGTTGTTTTTCCTGAGCCGCTTTCTCCAACAAGAGCTATTTTTTCTCCTGCTCCGATTGTCATATTTATGTTTTCGAGCACAAGCTTTCTCGTTCCATACCTGAAATCCAGGTTTTCTATTTTTATAGGATAGTTTAAAGTCTGTGGAGATAGCTTCCTGTTTTCATCTGCTGCCTTTTCAAGTTCTAAATCAAGGATCTCGCTTAAACGTTCTGCCGCTACGATAGCGGTCTGCATTGTAGGCTGAAGATTAATCAGATTCTTAACAGGATCCAGAAAATATGCCAGTAAAGCATTAAAAGTCAATAAGCTTCCGAGTGTCATATTTCCATTAAGAACACTTACAACTCCTACCCAAAGAATCACAGTACCTCCGATCGTTGAAATTGCTCCGGTTAGTGTCTGCTGAGCATTGGTAATCATACCGCCCTTAAATACGCTTTTTAGTAGTTTCACAAACAGCTTGTCCGTTTTTGCCTGCGCTTTATCCTCTGCATGAAACGCTTTGACCGTTTCTATTCCATTCAGGGTTTCAACAAGATATGATGTAACCTGTGAATTATCCTCCATCTGCTTTTCATTTATCTTCTTTACAGGTTTGTTAAATGCAAAGACTATTACTCCGTACAGAGCTACAACTATTACAGAAATTCCAAATAACAGATGATTTTGTGAAAACAGCGCTATACCGCCTACGAGCGCCATAAGTGTATCTATCATAATGGATAGCGTTGCGCTTGAAATTGCGTCACGGATTTTTGAAGCGTCCATAAACCTTGATACTATTTCACCGACTTTTCTAGTTCCGAAAAAATTCATAGGAAGACCAAGTACATGCTGATAGTATCCTAAGATCAGCGGAATATCCAGCTTTTGACTGAGATACAGCATAAGATGATTTCTAAATGCTTCAAGAACAGCTTTAAAAATATATAGAACGATAACTCCTATTGAAAGGGTTATCAGGGTTTTTCTAAGTGAATTAGGTACAATATCGTCCATGATAAACCGAAAATAGAATGATGTCAATATTCCAAATACGGTTATAATAAGAGAAGAAATAAAAATATTGAGCAGAAGTCTTTTCTGTGGAAACATAAGCCCGAAAAACCTTGATAAAACCCCTTTGTTTTCGTTTCCTTTCTGAAACTTTGAAGTTGGGACAAGAAGAATAAGAACTCCTGTCCAGATTTTAAAGAATTCTTCCGGAGTATATTTTACAATGCCCTTTCCCGGATCGGCAATTATTATTTGTTTTTTTGTTATTTTATGTATCACCACATAGTGGAGCAGACTTCCGTCTACAACTACATGAGCTATTGCAGGAAGCGGAAACTCGGTAAAGAAGGCCTCTTTATCTCCCTTTACTCCCTTAGCGGAAAAGCCCAGCTGCTCTGCAGCTTTTATCATACCGTATGCATTTGTGCCTTGCTTATCTGTTCCGGCAACCTCTCTGATTTTTGAAATCGAAAGATTCAGTCCGTATTGCTTTGATATTGTTGCAAGGCAGGCTGCTCCGCAGTCGGTTATGTCGTGTTGTTTTACACAGTAGTATTTCATTTTTTTCACTTCCTAAAATAAAGCTTACTATTTTTGCTGTTTCTAATAAATGTGCACCTCTGAATACTTTTATAAACTTCAAAAGTGTACATATTATTAGTTTATAATGTTTATATATCAGTGAAGCATTGAATATATGAATCTTCCAATATATTCACCGTTTGTAAATGCTAAATTAGATAAAAGTAAAGTAATAAAAGCACCTAAAAACAATTTTGCGATGGGATAATTAGAAAGGATTGTTAAAGCTTTTTCAAACATTTTATCCTCACTTTCCTTGACCTTCCTTATGGTATCCATAAAATACACCAGCGGTCATACAACCACCTACGCAGAATCCAATTACTGCAGCCCAGATTACAAATCCACCATCAATTTCATAGAGTTCACATTTTGATAATTCAGTAAAATTATTGGTCATAATTTATACCTCCTTAAAAAACATATTTGCAAAGCAAAATTGCTCCGCCAACTACAACAACACCTGCCGCTCCTCCGATAAGGAATGAACCGATTATACCAATAGCACCACCATTTACATCTGTTAAATCATTATTGCTTAATACTTCAAACTTAGTTGCTTTCATAGTATTTAACCCTCCTTTTTAGTGTGTAACAGCGTAAAATGTGCGACCAATTTTTTCGCCACATTCAAATGCTAACTTACCAAGTGCCAAACAAGCTGTAAGTGTTCCGATAAACACTCCAGTGCTTCCACCATCAACATCGTTCATTTCATCTGCAGAAAGCTCTGCAAAGCCATTTTTCATAACACTTTCCATTGTTATGTACCTCCTTGAATTTTTTATTTTTCTATATCAAAGCTTATTATCATATCGTGCACTATATGATTTCCAGCTGAGATAGCTTAATTATCATCAATATTATTATATATCTCAACTTTATCTTTGTGTGGATTTTGGATTAAATGGTCGGTTTATAACCCTAAGTGGTCTTCTATATTATAACAATTTAATATTTCAAACTATTGATTAAAATTTATTTATAAAAATCCTGCCTAAAATGAAAAACAAACCAATAATATATGTCATATTCCCACATAGCTCTGTAGCTAATAAAATTATATCAATGCTATTATTATAATTTAATGGTTTTGAAAACCAATTTAACACTAAAAAAACACAAAAAACAACAGCAAAAATCACATTAAATTTTGTACTAAAGTGTAATAGTATCATAACTATAGTCGAGATAAATAATATTAATGTGAGATAATTGTCAACTATATTTATTTTCTCTATCATTTCAGTACTCATTCTTTTCATAAATATCTCCTTATCAAATTTAAAGTAATACTGATGCATAATTAACACCAGTATTACTTCTCAAAAAATTTTACCCCATTATGGCTTCGTAGATGCAGCCACCAATTTTGCTATTTCTAATAAATGTGCACTTCTGAAGATTTATATAGACTTCAAAAGTGCACATATCATTAGTTTATATGTCAGTAAAGAATTGAATATATAAATCTTCCAATATATTCACCGTTTGTAAATGCTAAATTAGATAAGAGTAACGTAATAAAAGCACCTAAAAACAATTTCGTAATGGGGATAATTATTATATCAATTATTATTTGCAGATATTTTAATGATTAATATATTTAACTGTAAACACAACAATTGTACCTATTATCATTAAAATTAACGTTTCTGCTGATATTTCAACAATTTTAAATACTTTTAATAATATTATTACAGCCAATGCTATTACAGTTAGAATTCTTGCTATTTTATAAACATCTGCAAATTTGATCATGAAAATATACCTTCTTACACCGTGAACAATTTTTTTACTTAGCAGCCTCATCAGTACAGCATATTGGCCTTTTCAAGCCTTGTATAATTCTTATTTAAAAAGAATATAACATATTGCACCCATTGCACCCAATACAATTGCACCAATAAAAATATATAACAACAACTTTCTCGACAGCATAATATTATCCTAATAGCCACTTCAGGCCATAGTATGTTCCTACAACTACACCAGCGCCAACTACAACTCCGGCAGCTCCAACTCCAAGTACAGCACCAGCAACTTTAACTCCAGTCCAAACTACTCCCCAAGAAAATCCACCATCTACGTTTAAAAGTTCACTATTTGTCAGTTCGCAGAAATTATTCATTATTATTTCCTCCTTAATTATTTAGTAGCCAAATACGCTGTTGCCCCTGCTGCACCAAAAGTTGCAGCGCCAGCAAAAATTTTCACGAGAACAGCACCTGTAAGCCATGCAATACCAAGCACTCCGCCGTCAACCTCATTCATTTCATCTGCAGAAAGCTCTGCAAAGCCATTTTTCATAACACTTTCCATTGTTATGTACCTCCTTGTAATTTTTAAATTTTTTATATCAAAGCTTATTGTCATATTGTGCACTATATGATTTTTAGCTGAGATAGCTTTTTCTTTTTTCATTATTATATTACATACTTTAAGTATTTGTATTCAATTTTATTCCAATGGTCACTTAACAACCGTGAACGTCATAATTCTTACAGGATTAAGTAAATTTAAAGGATATTATCACAAACACCAACATACATATCAACAATCATATTGTCAACATCATTTTGACTTGCAGGCTCTCGAACTGTTACATTGTATCCTGCGGTTATCGGCATAAGATCATGACTGTTTATGTACTGCATAAGTTCATTTGCACTATTCTGAAGCATTGCAGGATTACCCTCATGTCTTATTTTAACAGCGTTATTAAGCCGAAACAACGGCTTGAATTTAAAATCAGAATATGTGGCTATTTTTTTATCTAAAGGGATCAAAACCTCTATATCCATAACTGACTGTCCGAATTCGTTTTCAACTGCATATGTAACAGTAACAGTCGGTCCGGTCTTACATGCTTTGTTTTCCTGAATCAGATTTTCGAAGTTTCGCATAACCTCTTCCATCTTCTGCTGAGTTACCTTTCCTCGAAATGAAACTACATTTTTCATTTCAAGCGTGTTGTTTTCAGTAATTGTCATTTCAGATTTTCCTCTCTTTCTTTTACAAGTCTTTTCAAAGCTTCAGGCTCCTCCGGCTGATGGCATATGAAAAAACATGTCTTATTAGAAAACCAAAAAGATAACGCCATCGCCAAAGATGCTGTAAAACTTCCATACCTAACCATAAATTTTTTAAACCTTTTCATAATTAAACCTCCAGTAATTTTAAACTTCGTTTTTTATTATAACAATATTTTAAATATTTGTGCATATTTTGTTGCGAATGGTATTTTTATGCCCCTAAACGGTAGTTTTTATCTAAAAATCTATTTTTTAAGTTACCTAGTAATTGTAAAATCACAACAGTTAAAAATGTGATGTCAATTAGAATACATAATCTATTACATTTAAAAAACATAAAGATTAAAAATATTAAAATGATTAGTGCAGAAAGTTTTATATACGAGATCCTCTGCTTTAATTTTTGCTTTTTATCTAACACTTTATGGCAGCTGTCAACAGGCGTGAGAAATCCTACAGCTATTAATAGGATTAAAAAGATAATTGCTGCTGCACTGTTTTCTATTTTTAATGTACTTGAAAGAAAAATTGATATAATATAAATTGCAATTGAAACTACAAAACACACTGCACTGCTTTCGGCATGAAAGCCTCCGGCTATGCTTCTTAAAGGAATTATAATTAATAAAAATATAACGCTGTCAATTAACTTATTTAAAATAAGTCCGATTGTAATTGTAATTATTATGTTGCTTCCCATTTCGATTAGCCCTGTCAAACAATAACTATATAATTCATATTCACTTTCTTCTAAAATATTGTTCTTTATGAGCCATTTCACAAAATTATTACTTATTTTTTTAAACATAAAAAAACCACCGCTCTATGTTATAATCATAAAGCAATGGTATCATATGGAAAATTATAAATGATTTAAAATAAAATGAACGGTTTATTTACATCCCTGAACGGTTACTCGTCCAACAAAGGTAAAACTATTGTAGCTTCAAATTTTGACTCTTTACGTTCAACTGTAAAACTACCTCCATACTTTTCAGAAATTCTATTGACATTGCTCAAACCATATCCATGTCTAACCTTATCAGGTTTGTCACTTTTCAATTTCAATATTGTATTTATTCCTTCTGCTGAATTTAAAATATTTAATACAAGAGCCGTATCGGTCGTGAATATATTTACATCTATATATCTGTCATCAAGATTTCTGATCTTTTTACATGCCTCTATAGCATTATCCAAAAGATTTCCCAAAGCAACGCTGAGATCATATCTTTCAATATTAATTTTACTCTTATCTATACTTATATCTGTTTTAAATCTTATCTTATTAGCTTCAGCTGTATTAAAAGCATTACTAACAAGTGCGTCTATAACTAAATAGCCTGTATTAACTTTTTTATATGATTTTTTAACATTGTCTATAGCTTTATCAATATAATCTATCGCTTCCTTATAGCTCTGCTGGACTGCACATTCGCGCAGATATACCAGATGTTTATTTGTATCATGAATAATACTGCTTATACTTTTAAATGACATAGACGTCTGTTCATATTTTTTCTCCTGAAACATAAATTGAGTTTCAAGCTGAGTTTGTTTTTCTCTGATCTCATTAGCCTGTATAATATTATTAAGCAGGTAGTATACAATAAAATTAATCACAAGTATTCCAAGTATCGCTGTATTAGTTGTAAATCCGGCATTTACAACGGTCCCTTTTGATTCAATTGTAACAGCGACTATAATAAAAATACTCAGCAATGGGATAATTATTAGACAAAGATAATCTTTTACATTTGCTCTTACCGAATCTTTTTTCATTATTAAGAGTACAATTATCACCATGATAAACTTTATTAATTTGGACAGCATTACAGTAAAATAGGCTTTGTTAAATACTGAAAAGCTTGTACATCAAAGCTGTCCTGCATATATTCGGGATAGCTGGTAATAAAAACAATCAATACATTTCTATCTGGAAATTCACGAATTAATTGTGCAGTTTCAATTCCATTTAACTCCGGCATTTCTACATCGAGAAATATTATATCGTATTTTGCAGTCTTAGCGTTATAAGCTTTTATTAAACTTTTACCGTTTGTATATCTATCCACTATAAATTCTATTTCGGATTCAAATGAAAATCGGGTTATAAAATCGCATATTTTTTTGATTTCTGATAATTCATCATCACATACAGCTATTTTAAAAAGCACGGCAATTCTCCTCATTTTGTTTTTCTTAACTATTTTAGCATATCATAAAATTTATTTCAACTATTATAATTACCGTTCAAGGCTCTAAAAACATCTTTCACACTAATTTAATCGGCTGTCTATAAATTTTCAAATACTCTTGCTATTATTTCTGGTTACTATTATAATAAGAAGAAGAAATTATGATATGCGGAGGAATAATAATGCCAAGGCAGTTTAAGCTTGCTCGTCAATTCAAATATTTAAAGGTAACAGAAGCGGCGGAAAGACTGGGAGTTTCACAGCCGACGCTCAGCTCTTGGGAGGGAGAAAGAAAGTCCCCATCTATAGATAATCTGGAAAACATGGCTAACCTTTATGAAGTAATGACCGATTTTCTCTTAGGACGAACCGAGAAAGGTGAGATTATAAATTATACTTCAGAGCCAATACCTTATCAGCTGCTTACGATCTATCACGGAAAACCGCTCTGGTCTCCAAGGTATGGATGGATGCTTGCAGACGCCGTTAACAGACTGCTCATATCGGTTGACAGAACTGAAATTCCTTTTGCAGACGCCGGCAAGTTGTATAGTATCCAACCTGAATTATCAGAAACATCGCTGCCTGAGAGAGTTCCACTTTCCAAATCAGAATTGTACCAATGTCACGAAGTATGGTTAGAGCCTATTTCATCGGACACTTTTTTAGAAATGAGCTTCGAGGCTGGTATAAGGTAAAAGCTCGTTGGGTAGAAAATGAGTTTGGAAACAGATTTTATTTTGACGTTTACGGCTCCAAATGGCTTGCATTTGATGAGAACGGCCGTTGATTATGCTGACTTTCTCCTTTGATTCGACACTTTGTATTCCATATAATGGACTATTCTTGCATTTTTATGGATTGTAATCCAATAATAATTGACAAACTAATATTTAAGGAGTATAATACACATAATACTTAAAAAGGAGGAAAAGCAATGTCAGAACACATAGAACGAACCGAATATTAAGATTGGCTTAAAAGCTGGAAGGAAAAACAGATAATCAAGGTTGTATCAGGTGTACGCCGCTGCGGGAAGTCAACACTTTTTGATATTTATAAAGATTGGCTTATAAAAAACGGAGTTTCAAAAGAACAGATTATCAGCATCAATTTTGAGGATATTGAATTTGAACAGCTGACTGAATATCACGCCTTATACGAATATATTAAAAAGCGGCTGATTACTGATAAAATGAATTATATTTTTCTTGATGAGATCCAGCATGTTCCGCAGTTTGAAAAAACGGTTGACAGCCTGTTCTTAAAGAATAACTGCGACGTGTATATAACCGGATCTAACGCTTATTTTATGTCTGGAGAACTGGCTACCGTTCTCACCGGAAGATATGTTGAACTTCAGATGCTTCCTCTGTCCTTCAAGGAGTTTTGTTCGGGTTTTAAAGAGCAAAACGCTATGAGCAACGCACAGAAATTCAATTTATATTTGGAGCAAGGTTCTTTTCCCTATCTTACGAAATTTAAAAGCACAAAGCGTGAAATAAATGATTATCTAAGAGATATTTATAATTCTGTAATGCTGAAGGACATTGTTGCAAGACTTAAGGTCACTGAAGTTGCAACTCTTGAAAATGTCACAAAATTTCTACTCCACAATATCGGAAATATAGTTTCGGTGTCCAAGATTGCAAATACACTGAAATCACAAGGCAAAGGGGCAGATCAGAAAACTGTCGACAAGTATCTTCGAGGACTGACGGACAGCCTTTTGCTTTACGAGGCTCAGAGATACAATCTTAAAGTTAAAATGTTCCTTTCTACCAACAGTAAATATTATGCAGTTGATATCGGTCTCAGGAATATGCTTATAAAGGGCAGCGAAAGCGACATAGGCCACATTCTTGAAAATATAGTTTTTCTTGAACTGAAACGCAGAGGATACAATGTATACGTTGGTCAGCTCGACGACAGAGAAATTGATTTCGTTGCAATAAAAGACGGCGATACTTCTTATTATCAGGTTGCCGCTACATCTCTGGACGAAAACACATTAAAACGTGAGCTTGCGCCGTTGAAAAAAGTATCGGATAATTACCCGAAATATTTGCTTACGCTTGACGAAATATTCGGCAAGGCTGATTATGAGGGCATTAAAAAGATAAATGTACTTGATTGGCTGCTGGATAAATAAATTAGATATAAAGTGCCCATAAACTGGCATAAAATTGGCGTACAAACGCCGATGACATGAAAACATAAATCTGATATACTAATAGAGTAAAAAATCATCTGAAGGAGCCGAATTAATGAAATACTGCCCTTTTTGCGGCGCTGTCCTTATGGACGGCGCCTTTAAATTTTGTCCGGAATGCGGTGAAGGTCTATCGGTTAAAAATGAAACACCTGAACTTCAGCCAAGCACGGATGACAACGTAAAGCATGCATCTGAACACAAAGTAAGAAGAAAAAAACATCTGCCAAGCAAACCAATAAAGAAAGCAGAGTCAGTCAGTAAATCTGAGGAATATACCGAAAGGGATGATTATGACGGGTATTATGACGACGTGATTCCCGCTGATGAAAATGAACTTCAGAATGGTATTGATAAAGCCCTTATTAAGAAAATAGCTGCTCTAGGAGCAGCCGCCTTCATAATAATTCTTATCTGCGTTGCTATTATGTATTTTTTATAGGAGGTTATCGAGTTGAAGGAAAATTTAAATAACATACCGTTAGCATTGCAAAAACAAATATTGATTCGATTCGGATACGCTGCTGCAGTCTTTCTCTTTTTTGTATATATAACTATATATAAGAGATCTGCGTATGTCAGTGCCAAGTCTGGTACTTACTGTTTTTATGGTTATCAATGGAATCGTACTGCTTAACAAAGCCGTAAGCAGCACATTTATTTCACTTGAAGGACTATGCGGAGAAATTGAAATATCAGGCAGGCGAAAACGCAAGAAATTCATTTATATCATTTCAGATGATAAAATACTTAAAATACCTAATTGCCATAAAATGAGAAGAATTGACGTCGGAGATACTGTGTCTATATACCTGTCCGACAAAGAAAAGGTCAATCCGCAGGACGGAGCCTTCATTATTTACAGCTATTATGCAATAGAAATCAGAAAAAATATCTCTTAGGCATTGACTATTGAAAACAATTATGATATATTAGTTATAGTAGTTTCAGGATTTTTAATAAAATCAATAGTTTTCAGGTTTACAAAGTGTCATGCAGCGCAATTGTTGTATGGCACTTTTTTTATTTTCTGATTTCCTCCTGTTTAAACAGGTTGAAATAAATAAATCAAATATGTGGTATACCGCATGAAAGGAGAATTTTATGATTAAAGTATTTGTAACAGGAGCGGTTATCTCAAACGGGTATAACGGAGCGGCTGCCATTAAGTATTCAGAAAACCGCGATTCGCTAAGATTTCGTTTTGGGGAAAAGGTATACGATCCTAAAGCAGAAGACAATTGCCGTTGGATCAATCTGACCGCAAAAGCTTTCGGAACCGGATTATGTGAGAAATTCAGCAAAATGAAGCTGGACGCAGGTTCATATGTTAACCTAATCGGAAGACTTGATGAAGATCACTGGGTTGACAGCAATACCGGTGAAAAAAATTTGATGGTAGTGATAGTAGATGAAATTGAATATTCTGGCGGTGGAAAGCCCAAGGATGATCAGAAATCAGACAATCAAAACCCGTCATATTCAAACGGAGCGCCGAATTTCAGTCCTCCTGAAGCATCTTCAGATAACTTTACGGGGTTTGAGCAATTTGAAGGCGAAAATTTATTCTGATATCAGAATTAAAAAGAATCCTGCGTAATAAGCGTACATGAACTGTTAATCTGTCATGTGCGCTTTTTTTCGCAGCTAAAGGAGAGTTTATATGTCAGATAAAAATCCTAAAAAACATATTGTCCATGATATATTTATTTTTATAGGAATACTCGTCTTACTGGTCTTTATATGCCGGCTATGGCCTATATTTCTTATGATTATGGGCATTTTCATTTCAGCCTTGCGTTTGCTGTACCTTTCGGTAAACCAGACGGAACCTCAAAAAAATTATCCTCTGCTGCCGGAACCGCAAAAAGAGCCTGATGAAGAAGATATATACAGGCTCGCTTATACGGTAATACTCAGACGGATCACAGAACTGATATCTGCTGATTTTCCGAACGCCTCATGGACATGGGAAGCGCCCGATGCACAGCGTGAAATAAGGAAAGGCAAAGATGTCAGCATACTGCTTAGTAAAGCGGGCGGATATCGGCGCGCTGTAGTTATTATCAGAAATGCAACAGCTGTGAAAGTTGAATATTGTGCACCTGATGATAAAACCAGCAATTCAGAATCTGAAACCGGTTTAAGGGAAAACCATGAGGATAATAATACCGAAATGCCAAATGAGACTCATATTGATTACGGTCTTTACGCTTACGAATGGGTAGAATCTCATATCTTTGATTTAAATGATATATCTTGCAAGCAGGGGCGCCCCGTGATGTTGTGACATTTTTAGCACCTCATGGGATCACGCCTAACAAGGCTGTCCAAATATATAAGGTATACGGAAATAATACTTTAAAAATCCTTAAAAATAATCCATATAAGCTGTGTGAAATTACCGGCATCGGATTTAAGACAGCAGACCGCATTGCTTTAAGTCTTGGGTTTGAAAAAATGTCGCCGCTTCGCATTGATGCAGGTCTTATTTATACACTTACCAATGCTGAAGAAAAAGGACATTTATGTATTGAAAAACATGAATTTATCAACAAATGTCTTACTATACTTGATACGCCGGAGCTTACCTATGAAGCTGTCGGAATACGAGGATCTCACCTTGTTCATAACAAAGAGTTTATAATATACAATGAAAATGTATACAAACCAAAAACCTCAGAGGCTGAACACAGTCTTGCCGTTAACATTTATCAATGCCTCATTAACCCTTTCAATTCTATTTATGAAAATTTTGAATCTGAAATATACAATGAAGAAATGGCCGAACATCAAAAAAGCGCAGTTAAAATGGCTTTGTCAAATAAACTCTCCGTCATAACCGGAGGACCTGGAACAGGAAAAACGCTTATACCGTAACGCGAGGCAAAACACGCGTTATAATTGTAGGAGAACGGAAAGCATTATATACAGCTATAAACCGAATTGATATAAACAAACGTGGAACCTGTCTGGCTCTGAGAATCAATGATCTTGAAAGGAGAAATTAATATGGCAACCGTGCTGGAAACGTTTAGAGCAATTTGCAATACGGCTCCTATTACATCCGAAACTGAAGTTATAAAAAAACATTTCAGAATTACCGACTCTTATATTAATTTTGTTATAAGTGAGAGAAGATTTAAACCGCAGAACCCTGATATACAGAAGAAACAGGAAACAGCTATACAGTCGTTAAATCGGGTGGTAATGAATTATCAAAAGCAGTTCACAAGCTTTAAGGCACAGACTGATGATTATTATAAAATTTCTATCCAAAAATGTATTAACTCCATACTTCTCGTCTGGGTCGAATACCGTAATACATTTATAGATCTGAATAAAGGAGTTTTATCATGAATGAAAATAAAGCGGCTAGTATGTCTGTTATTGAAAAAATAAACGAGGTATCTGGTTTTAATCCGAGCCTTTTTGCTGTTAATTTTACAGATCTTAACAACGGAGAAGTACATAAGCGTCTTCCGGTGGTTATACAAATGGCATGGTTCAGATTAAAATATCCAGAGGGCAAAATTACTGTTCAGGTTACACCCGGTAAAGATTGTTTTATAGCTACTGCACGTATTTACCCCAGCTACAAAGATAATTCTGACTGCTATTTGTCTGAAGCTACTGCCTCCAGAGGCTATTGTTCTGAAAAGCCGTCTGTCTCTCCCCGTGAATGGGCACAGACTGCGGCAGTGGGAATAGCTCTCCGTAATGCAGGTTTCGGTTTACAGTTTTCTATGGCAGGAGAAGAACTTGAAGAAACAGCTTCCAATGAGCTGGGTATAAACAATAATAAGATCAAACCTGATTCTGTAGATGATGATCAAAAATATACGGTAGAAAATACGATAGAAACTGAACTGACTCCGGAAGAAAAATTAGATCAGGCTATGAAAATTCCTTGCTCTATATCCAAGTTCAAAGGTAAAACTTTAGGTGTGGTCCTTTTATTGGACGCACATGCTATAAAATGGCTTACAACAAAATACACTGGCAGTGACGATATAAAAACTGCAGCCAAAAAAATTTGTGAATACTCCTTACAACAAACAGATGAATAATATATCTAAAATACGGGAACAGCAGATCGCTGTTCCCAAAAAGGAGAACGTATGGAATTATATGATATCTGGGATATAATCAGATTGATCGGTTTGCCTTTGCCGACAGGAGGAAGAAGCTCTTATTATGTTCAGTGTCCATGCTGCGATGACAGTCCCCAAAAAAGGCATCTGAACATAAATCTTAAAAAGGGAGTATTCAGATGCCCCAAATGCGACTTACACGGAGGTATTCTTGATTTATATTCTTTGTTTACCGGAGTTCCCAGAAATCAAATGCTCAACGATATAGCTTCAAAAAAAGGAACCTCGCCTATTTACAAGCCTGAAAAACCGGTTATAAAGAATTGTGCTGAATTACCTATTTCTGAAATCAGTATAAGGGATAACACATATAAGGCGCTTTTATCAAAGCTGACTTTATCACCTGATCACCAAGACAACCTATTAAAAAGAGGACTTGATTATAACGATATTCAAAGGCTGGGTTACAAGACAATGCCTGTAGCAGGTATGTCGGCTATAGCGGCACAGCTCAGATCAGAAGGTATTGAGTTAGAGGGGGTACCAGGATTTTATCAGAATGATTCAGGTGAATGGACCTTTACGGGCGGTAAAAGAGGAATTCTTATTCCGGTTCTTGATCAATACAAACGTATTCAAGGACTTCAGCTACGACTTGATAATGTAAATCGCAGAAAATACCGCTGGGTATCCAGTTCAAATTTCAACAATGGCTGCCGCGCAGAGGGATGGACTCACATTTCTGGAGAAATAAAATCAACTATGATTATAACAGAAGGTCCTATGAAAGCTGACATTATAAACGCTTTAAAAGGACTGACTGTCCTGGCGGTACCCGGTGTTAATTCGCTCAAAACACTTGAAAAAGAATTGAATACCTGCCGCGAACATGGATTAATTCGCATTATGACTGCTTTTGATATGGATTTTCTGGTAAATCACCATGTTCAAAACGGATATAATAATTTATTGAGACTTATAGACAGTATGGGCTTAAGTTATGGTATATACGTCTGGGATTCGAGATTTAAAGGACTTGACGATTATATCTGGCATTGCTGTAAAAACGAACAGGAATTAATATTATAAAAATAGGAGGTCAAAAAATGTTAATATCAATAGATCACGGTAACTACGCAATAAAAACACCGGAATTTTCATTTGTTTCCGGTTTATCAGAGCATACGGTTAAACCGCCGCTGACAGAAGAAATACTTGAGTTTAAAGGTTCATACTGGACTCTAAGTGGAAAAAGACTAAACTATATGCGTGACAAAACTCAAGACGAAAGGTATTTTATTTTAACCCTTTTTGCAATTGCCAGAACTCTTGAGGCAAATAGAGTCGGCTCTGATGTACAGACAATACAATTAGCAGTAGGTCTGCCCCCCGAACACTTTGGTATATTAAAGGACAATTTTTCTTCTTATTTTAAGAGAAACAGCGTAATTAGGTTTGCGTATAAAAACATTGAGTACAATATTAATATTGACAATGTTATAGTATTTCCTCAGGCATATGCAGCAATAATACCTCAGAGCAGCCGAATGATAAATACTCTCAGAGTTTTTATAATAGACATAGGCGGATATACGACCGACGTCCTTCTTCTCAGAAACGGAAAGCCCGATCTTCAGTTCTGCCGCAGCCTTGAAACAGGTATCATTACAATGAATAATGATATTATAAGAAAAGTTGGCGCTCTGCATGATATGAGAATCGAGGACGAACATATAAATGCTGTTCTGACTGATCAAGACACTATACTTCCTGATGATATAAAGAAAACTATAATTAACGCTACACAGCGTCATGCGAAAGATATTATAGATCAGCTAAGAGAACTTCAGGTAGATCTACGCTCTAACCCGGCTATCTTCATAGGCGGAGGAAGTCAATTGTTACGAAAATTTATAACAGAATCCCCTTTGGTTGCTAAAGCTGATTTTGTTGAATCACTTAATGCAAATGCCATCGGATATGAAATGCTGGCGAAACAATGACTACGTCATTCTTGATGTTTAGGTGGAATGCTTTGTGAAAAAGAATGGAAAATATCGTTTTACACTACAATTTTCCTGTGACACTGATGAACAAATTAATACCGGAGAACTGTTGGAACGTTTGGGAAATAAAAAAAGCTATATTGTTGTTGCAGCACTATATGAGTATATAGCTATGCACCCCGAATTAAATGATAAAAAATCAAAAATCGAAATCAATGTACTGTCTAATTATGACCGAAGCTACATTGAGAAAATTATACGGTCGGTAGTTGATGAAAAAATATCAAACTTGAACTTAGAAAAGTCTGTTCATAGTACAGATGTAAATCAAGAAATATCTGAAGAAAACATAAATCAGATGCTTGATTATCTTAATCTTTTTTAATTTGATACACCACCTATTTAATATTTTAATAAAAAACGCCATATTACATTTATAGTGCGTTTTTTTGAATTTTAGGTTCTTCAAATTTATTAAAAATTCCGATAAAATAAATAAAAAGGGGGAATTTTAAAGGTGGACTATATAACTTTAGGAAGAAACATAAGAAAATTCAGATTACTACGCAGTATGCGTCAGGAAGATTTGGCGGTACAGTGTAATTGCGGTAACAGTCATATTGGTCAGATCGAAAACGGAAGAGGAATTCCTAGTCTTGAGATGACTGTCAAAATTGCAAATGCGCTTCATGTTACAGTTGACCAGTTAATTACTGAGAGTTATGTTGATCCTGAAAAGGTCTACCTTAAAGAAATCTCCGAGCGGCTTGAAGATTATCCTGTAGCCAAAAGAATACTTGCCTGTGAAAGCCTTATAAGCTTTCTTGATTTAATTGAAAGGCTTCGCAATGATAGCTAAGAAAATATAAATATTATCAACTTATCAAGTTGAGTTCTTATGTCAAAATCGGCTATGCCATACAATTATATGGCATAGCCTTTTTATTTACATAAGAGGGTGATTCCGATGCTTTAATTTTAATCATTTTCACTGATAAAATATTAAATGCATGCCATCATAGGCATGTTATTCGGTACTGCTGTGATGGCATGCTGAGGAGGCAGTTTAATGTTTAAGCAGAATACCGAAAATGATGAATTGAGAGCACGATTTACAAATTGGCTGAATAAGCTGATCTACCGTGCAAAGCTCAATTACTTGAAAAAGCAGAAGAACAATCCGATTATGTTATCACTTGATGATATACCGGAAGAAAATCTGCGGTCAACTGATATAGAGTCATTAGTTGAAGCATCGGATACAAATTCATTTGAATTTGAAGAAGAAAAGCTAGCAAAGGTTTTTTCTGAGCTCCCACTTATGAAACAAAAAATACTTATTATGCTGTTTGTAGAAGAAAAGACTCCGAATGCCATAGCTAAGAAGCTTAATTGTTCGGTGCAGCATGTATACAACCAACGTTCGCTTGCCATTAAAACTTTGCGTATTCTTCTGATGAAAGGCGGTGAAAAACTATGAAGGCAGAAGAATTCCGTAAAATTTTAACTGAAGCCGTTGCAGGAAATCACCAGGCTTTAGATTCACTGCTTCGCCTTTATATGCCGCTGATCAACAATCATAGTTATATTAATGATAAATTTGACGAAGATTTAAGGCAATACATATTGATCATAGCATTAAATATTTTAAAGTGTTAGATTTGCTATTTTTTGGTTGTTTTTATATATAGAAGGCATTATTGGTTTAGTATCTTGATAATTGAATAGCATCCAGAAATTGATACAGGTCTTACAGATAGTATGCGATGATAATATAGCGTGCCTGAAAATACATGTATTGATAAAGCATAGGAACTGGCTCTGGTTATTGTGTAATATAAATCTATTTAAATTTTTAGGAGGTGCTTATAGTGCAAAATGATATATTACTGACTGTAAAAGACGTATCTGAGATAATACATACAAATAAAGCTTATGTTTATTCTTTGATAAACGCCGGATTATTGCCGGCACTTAAGTTAGGTTCTATAAAAATCAGAAGAGAAACTCTGCTTGATTTTTTAAAAGAATACGAAGGGAAAGATTTAACGAATCCAAATAATA
>ERZ856578.4060-NODE-4060-length-20483-cov-15.492992_pt1 | contig 20483 bp, 18 predicted proteins | sample MGYA00514384_ERZ856578 | MGnify/ENA primary metagenome ERZ856578 (study PRJEB29103, sample SAMN06111958) | human gut metagenome | biome: human gut; feature: ankylosing spondylitis patient; material: healthy_person | host: Homo sapiens | place: China:Hangzhou... | reverse complement strand
ATCCCTACTGGCTGCCGCATCCGATCCGGCTGATCGGCAATCTGATCGCGGCACTTGACCGGAAACTGCTGGGGAATCCGGAAGAAAGTAAAAGAAATGATCGTAGAGAATTTCATAGAGGAATTGAGCTGGTTGTACTGGTGCTTCTTAGTGTAACCGTGGTGACCGCAGCTCTTTTGTTTGGCGGTTATGCCCTGCATCCTTATATAGGTCTGGTGCTGGAAACCATCATGACCTATCAGATTCTGGCAACGAAATGTCTGAAGGTTGAGAGCATGAAGGTCTATGCCTGCTTAAAGAGGGGAGATCTTCCGGCGGCAAGAAAGGCGGTATCCATGATTGTCGGAAGAGATACGGACGTACTCGATGAGACAGGAGTTGCCAGGGCGGCGATTGAAACGGTAGCGGAGAACACCTCGGATGGGGTGATTGCACCGATGCTGTATCTGGCACTGGGAGGTCCGGTGCTGGGGTTCTTTTATAAGGCCGTGAATACGATGGATTCCATGGTTGGCTATAAGAATGACCGTTATCTCTATTTTGGAAGGGCTGCAGCGAAGCTGGATGATGTGGTGAATTTTTTTCCTGCCAGAATCAGTGCTTATCTGATGATTCTTTCCGCTTTTGTCGGTGGAAGTGCATATGACGGAAAAAGGGCGTTTGGGATTCACAGGAGGGACCGTAGGAACCATGCCAGTCCGAATTCGGCACAGACAGAATCGGCATGTGCGGGAGCACTTGGAATCCGGCTTGCCGGAGATGCCAGTTATTTTGGTAAAGTGGTGAAAAAACCCTATATCGGAGATGCGGTGCGGAAGGTGGAATTCGAGGATATCAAACGGATCAATCACCTTATGTATCTTACCGCATGGCTTTGTGAGCTTTTGTGTATAGGATTGATGGGAATTGCATTTCTACTTTGGATAAGCTAGTACATCGATTTGTAAATAACTATACCATTCACGTAGAATATTTTTCTGAGAGTGCAGGATAAAAAACGTAGGCGTAGCGGGCTACGCTGAGGATTTTTATCCTGTGCTATCGGGAAAATAGGCAAGTGATATGGGGTAGTTATTTCGAAAACGATGTACTAGAAAGGAGCCGGAGAAACACGATGAAAAACAAAGCAATACACGGTGGAGACATCTACCGGAATCAGGTCCGGCTTGATTTCTCGGTCAATGTAAATCCGCTCGGAATGCCGGACGGAGTCGAAGCGGCGTTGCATGAAGCAGTCAGCAGTGTGCAGGAATATCCGGATATGGAGGCGTTGGCACTGAAGGAAAGCCTTGCAGAGAAGCTTGCTGTTCCGGAAGAGAAGCTGCTTTTCGGAAACGGAGCTTCGGAGCTTCTGATGGCGGTTGTGCATGCCCTGCATCCAACGAAAATCATGATCCCCTCGCCTTCCTTTTATGGTTATCAGCATGCGGCGAAAGCAGCAGGAAGCAAAGTGATTCCACTTATGCTAAAGGAAGAGAACGGGTTTTTATTAACAGAGGAATTATTTACTGTTTTGGAACAGGAAAGACCGGAGCTTCTTATTCTGGCAAATCCTAACAATCCGACCGGAGTGCTTACTTCGAAGGAGTATCTGAAACAGCTTTTGGGAAAATGCAGGAAAACCAATACCTTTCTGTTACTGGATGAATGCTTTATCGAATTCTGTGAAGGGCAGGATACCATGCTTTCTGAAATCTGGAAAGAGGACCGGCTGCTTTTGCTGCGGGCCTTTACGAAAAGTTTCGCTATTCCGGGAGTACGGCTTGGCTATCTGGTTGGCAGCACAGAAGAGCTGCTTATAAGGATCCGGGAGCAGCTTCCGGAGTGGAATCTGTCGGTTTTTGCCCAAAAGGCAGGACAGGCATGCCTTTCTTCGGAAAACGAAGCTTACCTTACAGAGACCGTCCGCTATGTGAAAAAGGAGCGGCAGTTTCTTACAGAGGAACTACAACAAATGGGGATCCGGATATTCCAAGGAGAAGCGAACTTTCTTCTGCTTTACTGTGAGGAAAATCTGTATGAGAAATTGCTGCGGCGGGGAATTCTGATCCGTGACTGCTCGAATTTTGAAGGACTGTCCCAGGGATATTATCGCATTGCCGTGAAGCGTCATGAAGAAAATCTGCAATTACTGGAAGCAATAAAGGAGTGTTTAAAACCGTGATTGAACATTTATTACCGGAACAGATTGAACAAAGAAGCTTTGAGATCATCGATGGGGAGCTTAAGAAGCGCGGAATTGTGCTGCCCAAAGAGCAGGAAATGATTACGAAAAGAGTCATTCATACGACCGCAGACTTTGAATATACGGATACCCTGACCTTTTCGGAGGGAGCAGTAGGGATTGCCAGGGAGCTTCTGAAGAAAGGAGCCGATATTGTAACGGATACGAATATGGCGCTCTCCGGAATTAATAAGAGGTCACTGGCCGGACTGGGTGGAGAGGTACATTGTTATATGGCAGATGAAACCGTTGCAAAACTTGCCAGGGAGCGCGGAACAACGCGCGCGGCTGTCAGCATGGAAATGGCAGCGAAGATTCAAAAGCCGGTGATCTTTGCCGTAGGAAATGCACCGACAGCGCTCATTCAGATCTATGAAATGATGCAGGGCAGTGACTGGCGTCCGGCGTTTGTGATCGGTGTTCCGGTCGGATTCGTGAATGTGGAAGCGGCCAAGGAGCTCATTTTGCAGACCGATGTTCCTTTTATTATTAACCGGGGAAGAAAGGGCGGCAGCAATGTAGCCGCAGCAATCTGCAACGCATTGATCTATGAACTCACAAGAAACAGATCATGAAAGGATTGGCTGAATTGTTGCTATATAATAAAGGATTTATATGGGTTGAAATATGGTTGACAGATGACAGAAACAAACCAAAGTATAGAGGATAGATTAAGGACAAAGAGATGAGATACGGTTTTACGACAGGAAGCTGTGCCGCAGCCGCTGCCAAGGCGGCTGCCTATATGCTTCTTTCCGGAATGGAAAAAACAGAAATCACGATCGAAACGCCCAAAGGAATTCCTTACACCGCACAGATTACCGATATTCAGAGGAAAGAGTGTGCCGTTACCTGTGCAGTCATAAAGGATGGCGGGGACGATCCCGATGTCACAACCGGTTCCCGGATTGTTGCCAGGGTAACGCTTCCGGAAGAACAACCGGATTCCGGCGAAAAAAGGACACAGGCAGAGGTTCTTATTGACGGTGGAACGGGCGTCGGGAGAGTGACAAAGCCGGGACTCGATCAGCCGGTAGGAAATGCTGCGATTAATCATGTGCCGCGGGAAATGATTACGAAGGAAGTACTGGAGGTGTGCCACCTCCTGGATTATCAGGGAATCCTGCAGGTCGAGATTTCCGTGCCGGGAGGAGAGGAGCTTGCACAGCAGACCTTTAATCCCCGCCTTGGCATTGTCGGCGGTATTTCCATTCTGGGAACCAGCGGAATTGTAGAGCCGATGAGCAATCAGGCAATATTGGATACCATCCGTGTCGAGCTCAACCAGCGGAAAGCACAAGGGTATGATTACGTGGCGGTTTCTCCCGGAAATTATGGACTGGATTATATGAAAAAGGTCTATCACTATGACCTTAACCGGAGTGTAAAATGCAGTAACTATATCGGACAGGCGATTGACATGGCGGTGGAGCTTGGCTTTCAGAGAATGCTTCTTACCGGCCATATCGGAAAGCTGATTAAGGTAGCGGGCGGCATCATGAACACCCATTCCAGGGAAGGGGACTGCCGGATGGAGCTGTTGACTGCTTTTGCGGTAAAGATTGGCGTAGAGCTTCCGGTGGCACAGCAGATTTTAACCTGTGTCACAACCGAAGAAGCTGTAAGAATCCTCGATTCATGCGGCAAAAGAGTACCGGTCATGGAGGCAGCAATGGAGCGGATTTTTTATTATCTGAATAAGCGTGCCGGGGGAAAGATGCAGGTCGAATGCCTCATGTACGCGAACGAATTCGGAGAACTGGCAAAGAGTGAGGGAGTGGAAGAATGGTTTACTTTGTTGGCGCAGGAACAGGAGTAGCAGATTTAATTACGGTACGGGGCATGCATCTTTTGGAAAAAGCAGATGTGATTATCTATGCAGGCTCTCTTGTGAATCCGGAGCTTTTACAATATGCAAAAAAGAATTGTGAAATTCATAACAGTGCCAGGCTGACGCTTCCGGAGGTCCTTGCGATTATGGAAGAGGCAGAAAAAGATGGAAAAGTGCTTGTGCGGCTGCATACCGGGGATCCCAGCATTTACGGGGCAGTGCGGGAACAGATGGATGCACTGGAGGAAAAGGGAATTGCCTATGAGAGCTGTCCGGGCGTAAGTGCCTGCTTCGGAGCGGCAGCATCGTTGAATCTCGAATATACCCTGCCGGATATTTCCCAGACACTGATTATTACCCGGATGGAAGGAAGGACAGGCGTGCCGGAAAAGGAACAGATCGAAGGACTTGCCACGCATCAGGCCTCCATGGCGATTTACTTAAGTGCCGGAATGCTGGAAGAGCTGAGCCGGCGGTTAATCAAAGGCGGATACCGGAGGGAAACACCGGCAGCTCTTGTCTATAAGGCAACCTGGCCGGAAGAGCAGGCTTATGTCTGTACGGTGGAAACCTTACCGGCTGTTGCAAAGGAGCATGGAATCTATAAGACGGCACTGGTGCTTGTCGGGGATGCGATCGCACATCAGCATTACCAAAAGTCCAGACTCTATGCGCCGGATTTTTCGACGGAATTCCGGAAAGCAAAGGAAACACAAGAATGAAGGTAAGTATTATCAGCTTTACGCTAAAAGGAATCGAACTGTCCTTAAAAATCAAAAAGGCATTTTCAGGGGAGACAGAGGAGAAACTCTGCCTTTATACGAAGTGTTCCCATGCGGAAAAGAGTTTGACAGAAAGAAAACTTACAGAAAAGAATCTTGCAGAAAGCGGACTCTCTTATGTGGAACAGCCACTTACGGAATGGACCGGTGAGCAGATGAAGAAGCGCAGAAGCCTTCTTTTTATCGGAGCCTGTGGAATAGCGGTCCGGGCCATCGCTCCGTTTCTTACGGATAAATTAAATGATGTGCCGGTGCTTGTAATGGATGAACAGGGATGCTTTGTGATTCCCGTTCTGGCAGGGCATGTGGGAGGAGCCAACGAACTGGCGGTTTCCCTTGCAGAGCGCATGGGAAGCACCCCGGTCATTACAACGGCAACCGACTTGAATCACTGCTTTGCGGTCGATCTGTTTGCCAGACGGAATGCACTGCACATCGTAAATAAGGATGGTATTGCCAAGGTGTCTTCCCGCATTCTGGCAGGAGAAGAAGTGACGATGGCAGTGGAAGAAGGGCATTTGCAAGAAGGAGAAGCGGGGAGCACGGGAGGAAGAAAGGTTCCGAGAGAAGGTAATGTTCCGGAAGGGATCCGGATTGTTCCCTGTTCGGCAGAATTACATACAGATGTCCCGGTTATGCCGACAGAAGTTTCAGAAGATGTTCCGGCTGTGTCGGCAGAATCAACTGAAGATGCTCCGGCTGTGTCGGCGGAATCAACTACAGATGCTCCGGTTGTCTTTTCAGAATTGTCTGCCGAGATTCCTGACATTACAGAGGCTCCTGTCGATGTTTTAGTAGCCCCGGCATCGTATGGAAAGGGACGTCTTCTTACCCTGCGTCCGAAGGAGTATGTCATCGGAATCGGCTGTAAGAGGGGAAAGGCGGCAGAGCAGATCGACCATTTTGTGCACAGAGTTCTTAAGGAAAGCGGCATTTCCATGGAGCAGGTGGCAGCTTTCGCCTCGGTTGACCGGAAAAAGGACGAGGAAGGAATTCTCTGGATGAGCAGCCATTATGGAATTCCCTTTGTCACCTATTCCGCGGAAGAACTACAGCAGGTGGAAGGAACTTTCCATGCATCGGAGTTCGTGAAAAGTCAGGTGGGTGTTGATAACGTCTGTGAACGGGCAGCCTTACGGTTTAGCGGTCCGGATGGAATACTCATCACGGGAAAGCAGGCAGAGGATGGAATTACAGCAGCGGTTGTAAAACGAAGATGGAGCGTGTCTTTTGATGAAAAATAGAATTTATATCGTAGGAATGGGCCCGGGAAAAGAAGAAATGATGACAGGAGAGGCTCTTAAGGCGCTGGAGGAAGCGGATGTCATTGTCGGCTATCCGGTTTATATCAAGCTGCTTGGTGGACGGTTCAGGGAAAAGGAGCTGCTGTCAACACCGATGCGGCAGGAGAAAGAACGCTGCCGGATGTGCTTTGAAAAGGCGGCTGAAGGAAAGCAGGTGGCATTGATCTGCAGCGGGGATGCCGGTGTCTATGGCCTGGCTTCTTTAATGTATGAGATTGGAAAAGGTTATGAGGACATGGAGCTTATTGTGGTTCCGGGAATTACCGCAGCCTGCAGTGGGGCAGCGGTACTTGGTGCACCCCTGAACCACGATTTCTGTGTCATCAGTTTAAGTGATCTGTTGACGCCGTGGGATAAGATTGAAAAAAGGCTCCGGGCAGCAGCCATGGGAGATTTTGCCATTGCCATTTATAATCCGTCCAGTCATAAACGGAAGGATTATCTGAAACGGGCCTGTGATATACTTTTGGAAATACTGGAAGAGGACCGCGCCTGCGGTTATGTGGAGAATATCGGCAGGGAAGGAACGAAAGCGGTTGTCTGTACGTTAAAGGAGCTGCGGAATGCGCAGGTGAACATGTTCACAACCGTGTTTATCGGAAATGCAGGATCGGAAATCATCAATGGAAAACTGATTACGAAGCGGGGGTATCAAGTTGAAAGAAATACTAATCTTTGCAGGGACAACGGAGGGCAGAGCCTTATCTGAGGCTCTGGCAGATGCCGGAATCGCGCATACCGTGTGTGTGGCAACGGAATATGGAGAAATCGTGTTAAAGGAGAATCCTCTTGTGAGCATCCACCGGGGCAGAATGGATCAGGAAGAAATCCGGCATTTTGTTGAAAAAGGAAATTTCCTTGCTGTGGTAGATGCGACCCACCCGTATGCCACGGTGGTAACGCAGAATATCAAAGCGGCGATGAAAGATCTGTCCATTCCTTATCTGCGGTTAAAAAGAGAGCGGGAGGAAGGAAGAATCGAAGGCGTCCGCTATTTTGAAGATCACGAAGCCTGTGCGGAAGCTTTGTGCCAGACCGTGGGCAATATTCTTCTTACGACAGGAAGCAAGGATCTGTTCCGGTACTGCGCGCATGAGAAGTTGAAGGAGCGTCTCTATGTCAGGGTGCTTCCGGGCATCGAGAGCATTCAGCTTTGTATGGAGCAGGGAATTGCCGGAAAGCAGATTCTGGCGCTGCAGGGACCATTTACCGAGCAGATGAATGAAGCCATGCTGCGGCAATATGACATTCAGTGTCTTGTGACGAAGCAAAGCGGAAGAACAGGCGGCTTTCTGGAAAAGCTAAAGGCAGCAGAACGTATCAATATCCCGGTTTATGTGGTTGGAACGATGGCTGAGGAAGAGGGGGATTCCTTTGAAGAAGTGGTGACAAAGCTTGAAAAGCTCAGCGGAAAACCGATTCGTAAAGAAATCCGTTTTGAAATTACGCTGGCAGGAGTCGGTATGGGGAATCCAAAGAGCCTTACCGTAGAAGTGAAGGAAGCGATTGAGCATGCGGATGTTCTGCTTGGAGCAGAGCGTATGATTGCGCCATACGAACCCAGGATCGAGAAGAAACCGTATTATATGGCAAAGCAGATTCTGCCGTATCTGAAGGAGCTTTCGAAGAAGGAATATGACCGGAATCCGTGCCGGGTGGTGATTCTTTTCTCCGGGGATACGGGATTTTACAGTGGCTGCAAAGCCATGTATGAAGCACTGACTACCGAAATAGAAAAGGGAGTTTTGCAGGCAGACGTTTCGATCCGGCCCGGAATTTCTTCGATTGCCTGTCTGGCGTCCTGCATCGGAGAGCGTTATGAGGATGCGCTGCTTGTCAGCATGCATGGAAAAGAGGTGCCGGATCTTGCACAGAAAATCCGGGCGAATGAGAAGGTGTTTCTGTTACTGTCCGGGGCTTCGGATCTGCAGGCATTAGGAGAGCTGCTGATCAGGGAAGGACTTACGGATTGCGTTGTAACGGCAGGATTCCAGTTGTCCTATCCGGAGCAGGAGATCCGGACACTGACGCCACAGGAGTGCCTCGGCAGTCACAAGGAGGGCTTATATACCTGCCTTATTTTCAATCCGGCTCCTGATAAGGCGATCTTAACGCCTTACCGCGGGGATGAGGCATTTATCCGGGATAAGGTTCCCATGACCAAGGCAGAAATCCGTGAAATCAGCATTTGTAAGCTACAGCTGTCCGAAGGAGCAGTGGTGTATGATGTAGGAAGCGGAACCGGCTCTGTAGCGGTGGAAATGGCTGGGCTTTCGGGCACGATTGCGGTTTATGCGATTGAGCAGAAGGAAGAAGCCGTATTTCTCATCGGACGGAACAAGGAACAGTTCGGACTTCCCAATCTTCATGTGGTGAAAGGAAAGGCTCCGGAAGCCTTAGAGACTCTTCCTGTCCCGACCCATGCATTTATCGGGGGAAGCAGTGGGCAGCTTAGAGAAATTCTGGATTGCCTTTATAAAAAGAACCCACAGATGCGGATTGTGTTAAATGCCATCAGCTTAGAGACTATTTCAGAGCTGAAGGAGATCCTGACACAGTTCCTGGTAACAGAGGAAGAGGTCGTGCAGGTGCAGGTAAACCGCATGAAACCGGTTGGTTCCTATCACCTGATGCAGGCAGAAAATCCGGTGTGGATCTGTTCGTTTCGATTTTGGAAAGAAGGAGAAGTGTATGAAGCTTGACCGAGTGATGATCGCAGCACCCAAAAGCGGAAGCGGCAAAACAACCATTACCTGTGTGCTGTTACAGAGCCTTAAGGAGCAGGGAATTCCGGTTGTTTCTTATAAGTGCGGGCCGGACTATATTGATCCGATGTTTCATAAAGAGGTGCTGGGAGTACCTTCTAAGAATCTTGATACCTTTTTTACCGGGGAGGAAGAGACACGCGTCTTATTAAAGGCGGGCAGAACGGAAGGGGAGCTTGCGCTTCTCGAAGGCGTGATGGGATTGTATGACGGACTTGGCGGCATCCGGGAAGAAGGCTCGTCCTATCATCTTGCAAAGGTGACCGGAACACCGATTGTACTTGTGGTGGATGCGAAAGGAATGGGAAAATCTGTCCTTGCTCTGATTGCCGGATTTCTGCAATATGATACGGAGAAGCTGATCCGCGGCGTGATTTTAAACCGGATGTCGGGGGCATATTTCCAGACGATCAAACCATTGATTGAAAAGGAACTTTCTGTTTCGGCTGTAGGTTATGTTCCGGATCAGAAGCATCTGGAACTGAAAAGCAGACATCTTGGACTGGTGCTTCCTAAGGAGCAGGAAGAGGTACAGGAGCAGATCCGGGATTTTGCAGCAGAATTGCAGAAGACCGTTTCCATAGAGAAAATCCGGGAGATTGCGGCAGAGGCGGTGGAACTGCCGGAGATGTCGAAGGGAGATTCAGACCTTCGAGATCATTTGGAAGGATCCACAGAAGAGAAACATGTCCATATTGAGTCAGTGACAGGCTCAATCATCGAATCAAGCGATGGGGGCAGAACAGAAGCAAGAGAATTGACAGACAATGACAATGACACTGACACCGACGCTCCGATCATTGCTGTCGCATGGGATGAAGCCTTCTGCTTCTATTATGAGGATAACCTGCGGCTGTTGGAGGAACATGGGGCAAGGCTTCGTTACTTTTCACCACTTCACGATTCCCTGCTGCCGGAAGGCTGCGATGGCATACTGCTTGGTGGCGGCTATCCGGAGCTTCATTTACAGGAACTGGAGCAGAATATGTCGATAAGAAATGAGATCCGGGCTGCCATGGAACAGAACATTCCCTGCGTGGCAGAGTGCGGTGGATTTATGTATCTGCATGAAGCAATTGAGGATCAGGAGGGACAGCAATACCGGATGGCAGGAGTTCTTCCCGGCATTTGCATAAACAAAGGAAAACTGGTAAGATTTGGGTATATCGAGCTGCAGGAAAAAAAGCCTTCATTTCTGCCGGAAGGAACGAAGATCCGCGGACATGAGTTCCATTATTATGACAGCTCGGATAATGGAGAGGATTGCATGGCAGTGAAACCGGTGACCGGAAAGAGTTATCCCTGCGTCATTGAAACACAGAACCGGTTTCTCGGGTTTCCCCATTTGTATTATCCGTCCAATCCCGGTTTTGCGGAGAACTTTGTAGAAAAGGCACGGGACTTTCGGAACAGAAATCAAAATAGGAATCAAAACAGGAATCGGGACAGGAAGAGGTAACGTTATGGAGAATTCCTATCGCTTTTTTGAAAATAAAGACTGTAAATATTTCCCTTGTCATCAGGGCTTAACGGACTTTAACTGTCTGTTCTGTTACTGTCCGATGTATCAGCTGCCGGCATGTCCCGGGAATCCTTCCTATCTGGAAAAGAATGGAAAAACCATCAAGGTATGTACGAACTGTACCTTTCCTCATCAGCCGGAAAACTACGACAAGGTGATCGCGGTATTGAAGCATCAGCTTTGATCAGAAAATCAGGTATAGAAGTATTACATGAAAACTTTTTAAGGAGCAGGCAGACACATGACCCTTCAACAGTTGCATTACGCCATTACGATTGCAGAGGCAGGATCCTTAAACAAGGCCGCCGAAGCGCTTTATATTTCCCAGCCATCGCTCACAAGCGCCATGCAGGAGCTGGAAAAGGAACTGGGCATTTCGATCTTTGTAAGAAGCGGGCGGGGTGTTTCCCTGACGCAGGACGGATCGGAATTTCTTCTCTATGCAAGAGAGGTGTATGGACAGTATGAAACGCTGCTTGATAAATATGGAAAGAGCGGAAAGCGGAAGAAAAAATTCGGGGTTTCCACACAGCATTATTCCTTTGCAGTCAAAGCTTTCGTGGAACTGGTGCAGCAGTTTGATACACTGAAATACGAATTTGCAATCCGGGAAACCATGACAAAGGATGTGATCCTGGATGTGGCGAATATGCGCAGCGAGATCGGAATTCTTTATTTTAACGATTTTAACCGGGCAGTACTGACGAAGATTCTTAAGAGCAATAATCTGGAATTTCACCACCTGATTGACTGTAAGGCCTATGTGTATCTCTGGTCGGGACATCCTTTGGCGAAAAAGAAATCCATCCGGTTCGAAGAACTGAAGGATTATCCGTGCCTGTCCTTTGAACAGGGTGAGGCAAGCTCCTTTTACTATGCGGAGGAGATTTTAAGCACCAAGGAATATACACGGACGATCAAGGCCAATGACCGGGCAACGATGCTCAATCTGATGATCGGATTAAACGGTTACACGCTTTGTTCCGGAATCATCTGTGAGGAGTTGAATGGCGATGACTATCTGGCAATTCCCTTTGAGGAGGATTCAGTGGAAGAAAACAGTGGTATGGAAATCGGTTATATTACGAGGCAGAATACCATACTAAGCTCCATTGGAAAATTGTATATTGATGAGATACGGAAATATCTTGGAATTATCGAGCTATAGATTCAGTCTATAGCTCGTTATATTTTACCCGTATTAGCGCGGAGAAAGAAGATATGATAGTCTTAGTGACGTGAAAGAGAGGTAATGAGATGATTCGGTTAGAGAACGTCAGTAAGACTTTTACAGATTCCAATAAAGAAGTTCATGCAGTGAATAACGTAAGCCTTACCATCAACGATGGAGATATCTTTGGTATTATCGGATTTTCGGGAGCAGGAAAATCGACACTGGTCCGATGTATCAATCTTCTGGAAAAGCCGACGGAAGGAAAGGTTTTCGTGGACGATGCAGAGATTACGGCACTGTCTGGAAAAGAACTCCGCAAGGCACGTAAGAAGATCGGTATGATCTTCCAGCATTTCAATCTGATGCCATCCCGGACCATCTTCGGAAATGTTGCTTATCCCTTGCGCGGCAGCGGGCTTTCCAAAGAGGAGATTAAGGAAAAGGTACATCACCTGCTTGAGCTTGTCGGAATTTCCGAAAAGGAAAACGCTTTTCCGAGCCAGCTGTCCGGAGGACAGAAGCAGAGAGTGGCGATCGCGAGAGCGCTTGCCAATGACCCGAACATTCTTCTTTGTGATGAGGCAACCTCGGCACTTGATCCGCAGACGACCAAATCCATTTTAAAGCTGTTGCAGCAGCTTAATCAGACACTTGGCATTACCGTTGTGGTGATTACACATGAGATGGCGGTGGTCAAGGAGATCTGTAACCGGGTAGCAGTCATGGATCATGGAGATGTGGTTGAGGAAGGAGAAGTCTTCCATGTGTTTGCTTCCCCGAAGGAGCCTTTAACCAGAAGCTTTATTAAAACGACATCGAATCTTCAGAAGATTGAAGAGCTGATTGAAGCCGATTCTCCGGTTGTCGCAACGAAGAAGGGAGAGCTGATTGTCCGGCTTACCTATGTAGAGAAAAATACATCTGAGCCACTGATTTCAACGGTGACACAGAAGTTTGGAATTATCTTAAATATTGTATTTGCCGATGTGGAAATTGTGCAGAACGCACCGATCGGCGGAACTGTAGCCATTGTAAGCGGGGAGGGCAGCAGGATCGATGAAGCATTGCAATATCTGAGAGATAAAAATGTAGGAGTGGAGGTGATTAAGGATGACCGGGTTCTTCAATAGAATCATACCGAATGTGATGGATAAGCTGCCGGACTTTTTTGAAGCTATCCGCGATACACTGATTATGGTGGGATGGTCCGGAATCATTGCCTTTGTACTGGGGCTGTTCCTGGGAATTGTCATTACGGTAACCAAACCGGGTGGAATTCTTGAAAACAAGGTGCTGTATCAGATTCTGGATAAGCTGATTAACTTTTTCCGGTCGATTCCCTTTATCATCCTGTTAACCTGGGTGATCCCGATTTCAAGAGCCATCATGGGAACCGCAATCAATGTGGAGGGTGCGATTGTTCCGCTGATTATGGGAACCGTACCGTTCTTTTCCAGACAGGTGGAAAGTGCACTGGCAGAAACCGATCATGGATTAATCGAAGCAGCCCTTTCCATGGGATCCGGACCGCTTGAAATCATCTTCCGCGTTTACTTACGGGAGAGCGTATCCGCCATCGCAAGAGGAACCACAATTACCGCAATCAGTCTGGTGGGATTAACCGCCATGGCAGGTGCCGTCGGATCCGGCGGACTTGGAGACTTCGCAATCCGGTACGGACATGACCGGAACATGACGGATGTAACCTGGGTAACGGTAATTACCGTATTTATCTTAGTCAGCATCATTCAGCTTCTTGGCAACCTGGTTGTCAAAAAGAGCAGACATTAAGGAGGCGTGAAGCATGGAAATACATACCAGAAAAATCGCGATTATCGGAGCGGGACATGTGGGATCCCATGCAGGGTATGCACTGCTTTCCCAGGGACTTGCAGAGGAAATCGTCTATATTGATATTGATGAAAAGAAAGCCAGGGCACAGGCTCTTGACCTGTATGATTCCACGGTGTATCTGCCAAAGAGAGCACTGGTTTACGCAGGAGATTACAGCGACATCAAGGATGCACAGCTTCTGATTGTGGCCGCAGGACCGCTGCCGGATATGAGTAAGGGGCAGACGCGGATGGATACCCTGCGTCAGACCATAGAAATCGTGAAGAACATTGCGGAGAACATCCGAATGTCGGGTTACACCGGCATTATTGTGAATATTTCCAATCCGGCAGATGTGGTGACCCATTATTTGCAGCATGTACTTGACTGGCCGTCAAATCAGATCTTTTCGACCAGCACAACCCTTGATTCTGCGAGACTTCGCAGGGCACTTGCTGACCAAACCGGAATTGACCAGAAATCCATTTATGCATATGCATTGGGTGAGCATGGCGAGAGCCAGATGGTTCCCTGGTCTACGGTAAGCATCGCAGGAAAGCCGCTTTTCGAACTGATGAAGGAAGAACCGGAAACCTTCGGCAGCTTAAACCTAAAGGAAATTGCCGATGCGGGAAAAGCCGGAGGATGGATCATTCTCGGCGGGAAGGGTTCTACGGAATTCGGAATTGGAGCAACGATAGCAGAAGTAACACGGGCCATTTTCGGAGATGAGAACCGGGTATTACCGGTGTCCGTCCTTTTAAATGGTGAATATGGACAGACGGATGTCTATGCAAGTGTTCCGGCTGTGTTAAACCGGAACGGCGTTGCAGGGATTGTTGAACTTTCCTTGAATGAAGAAGAAAAGGAACAGTTTGCTGCATCCTGTAAGACCATGAGAGAAAATTATGAATTATCACTTACCTTATGAGATTAAAAATGTGTGTAAACAATAAAAAAGCATATTAAAAGCCTGAAGGAGATTATTATGAAATTAAAGAGAATTTTAGCAGCTGTATTAACCCTTTCAACCGCAGTACTTGCCTTTACCGGATGCGGATCCGCAAAGACGGAAAGCAGTGCAGAGGCGACTACGGTAAAGATCGGTGTTGTCGGAAGTATTTATGAAGACTTATGGAAGCCGGCGCAGGAAGCTTTAAAGGAGGAAGGAATCAATCTGGAAATCGTACAGTTTTCCGATTATGTAACTCCGAACAATGCCTTAAACAGCGGAGAAATTGATTTGAATTCGTTCCAGCATCACATTTACCTCAATACAGAGCTGGAGCAGTATGGATATGCTATTGAACCGGTCGGATACACCTTCATTATTCCGCTGAACCTGTATTCCCACAAGGTATCGGATGTTTCCGGGATTAAAGACGGTGATGTGATTGCGATTCCCGATGATGTAACCAACGGCGGACGTGCGCTCAAGGTACTGGCAGCAGCGGGGCTTATTACCTTAAAGAGCGATGCAGGCTTTAACCCGACGGTAGATGACATCGAAAGCTACAAGGTCAATTTTGAAATTAAGGAACTGAAGGCAAACACCATTCCTTCCGTGCTGGATGATGTGACGGCAGCGATTGTGAACGGAAACTATGCACTTGATTTTGGTCTTAAGACGGAAGAAGCTATTTACAAAGACAGTGTGTTAGATGAAGAAGCTTACTGGAATCTCATTGCAGCACGTACCGCAGATCTTCATGATCAGGCCAAACTGGATGCCTATAGAAAGGTCGTAAAGGCGTTCCAGTCTGAAGCAACCGAAAAGGTATTCAATGAAACCTTCGGCGGATATTTCATCAAGGTAGGCTGGGATCAGGATCTTTTAGCAGATGAATAGACAGGATGCATATGCATGGCAACAGAAAGCAATTTTGCATGGCTCTGAATAGTTACAAAAAGGAAAGAACATAATATGAAGAATTTATCAGGACGGACAGCACATTTTACCGATTCCGTGATACGACGGATGACCAGAATTTCAAATCAATACGGGGCAGTAAACCTTTCCCAGGGCTTCCCGGACTTTGAACCGCCTAAGGAGATCCTTGACCGGCTTGCGGAGGTTTCCCATGAGGATTACCATCAGTATTCCATTACCTGGGGCGCACAGAATTTCAGGGAAGCACTTGCAAAGAAGCAGTCAAAGCTTATGGGGAGAACCATTGATCCCAACGGAGAGATTGTTGTTACCTGCGGAAGCACGGAAGCGATGATGGCCGCTATGATGACGGTAGCGGATCCGGGAGATAAGGTCATTATCTTTTCTCCGTTTTATGAAAATTACGGAGCAGATACGATTCTGTCCGGAGCACAGCCGATTTATGTGCCGCTTTATCCGCCGGAATTTCATTTTAACCCGGAAGAGCTGGAAGCGGCCTTTCAGCAGAATCCCAAGGCACTGATCCTGTGCAATCCGTCCAATCCCTGCGGTAAGGTGTTCACCTGTGAGGAACTGAAGCTGATTGCTGACCTTGCACAGAAGTACGATACTTATGTGATTACCGATGAGGTGTATGAGCATATTGTATATGAGCCCAATAAGCACATTTACTTTGCATCCCTGCCGGGTATGTGGGAGAGAACGATTTCCTGCAGCTCCCTTTCGAAGACCTATTCCATCACCGGTTGGCGGCTTGGATATATCATTGCACCTCCACACATCATTGATGTAGCCAAAAAGGTGCATGATTTCCTTACGGTAGGAGCTGCGGCACCCCTGCAGGAGGCGGCAGTTACGGGACTGCAGTTCCCGGACAGCTACTATCAGGAGCTGCAGCAGAAGTATACGGCGAAGCGGGATCTGTTTTTAAAGGGACTTAATGATATTGGAATTGCACATACCGTTCCCCAGGGGGCATATTATATTCTGCTTGACATTTCTGAGTTTGGCTATGAATCCGATCAGGTATTCAGTGAGGATCTGGCAAGACTTGTCGGTGTCGGGGCAGTACCGGGATCGAGCTTTTTCAGAGAACCGGTCAATCACCTCATCCGCCTGCACTTTGCAAAGAAGGACGAGACGCTTTATGAGGCTTTGAACCGCCTTGCCGATATCCGGAAGAAGATGCCATATCAAAAGTAAATGAATCATTTCAGATGATTCTTTCGTATGAATCGAATCAGATATAAGGCTTGTTACACGGATAGACACCTATGACTTATATAGTTATGGGTGTTCTTTTTTGTTGCCATGCATATGAGAAAGTGATCCGCCGGGTTATTTAATGAATCCATGCTGAAACAGGAATCGTCAATGCAGTAGAAAAGGGATTGCAGATATAATATGAAGAGGTATATACTGAGAAGAGATTAAAGCACACAGGGGACAAAAGCAGCCTTGTATGGCAATACTCCAGGGCATATGAAATAACGGAGGAAACAGAAAATGATGAAGAAAGCATTCAAATTTGAAGTCAGGGATGAAAAGAAAATCCGTGTTATTGTGGATACGGATGCTGCATGTGAGGCAGATGACCCTTTTGCCATTGCGCATGCATTACTGAGTCCGAAACTGATTGTGGAAGGGATCACGGCAGAGCACTTTGCTAAAACGGATTCCGTACAAAGAAGCTTTGAAGAAATCCGGACAATTACAGAGGCAATGGGAATGAACGTTCCGATCTTCCTGGGGGAGGAAGGAGCACTGGACGAACAGGCTTCCGGAAATTCCCAAGCGGTAGAATTTATCATTGAGCAGGCACTGAAAGAAGAAAATCACCCACTCTATATTCTTGCAATGGGCGCAATTACGAATGTGGCAGCTGCGTTCCGTAAATGTCCGGAAATCATAAAAAGGGTTACAGTTGTCTGGATTGGAACGCATGGAACCCGTTATGGAACAGTTCCCTTCCGGGAATTTAATGCAGGAAATGATGTAAAGGCAGCAAATGAAGTTCTGCAGAGCGGAGCCCGGATCTGGCTGATTCCATCTTATGTTTATACAACAATGCATATCGGACTTGCCGAGATCCAGAACCGGATTTATCCGTATGGGGAGATAGGGAGACATCTTTTTGAAAACATGGTTTCCTATAATATGACGGATGAGGCTGCATGGACACAGGGAGAAAGCTGGTCGCTTGGAGATTCTCCATCAGTAGCGGTAACGCTGAATCCGGAGTGTGGACATTATGAGGAGACAAAAGCACCATGGGTAGGGGAGGATACTTCCAGTGTACCCAGAGAGGACAGCTCGCTGATCCGGGTTTACTCAGATGTGGATTCCCGTTATGTGCTGGAGGATTTCATAAACAAACTTCAATTACAATATTCATAAATGCAATATTCATAAAAAAGAAGAGGCAGGAACAGATGTTAAAAAAGAACACTTGTTCCTGTCTTTGTTATTATGGTATACTACTCGCTGAAGATGAGAAAATAAAAACAGGGAGGTTTTAAATGGAAGACAAAATTTATATTGCAATTGATCTGAAATCCTTTTATGCCTCCGTGGAATGTAAGGAGCGGGGGCTTGATCCGCTTACAACGAATCTTGTGGTGGCAGACCCCGGGAGGACGGAGAAGACGATCTGCCTTGCAGTATCGCCCTCGCTTAAGCGTTATGGCATCCCGGGAAGGGCGAGATTATTTGAAGTGGTTCAGCGCATCCGGGAGGTCAACCGGGAACGGAAGAGGCATGCACCCGGAAGAACCTTTCATGGAGCATCTTCCAATGCCATAGCGCTTGCAGCGGATCCGGGACTTGAGGTATCCTATATCACGGCAGTTCCCAGAATGTCTTATTATATGAAATACAGCACGCAGATTTATGATATTTATCTGAAATATGTGGCACCGGAGGATGTACACGTCTATTCCGTGGACGAGGTATTTATTGATGCGACCGCATACTTAAAGACCTATCAGATGAGCGCCCGTGACCTGGCGCTGCGGATGATCCGGAATGTAATGGAGGAGACCGGTATCGTAGCAACGGCAGGAATCGGAACGAACCTGTACTTATGTAAGGTCGCAATGGATATTGTGGCAAAGAAGATTCCGGCAGACAAAGACGGTGTCCGGATTGCACAGCTTGATGAGCGTTCTTATAGGGAGCAGCTTTGGAATCATGTACCGCTTACGGACTTTTGGAGGGTTGGCCCCGGGTATGCGAGGAAGCTCAATGAGAATGGACTGTATACCATGGGCGATGTGGCACGGTGTTCGGTTGGAAAACCGAATGAATATTATAACGAAGCTCTGCTGTACCGGTTATTTGGAATCAATGCAGAGCTGTTAATTGATCATGCGTGGGGATGGGAGCCAACTACCATTGCGCAGATTAAGGCATATAAGCCGGAGAAGAACAGCGTTGGCTCAGGACAGGTGCTGCAATGTGCCTACACAGTAGAAAAGGCGAAGCTCATCGTGAAGGAAATGACAGATCTGCTGGTGCTTGATCTGGTGGATAAGGGACTTGTCACCGACCAGATGGTGCTTACCATCGGTTATGACATTGACAATCTGACCGGTCCGGCCATTCGGAATAAGTTCCATGGAGAGGTCACAACCGACCGTTATGGAAGAAAGGTGCCCAAGCATGCGCATGGAACAGCGAACCTGCCGGAATATACCTCTTCGACCAGAATGATTATGAAGTCGGTAGAGGATTTGTATGACCGGATTATCAATCCGGATCTGCTGGTACGCAGAATCTATGTTGTGGCTTCAAGAGTGATTCCGGAGGGAGAAGCGAAGGAAAAGGAGGTCTTTGAACAGATGGATCTCTTTACCGATTATGAAGCACTTAAGAAGGAAAAGGAACAGGAACAGACGGAGCTTCAAAAGGAGAAACGGATCCAGCATGCGATTCTGGATCTTCAGAAGAAATTTGGTAAAAACGCGGTTCTGAAGGGAATGAATCTGGAAGAGGGAGCCATGACCAGGGAGAGAAATAAGCAGATCGGAGGTCATAAGGCATGAGCGAATATTATGAGGATAAACACCGGTATGACGATCTCCTTGACCTGCCGCATCATCAGTCCACTGAGAGGGAGCATATGTCCCTTCATGACCGGGCAGCACAGTTTTCACCGTTTGCGGCGCTTACCGGTTACGATGCGGCGATTGAAGAAACGCAGAGACTTACCGATGAGGAGATCACCCTGGATGAGACTGCGGTAGCAAAGATCAATGAGCAGCTTTCCGAAATTGCACAGCATCTGTCCGAAAGATGGCAGGTAACCATTACTTACTTTCAGCCCGATGCAAGGAAGAGCGGAGGCGCTTATCTTACCGATACCGGCACAGTGAAGAAGATCGATGAAGTGGAGCATGTCGTCCGGATGGACAGTGGAATTGGAATTTCCATGGAGCGGATTGTTTCCATATCATATATTGTAATAAGGTAACTATTCAGTACAGGTCGAAGCATTTACTGCCAAGACCGTAAGAAAATGATTCAGTAATGCAAAATCCCATCGGCGAAGCCGATTTGGAATGGATTTTGCATCGTAACTGTGAAGGTACTGAACAGTTACGTAATAAGTAACATGATAAAATGCTTCAGCAAACCGGACAGGTATGAATGAGATATAGATTCAATCTATAACCTGTAATAAAAGATATAAACTATACAGCAATAAATGATTATGTTACAGTTAAACATAGCTATTCAGATACATCAATGAGTGGCAAAATTTATTCTTGATACTCATATTTTGTACATGGTAAAGTGACCATATGAGCAAAAGAAAGCACATCGGGAGGCAGGACACATGGAAAGAGGACTAAACACACGATGTCTCCATCTGGAGGAGACCGAAGGAAAATTGGAACACTATGGGGCAATCAGTTACCCCATTTATCAGACGGCGACCTATGAGCATCCACAGGCAGGACAGAGCACCGGATATGATTACAGCAGACTTCAGAATCCCACAAGGGAGCATCTGGAAAAGATGATAGCGGGTCTTGAGAGCGGAATTGATGCCTTTGCACTTTCTACCGGAATGGCAGCGATTACCCTGCTGATGGAGCTGTTCAGGCCGGGGGATCATCTGATTGTCGAAGCTGACTTATATGGTGGAAGCATCCG